>Ga0116229_10004342_pt1 | contig 23233 bp, 13 predicted proteins | sample S1TSphgellanicum_3_FD_87313 | JGI IMG/M metagenome (GOLD analysis project Ga0116229, IMG submission 87313) | Host-associated microbial communities from peat moss isolated from Minnesota, USA - S1T2_Fc - Sphagnum magellanicum MG | ecosystem: Host-associated > Plants > Peat moss > Unclassified...
CCCCCACCCATTGGGCCTTATCCATTGTAAAACATGAACTGATCCTTATCATAAGCCTAAACATATGTAGATCATGAGATATAGAAGTAGAAGCAATCATACATGTATGTAATCATACTATTTATGAGCAAGATGGACCTTATGCCTATACGTAAAGTGTAAGATCCCTCATTTTTCTAGGAGGGCTATTTTCACACACATATATAAGGTGCCCTCCAAATACACTAGGTACTTGTCTAGGACCTTGGGACCTTAAAGAAGGTTATGGGTTCAAACCCATTGTCATATAGGTGAAGGCCATGCCAACCTTCTACCATTGAGCTTGACTTGTGGGTGCTAACAATCTGTTGGTTCCGTCTATCATTGTTTTCCAAAAATATAATAACATTAAGTATACGTGATGGATGAAGTTTTTGAAGGAAATTGAGCATAAAACAAAAGTTCCAAAGTTATATATGGTTTTCAAAGGGACATGCCAAAATACATCCAAGTGGATACATGTATGATGCATGTGTTTTTTAAAAGTTAACTTGTGAAATGCTTAAACTATCACTTATTATGGTTTTCATTATGCATTTTGTTAACACCCCAAAAGCTTACATTGGCAAATGAATTTTAAGACTCACCTAGGACTTCAGAAGGGGCATGAGCAAGTTGTAATACAAGCTTTGCATGCAATGTATGACCATTGAATGCATAAAGGTTAAAAGTTATCATGTATACATAATTTGCTAACTTAAAGCATCCTCAATGCAACTTGTCAAATGCCCTTTCCAAAACCAACATTGATGGTGAGTTTGGAGCCTTGTCATTCAAAAGTGATACCATATCTTTGCATTATACTAATGTAGAAGCACAATACAATTCATCAAATCATTTGACACACTAAATGAAATTGCTTTGCCAAAATTCACTACATGTGTCCCTCGATTTGCATTGCCATGACTTGAATAAGAAGACTCTTGATTTTCCTGTCAATAACCCTTTAAATTGATGCCCAACAAATATACTAAAACATGTTTTGCATTTGGTGAGTGAAGGGCATCTCAACCCATATTCTTTCTACAACCAAAGTGAGGGGGTGTACGGGGTCTCAAAATAGAGGGTGCTTTAATATGGGGCTCCATTGGAAAAAATGAAGTTACACCAACGTTCGATTAATGTTCATTGGAACCACAACTTGCCTATTGTAATTTGTCAGTTTTATTACATAGTTGTGAGGTGCAGCCCAAATTATTTCAAAAACAATTTGAAACTTTGAAGTTTGAACAATCCCACTTCCAATAGAAGACTTCCAAAACATAATGATAAACACGCTTCCTTTTGGCTCAACTATTTAGGTTGTTCAACTTTGGGCAAATTTTTGGGATAAAGTGTGGTGAACAATTGGGAACATCTTGGGAAACATTTGGGGAATTTGGGAGCATGTTGAAAATGCATTAAAAACATGTTGTGAAAACATTGGGAACTTGATGTTAACACATATGATTGACAATTTTATGTGCACTTGGTGAAAAGACATTGAGAACATCAAAATCTAGAAAATCCTCAAAAAACGCTTAAGAAAACAAACCTGAACTTCTAAAGTGCATGTTTCATCATCTCATTGATAGAGCAAGATTTAATATCCTAACAATATTCCTCGCCCATTTAAGCCTAGACTTAATGTCTTTCATTGTGATTGCCAACTAACTCCTAGTTGATGATTTGTTTAGTGAATAATCAATTTATTTTAAAAGCTATGTTCAAACCCATGTTGACTAGTTAAATTAACTTTTTTCAATAACATTCAAATAAAAGAAACATAAGATTTTTGTTTTTAAAATTCATTTCACTTATATGAGCTTCCAAACTCATCTAATTATTCCTCTTAAATGTATTATAAACTCTATCAATTTCACCAAATCAAAAGGAATCTAGCAACCAACCCTTGCATCATTTGGTCAATTCATATTCATAATTATCAACTTCTTTAGGTTATTTGATTGGAAGCAACACCTCCTTAAATTGGTGAGTATATTAACAAGGAAAAATATATTTTTAGTTTCAATTTGAAAACGGGTGCAAGCACACTACGGTGTAAACAAAAACTTGTCATTGTTTGACAATTTTCGATACTTGTGAAACTTTGATATATCATGGTGGGTCTTTTGGAAAACATTTTGTAATTAAAATTTTCAATTAATGGTGGTTTACATCCCAATATATCATTGTATCATAAAATTGGATCAAATATGAACAAATTAACTATTAATTGGAGTACATTTTCACTTGGCAACAGCCCTGTCACAATGCTGCAATTGTAAAAAGGGATTATGAAGGACTAGATTTAATGGTAGTTTATTTATGAAATTTTTCACATGTAAAAAAACAACCATGAAGAAGAATCTTTCTCACTAAAATTCTCAATAATTTTTTTTAAAGTTGTGAAGTTCATATCAAATGTTTTAAAAACATTTGTTAGTACATTATGTTATAATAATGATGAAAATTATGATCTTTTTAAATTGTAAAATGTTCTTCCATTAAAAATGTAGATGGGCTAAATGTTTTTTTTACCATGTTACATGAAGAGAATGGATTTTCAAAATTAATAAAAAATGGTAACCTGTTATAAAGGGTTTTTAATCACTATTTATAAAATTATTGGTGTATTTTTACGCAATGATACAACTACTAATCAATTGCATATTGATGGGTTTAATAATTTATTTTATATTTGAATTTCAAATTAAATGCATTTGATCTTTTAAAAAATTCAAAATGAATGATATCTTACATGTTACTTCTTTTTATATTAGATGTAGTCCCAATTTTCCCTAAAGTTGTTTACATTGTAATGTGTTTTCATTATAACCTATAATCCCCAATATATGTTTAAATAAAAAGCCAATAATTGAGAACTCGTGTTTGTTCCACCACTCCAAGGGGCATTTGATATCTTTCACATTGACTTGATACCTTCAAAATATCAACAATTCCCATTAAAAATTTATTTCAAATGTTCATTGGTGTTTGCAACCATTTCAAATATATTCAAACAACTATCTTGAACAATGTTATCAACAAAAGAACTATCTACCTAAAATAATGGATGCAAATGTCAATAAGACATTAAGAACATAGGAAAAAAGGATCTCCTATCACACTCTTTAATTATGGTCACCTCTTGTTCATGATCAATAAAAGAACAAATCAATTTTAAACTCTTGAATCTAAGATCTCACATTAGAACTAGCATATTATGAGTTCTTTTTTCATCACATCTAATCAAAAAGGAAAAGAAGGAATCAATGAGCTTACAAACTTCCTTTTTATGTTCCTTGCAAGACTTCCCAATTCAATATCCAAGTTTGTGATCATCATCAATGAAAGAATCCAAAACAAAAAGACAATTCGTTTTAATTTTAATTTAAGGTTCATGGATATGGTTGCATTCAAAGCATCACTAAACAATTATTAATCCTTTGATTGGTTTAAAACACAAATAGTGATAATAAGAGACAAATTGTTTACAAGAATTTGTGATATATGCCAGGAAGAGGGGGTACACAACTAATGACCCTAACACCAGTCCACCTATTATAAAAAGAGACAATAGATTTTCAAAATTGAAAAATTTCCTAAAACATTATTATTTTGTTTACAAACCTAACACAAATCAATTTTCCATCATAAATGTATTTTTTAATCTTACAAGTGTATTGAAGGTTTGTTATACCTATTGAAATTTATAACTGTTTAATAACCATTATTATAGCCTATTACTATTATTACCTATCATATTTAGTATAATTAACATGTAAATTAAATAATTTGTGTAAGACAAATAATAACATTTTTAGTTGTAAATGTTGCATGCACCTAAAACTTATTGTAAGGACTAATCACAAATCCCATTTTCTTCTAGTGATTTCATTACCAAATGTTTTAGTTAGATATTTTTAACAAATTGAATGGGAAGATGGTTTTTGACAACAAGAATACCCAAATTTTCCAAAAAACATCATGGTGTACATTATCATTTTATAAGGATCTATGGCACCAAGAAAATTAAAGATTGCACTCCCATTTACAACATGCCTTTTTTTTTTTGCATCCATTGGACTTTTCATGTTGGTATTCACTTATTCTTCAAATTTATTTGCAATTAATCCATGGTCTACATCCACATGTTCATTAATGTAATTTTACCATTATTTTGAAAATAAGATAACAAAATTTTCCTCAACAATTGGTCCTTTAATTGAAAACTGTAAAAAAATCTTACTATTTTAAATTATTATAATAGATCACACAATTTGCATCAATCGTGCGACATCCACATCCACTATTGACCTATCATTAAAATAGTAAGATGTTAACCAGAATTAATTTCTACCATGGGGTGCCAATTGAATTTTTTTCATGCAATTTTTTCATGATTAAATATAATGTTTAATCATTATCTAATCATGTTGTATCAAATTTGTCAAACCCTTCCTTTTCAATTTTCTCTTTCAATGTAATCACATTTTCATTCATGAAATTTTCAAAACTCTTTTCCACATGCATTGATTCCATATTTTCAAAATTTGTTAACAAACCAAAGTTGAGAAACCAAAAAATTTAATGTTTTTTCCAATTTTGGCAACTATAATTATTTAGTTTTAACAAACCATATACATGTGAAAAATGCAAGAAACTATAAACATTTACAAGTTCATCAATCGTTCTTTTCAAAATGGTGCATAATGCGGAAAAAAAAATGGTGAGGAAAATATGCAAAGTGCAAATGAAGGTCAATCCTTGTTTACAAAGAAGGGCTTAAGGCATGCAAGTCAAAATACACCCCTTTTGCTTCAAATCAAAGTGTCATTTGTAATAAGTGGTCTTACACAAACAAATCACAACAAAATTCAACAATCCCAATTTACCCAAAACCTAAACAAAACATATAAATAAACCCTTGCAAACAAAAAAAAAGCCATACAAGAGAAGCAAACAAACCTAGCAAACAAACTGAAAGGGAAAAAAATCTTACCTTTCTGAAATGCAAAGGTTGTTTAATTTCAATTATAAGCAACTCGCACATTGAAGGCAAAGGGGAAATACCATCGACACCACAAAAACAAGGAAAGTAAAACAAGCAACAAGGTGACAACAAGCAACAACAAGATGGCAAGTAGCAATAAGGTGACAAGCAAAAACAAAGTTGGTATTTGGGTGATGACAAACAACAAAGGCAATGGGGTGGTTGCATACTATGGTAATCTAAAATGTACATCACAACATTGTTTTTTCAATATTGCAATGGATTGAAGTGGATGCCAACATTATTTAATTTGTAATATTTTTAAAAAGGAACTCATTTTTATGAAATAAATTATTATTCAAATAGAACTAGTCCCATTGAATCACAATAAAATTGTTTGATTAGACCAAATGAGATACTTTTAAAGTTTCATAAATCAAACATCATAATCCAATGTACAAAACTTAGAAAATGGACTTTTAATTTGCATTGTTATCAAATGATCATATGGATTTCTTCCTCAAATTTCATGTGGATGATTACATAGTTAAAATTGTGATTTAAAATGTTATTGGCAAAAAAAAAAGATGATGGACTTTTAAAGGTCACAAAATTGCTTGATTTTAGAAAGTCTTTTTAGAAAATAAAGTTTAACAATTTTTACAACCTTGTCATTTCATTGTGTTGTATATAATGTAAATGAATTTTAACTATCTTGTTTAAGTTTTTAAAAATAAACTTTGGTTCCTCAAATGTGATGGTAACAGGGTGATGTTTGTGAGACAAATGTTTCAGTGTTAAAATTTGGTCAAAATGGACTCCTAATGTGTCCAAAAAGAGCCACCTTAGCTTGTAATTACCCAATGATGAATAGTAAAGATGGTGACAAACCAAAATGGCAAACAAGCAATAGGGCAATGACAAGGACCAAAGGTGACAATGAACAACAACAAAAATAAACGTCAATGGTGATAATGACCAACAAAGGCAATGATGACAACCAAAAAAGGTGGCAAAAAGCATGGTGATGACAAGCAACAAAGTTGAAATGGAATGATAAAGGCAATGACAAATAGTAAAGGTGACAACAAGTAACAAGGCAAGAATGAACGACAAGGATGACAACAAACAACAACAATGCAAATGTAGCAAAAAAACAAAACACAAAAGAAAACAAGAACCAAACTTGAAAGTTGTATTATAATGTATCTAGGGTTCAAGTTTTGAAATGATCTAAAAAGGTCCAATTACTAGTAAACCAATTTTTTCAACATATATAATCTCTTGGGTGAATATCATCATGAGTATCAATTTGATTGATGTCAACTTGTTTTTTTGAAAAAGCCAAGTTGAAAATTAGCCCAATTTTTTATTTTCATTTCAACAGGGTAAAAATGCCCATCGTTGAACCCATACTTATCATTGAACATTTTCAAATATTTTCGTCATTCCTTGACCAAATTGATCATTTTTTCTATCATTAAATGTACTACATATGTTGTTTGAACATAAAAAATAAATGAGCAATACAGAAAACGTAGGAAGAAGATGAGGGACAATTTGCTTTAAAATTTTGAAAAATGTGCTTTAAACCCTTATTTAATTCCAATCCCATATTTTCTTCAATTTTAGTGCATTTTGAGTGATTTAAAACCTGATGGGTGCGCCAAATACGATATATTTTAGAGGCAATGATGCAAAGATCAAAAAATTTAAGTTTAAAGTTTTTTTTTTTTTTTTTCATTAACCATAACTAAACATTGAACCCCCTTACATGAAACACCCCATATCTTCCCCATTCCTTTATGAGCAACTTTTGTCATGTTGGAAACAATAGCTGAAAGGCTACAAAAAAATTTTGGCATTCAGAAGGAAAGGAACAATGTGTGAGAATTCCACCTCCTTTGAATTCTTAAATGTTCGTTCACCAACCTATCTACCCTACCAAACCAACGCTAGTTCAAACCAAGCAAAATCCAATGATGCATTAAACCCTAAATGCATGCCATGTGATGATTTAATTGATAAGTTTGCATTTTGGCCTTTCAAATTCACCTCCACTAAAAAGGATACAATGCAATACCATCAGTCAATCATTATAGTTGGCCAATCAAGAACCATATTGGCATCATAGCCTTTTTCAAACATTGAATCATGTGACCATGCCCAAACACACCACACAATGCTGATATTATATCTAAAATTCGGAGTCCCATGCACTAGTGGAGCTACTTTAATAAGAGGCTTCATTTTACAAGGCGAAGATATGGATGGGGTTTAGGGTAAACCCTAAACCCACAATGAATTTTATTTACATTTTGTGAAAGTGTAAATGTAAAACCATGTAAATTTATTTTATGCCATGTGAATCAATGTAAGTGTAAAATTAAATATATTTACGTAGTTTTATGTGGTCTGATGAAACAATGTAAATGTAATAATATATATTTTTATATGATTTTACATGACTATGTAAAACAATGTAAATACATAACTATGTTAAAAATGTGATTTTTACTTGAAGAGGAGAGATTACACAATGTTTTTGATGATAAATAAGCTAAATGACCCATTGCAAAAAAAAAACCATCAAAATATACACCCACAACTAATTCATATGACTTTGTAAAAAGGTATAGTCATTAAAGATATATAATAAAATTATTTGCAAAGTGAGGAAAATAATGTTAGAACCCTGAGTTTGATCATAAATAAGGTGACATTCAAAAACAAAAAAAACATTAGCATTCAAGGGTGGGTTGACCTTAAAGTTTTTGGTGAATTGAGTTTCACCTCCATTATGTGAAACGTTAAATACCCCCCATCAAACTCTATCCAATGCTTGTTTTTGGTCGCGATGCCCCACCATTGGACCTTCCATGTCACACATGCGGGGCCTCTCATCGCCATCCGTAAAACATCTCAATCACAATTAATGTTCTGTTGTCAATGGAAAGTTTCCTTGTTTTGTCGTTGACATAGACCTTTCATGTTCTGATGTAATGAGATATTATTTGTTCTGTTGTAAACATGAACAATAAATTTGCAAATGAGGAGGGAAATGCAAAGAGACGCCTTTCAAATATTTTCCAAAAATAGGCAAATGGGAGTTTTGAGGACATTATTGGTTTTTACAAGCACTACACTACAAAGGAAGTAGGTTTAAGGTTTGAGGATTGTAATTTTCATGTTCTTTTGTACTATCATTAATTGTTTTCAACATTGTTTGTTTGGGTACACATGTAAGTTGAGGTTTTGTTCACAAGGATTTTGTGTTGCATTAAGTGGTGAGGTGAACATTTTTTGTTTTCTTTGCATTATTGAGGTTTGTGATTAAGGTTCTTCTCCAATAATGGATTTGGCACTTGTGTGGGAGAATGCAACAAGGATGTCTTCAACTCCAATTGAACAACTAAGTCCAGCGCCTAGTGCCATTATGACAGACTTGGTAAAGGTGTAGCCTACCAACACTCTTGTTACAAATTTTTTTCAGTCTAACATAATACAATCAGAGCACCTAGCAATGCAAATTGATGCCGCGATGAATGCAAAAAAGGAGGGGGGAACGAAGACATTTGTTATAAGAAGTGTTGCCCATATTCGTACATGAAGACCCATACATGATTCGATTGTTTGGTCGACAAAAATACATCAAAATTGTTAAAACAACAGTAATAAGATGGGTAAAAGGGGCAAGTTTTTTCTTTTGGGTTGTCCATGATTGTGTTGGTGAGCATGGTGAGCAAAGAAACAACTATTTAAGGTTTAAAATTGCCTTGGTTGATTTCATGCTTATTGTTATTGTCTTTGTGTAATGTTAATTGTTTGTTGGGTTTAGGTTAGAAGAACTGTAAAGCAGAAGGAGAATTTTTTTTAAAAAAAGACATAAAACAATTAATGTAACAGGAGATTTGGAAAATGTAATGGTGCTTGGTTTTTGTGATGTTGTGATGTTATGATGCAAAGCTTTAACTTGGATAATGTGCAAAATTATTCCAATAACTACATCCATTTACTACTATAGCTTCACAACATTTGTAGATATGGTTGTTTCAGTTCAAGGTTTGGGCATCAATTTATTTGTTATTTGTAGATTTTTGGCGGTCCGATAGGTAAAAGTAAAATATACAAATCCACAATGTAACAAAGTGGACACCATTGTGTTGCATTGTACTTAGAGGAAGAGTAAGAAATATTGGCATTGGAAGCACATTTTGATGTGAAGAGGCCAAATGTACGAACATTTGGCAACATGCCTTCATTCCAATGCGAGTTTTACAAGATTATGTTCAAACATAAGAATACATTCACTAGTAGAAATCAGCCAAAATGTAACCACTTCATTTATAACTACATGCGATTTGTAGTTGTTTACGACTAAGTTTGGGAGTATTTACAATTATAAGATCAAATTTCAACTATTTTGGTCACTCTTACAACTATGATGCAATTATTGGAAACTTCATCCTATCAATTGGATGGCTCTTAGGTTTATTTTGATCCATGAATATATTGATATGTCCCATTAGTTGCAATAGACACCAAATTAGTCACATCCTAAAGGTATTTTACAATGACATAAGCGTGTATTTTTATGTATGTATTACAATTATATTTACGATATATTACATATATCATTAATATATTATGTGTGTATATTAATTATGTGTATGTATGTATGTACATTATTCATATAATGAATATAAATTAATGTTTGAATTCTTAAATTTATTATTCAAATTTGAAAATTAATATTTCAGTTATGAAATGTATATATATTTCAATTAAAATTTTGATATTTTAATTTAAGAAATATTTATGTGAATTTGAATTTTTAATTTGCATTCTTATTTTTCTGTATAATTAAAAATCAATATTTGAGTCTAAAAATTGTTACTCCAATTTTAAAACATTTTATTTGAATCTAAAGATCAATATTTGAACTCTGAACATTGTTATTCACATATGAGAACTAATATTTCAATACTGAAAATTCTTATTTCAATTCTGAAAATTATATTTTAACATTAAAATTGATGTTTCAATTCTGAAAATTGCTACTAGAATTCATTTTTATTATATAATTTTTTTAAAGTTTGAATCTAAAATTTTTTATTGGAATTATTTGTTTAATTATTTGAAATTGAAATTTTATATTTCAATTCCGAATTTTTACATTTAGTTTCTTAAAAAACTATTGAACCTTAAAATTATATTTCAATTCTGAAAACTACTATTTCAATTCTTTAAAGAATTAGTTGAATTTGAAATTTGATATTTTAATCTGAAATTTGCTATTTTAATTCCTTAAAACATTATTTGAACTTCTAATTTTTTTATTTAAATTCAGAAAGCTTATTAGATATAAAATTTAATATTTGAATTCTAAATTATTATTTTCAATTCTAACAATTAATATTTCAATTTCTGAGTTTTTAAATTTAAAATAAAAAATTATTTGCTTTGAAACTTGAAATTGCAACTCCAAATTATTATTTTGGATTCTCGAAATTAATATTTCAATTCTGAAAATGGAAATTTCAATTTTGAATCTGAAAATGGATATTTCAATTTTGAATATGAAAATTGAAATTTCAATTCTGAAACTTTCTATTAAATTCAAAGACTTATATCATCTAAAAACTGATATTTGAATTCTGAATTGTTTTTCTGAAATCCAAAAATTAATATTTGAATTCCAAAAATCATTGATCTAGTTTTAAGACTTTTTTCTACTAGTGTTATCCATAATGAATCACTTTTATAAATAATTATAAGTGATTATATTTATTACTTATTAGTTACACTAAATAATTATTTTTAAAACATAAATTTTTACATTATATATTTTACATTCTTAGAGTAAAAGAAATTAATTACTGTAATTAGTGTTACATTACTTAAAAATCATTGTAATTACTTCAAATAAGAATTAATTATAGTATATGCATAATTATGTTTTAATTAATCACAATTTGTAATTTATAACTTTAAATCTGAATTAAAATTTTGGAAATATTATAATGTAGTTAGAATATTTATTGTAATGATTATAATTTCAGGAATTATTATAAAGTAATTTAAGTTTTTATTTTAAAAACTTCTGTAATTACTTCTCTATGAGAAAGTTTTTTACAATAATTAATGTAACTATATATTAATTAATGTAACTATTTTAATACTACATTTTAAAAAACATTGTGTAGGAATGATTTTTAATAACAATTGTTCATTCATTATTTATAATTTAAAAAAAAACTTATTAAAAAAAATAAAGTTTTTTTTTTACATTAGTTATATTATCTATAATTTGATTAGAAATAAAATATTTTAGTTATCTATTTATCTTTGAGTTATGTATTAACAATTTGTGAGAAATTAAATAGTTAATCAGTTCAATATTAAGAAGTTATTATTTATTTAAATAGTTGATAATGAATACTTAATATTTATAGTGTATAATTTATATTTTAAATATATGTTAAATTTAATCATTATTAGTTTAATGGTGATCTAATTATCTAGTGGGCCATGTACTTGAATTATTTATAAATCCAAAAATTAAGAACAAAATGCATGAAAAAAATTTTGGAGTTGCAATTTAGTTTGTGAAAAAGTTGTAACTTCAAAACTTATCCCATATTGTTTATTCTTCATTCCTATTTTGAACACTATATAAACAAGGGGTGTGGTCATCAAATTTCACATTAAAAAAATTTTGCACATGGGATGAACCAGTTAGAAGGCTTAACCCAAAACTAAGGGAAAAGTTATGCATAATTTTAAACTATCAACTTTCCCAACCTACTTATCTACCTAATTAGGTAGCTACATAGTATGACCTACACACCTAGGTCAACCAATGTACCTAAGTACCTACTTATATATGTAGGTATTTAGCCTAGGAAGGTAGACCTACCTACCTACATTTTTACTTAAGTAGGTAGGTAGGTAGTTAGGTAGGTATGTAGCTTAGGTTTGTCGGCACTTATTTTTGTACCTATTTAGGCACTTACCAACCTAATATTAATATTTTGTATTAAATGCATCTTAAGATGCCAAGTGGCATATTTACATTGTGTTACGAGTCATAATATAAGATCATCCAAGCATTTGAATTCAACATCCTAGATTATTTCAAAATAATAATAATAATAATAATTTAAATAAATCAATATTAAAACACGTGGCAACATATCATCACTAGAGGAAAAATAGGTATTTTCAACTAGTGTCTGTGATTAAAATTTAGTTGTAAGTGACATTTGCAAATAAAATCTCATTAAATCGCCTTGGACAAGTAGCATGAGACATTAGTTGTAATTGACAAAAGGTAATGGATGAAAGAAAAAGTCAACAAATACAAGTTCATCTTTTGACTACAATGTATATGTATTGTCACATGCAACTATGATGCAATTATTTTGGTCACAATTGATATAAATGATGTGTTGCCACGTGTTTTATTATTGAATTATTTAGCTGACCTTATAATAACGGCTGGCACCGCTTTTTTTGGTGATTTATTAATAAAATAGGATATAATAATTATTATTATTTTGAAATAATCTAGGACATTCAATTCAAATGCTTAGATGATCTTATATTATGATTCGTAGTTCAATGTAAATATGCCATGTGGCACCTTAAGATGAATTTAATACAAAATATTAATATTAGGTTGGTAAATGCTTAAATAGGTACAAAAATAAATGCCGACAAACCTAAGCTACATACCTACCTACCTACCTACCTCCTCAAGTAAAAATGTAGGTAGGTAGGTCTACCTTCCTAGGCTAAGTATCTACTTATATAAGTAAGTATTTAGGTACATAGGTTGACCTAGGTGGGTAGATCATATTATGTACCTACATAACTAGGTAGATAAGTAGGTTGGGAAAGTTGATAGTTTAAAATTGTGCATATTTTTTCCTTTTGTTTTGGGTTAAGCCTTCTAATTGGTTCATCCCAAGTGCACAACTTTTTTAATGTGAAATTTGATGATCACAGCCCTTGTTTATATAGCGTTCAAAATAGGAATGAAGAATAAATAATATGGGATAAGTTTTGAAGTTGCAATTTTTTCACAAACTAAATTGTAATTCCAAAACTTTTCTTATGCCTTTTGTTCTTAATTTTTAGATTTATAAACAATTCAAGTACATGACTCCCTAGATAATTAAATCACCATTAAATTAATAATGATTAAATTTAACATATATTCAAAATATAAACTATACACTACAAATATTAAATATTCATTATCATCTACTTAAATAAATAATAATTTCTTAATATTGAACTAACTAGCTATTTAATTTCTCACAAGTTGTTAATACATAACTCAAAGATAAATAAATAACTAAATTATTTTATTTTTAAAAAAAAAATTAGTCGAATTATAGATAATATAATTAATGTCAGAAATTTAACTATTTTAATTTCTGAAATAATTATTTAAAATATTTTTCAAATTATAAATAATGAACAAACAATGTTATTAAAAATAATTCCCACGCGATATTTATTTAAAAATTAATATTAGAATAATCACATTAATTAATATATAATTACATTAATTATTGTAAAAAACTTTAGCATAGATAAGTAGTTACAGAATTTTTAAATATAAAAAATTAAATTAATTTATAATCATTCCTGAAATTACCATCATTACAATAAATATTTTAACTACATTATAATATTTCCAAAATTTTAATTCAGATTCAAAGTTATAAATTACAGATTGTGAATAATTATGTTCAATCTAAAAAAAATTATGCATACCCTATAATTAATTATTTTCTGAAGTAATTACAATGATTTTGAATTGATGTAACATTAATTACAGTAAAAAAAAATTATTGTGAGGATATAAAACATAAAATGTAAAAATCTATGTTTAAAAAATAATAATTTAGTTTAACTAATAACTAATAAATATAATCATTTATAATTATTTATAAAAGTTAATCATTATGGATAACATTAGTAGAAAAAAACTTTAAAATTCAATTAATAATTTTTGGAATTCAAATATCAATTTTAGATTCTAAACAAAACTGAAAATTCAAATACTATTTTTAATATGAAATAAGTCTTTGAATTTAAATAAAAAACTTCAGAATTGAAATGTTAATTTTCAGATTCAAAATTGAAATGTCCAATTTTAGACTCAATTAATAATTTTCTGAATTGAAATATTAATTCTGAAAATCCAAAATAATAATTTGGAATTGCAATTTCAAGTTTGAAATCAAATAAGTTTTTTATTTTAAGTTGAAAAACTCAAAATTGAAATATTAATTATTAGAATGGAAAATAATAATTTAGAATTCAAATATCAAAATTTAGATCAAATAATATTTTTGAAATTAATTAAAAACTTAAAAAATTCAATTTTTTTTTTAAGGAATTGAAATACAATTTTAATTATCAATTTTTTAGGTAAAATGTTTCAGAATTGGAATAACAATTTTCAGGTTCAAATATAATTTTCAGAATTGAAATAAGAATTTTCAATATTGAAATATTAGTTTTGAGATTTGGATAACCATGTTCAGAGTCCAAATATTGATTTTTAGATTCAAATAATTCTTAAAAGAACTGGAAGAACACTTTTTAATCTCAAATATTGAATTTTAATTAAACAAAACAATCAAAATGAAATTTAAAAATTCAAATTCACATAAATATTTTTAAAATTAAAATATCGTTTAAAAAATTAAAAAATGTATACATTTCATAACGAAAATATTAATTTTTCAATTCATTATATGAACAATATGCATACACACATATTTAATATACACACAAATATACATTAATGATATATGTAATATATCATAAATATAGTTTTAATACATACATAAAAATACACCCCTATGTCATTGTAAAATACCTTTAGGATGTGACTAATTTGATGACTATTGCGACTAATGGGACAAATAAATATATTCATGGATGAAAATAAACATAAATGCCATCCAACTGATAGGATGAAGTTTTTCCAATAGTTGCATCATAGTTGTCAGAGTGACTAAAATAGTTGAAATTTGATCTTATAGTTGTAAATATTCCCAAACTTAATCGCAAACAACTACAAGTCGCATGTAGTTGCAAACGAAGTGGTTACATTTTGGCTAATTTCTATTAATGCATTTGCTTCAATTATGACCAAAATAGTTGCATTGTAGTCGCATGTGACAATACGTATATAATATAGTCAAAGGATGAACTTGTATTTGTTGATTTTTCATCCAATACCCCTTGTCATTTGCAACTAATGTTTCATGCGACTTGTCCAAGGCGACTAATGAGATTTTAGTCACGAATGTCATTTGCAACTAAATTTTAGTCACAAAGAATAGTCGAAAATACTTGTTTATCTTCTAGTGATTATTTGACCACAAGATGATGAACATTTGCCCTTAGTACATTAGGAAGGAATTGTTGAGAATGTACCCCACCATCATAAAGTCTAAAGCTAAGGAGCTTACCAAGTTAAGGGAAAAACATGGGAAAACTTTACCAAACTACTTGAAGCATTCAAATGAAGATGCGGCATAACATTCCCCCAAAAGGACAACACCACCAAAGAACTATAAATAACCAATGGGGAAGCCCCTTGCAAGGCTCATATTTCCTAAGGAAGAGATTTAATAATTAAGTAATGATGAAGATTTTTCATTTATTAGAACTACAAAAATAGGTAAGTTGGCTATGTACTTTCATTTTTATATTTTGTTAATGTAATATGGGAGGTCACCTTTAAAAGTTTGTTATTAATTTTGCGATTTGCAAGTTTGGCTGCAAATCCTGTGGTTTTCAAAGAAACCACCTCTACAAAAGGGTACATTGGATAATGGAAAAGGTCCTAGCAGGAAGAACAAATTAGATGCAAAATTTTCTTTGTTTTTTCATGCACCTTTACTGCAAAATGGTGTACCACCTTTTAGCAAATCAAAAATTGAGGTGAAGGCGAGGTCAATTGCTAAAACTTTCAATGTGGAAAGTACTTATGAACTACCTCCTCCTCTTTTGGTAGTCAAGATCACTGGGCTTTACATTCTGCTATCAGAGATAGATATTGTCACGGACATGAAACTATTGGAAAAACCAAAAAACACTATGACATTTATAATGAAACTAGAAACAAATGGCACTTTAGGCAACTTGCTTGTTTCAACATTTGGTCAATGGTATCTTTATCCACCAATGAGTATTCTACAACTCTTGTAGCTTTTTTGTTTTATCATTTGCTTTAGTTCTTTTAATTTTTTGCTTGTTGTTGCCCATCCCACAAGTTGGTGGAGGGATTGAAAGGACAACCCAAATTTCAAATGTTGTCAAACAATCCCTAAATGCATGGACATTTGGAGGGGGTGGAGAAAACACTATGCAAAGGTTCATTGAAATGAAATGCCTCCAAGAGTACCTACAATATTTGCAACAGAAAAAAGAATATGATGCAAAATAAAGTGAATGTTGCAAAATCTTTAAAGAAGAAAAAAACATATTATGTTTTACATGAATTGAAAAAAATTGACCAACAATTGAAAGTTAATGAGGAGAGGTCAAAGTGGGGTTGGTCACCATTGTACCACCTATTGAAATGGTATCCTTTGGATTTTGGTCCTCAATGCCCATAGGAGCACACAAAAGCAAAACTGCATAACATCATGATTGAAGTGGAAAAGGAATCATAGTAGTTAGCATTGGATACATAGTGCCTGCACATAGTTCGAACATTCAAATCGATTTGCAGATCTACATTTGGGAGACTACATCCACTTGCTCATGCAAACAAGGGATTAACTTTATGCAATATCCTACATTATTGTCGTGAACAAAGACATTTTGTTAGGCTAACCATTGAAGTTCAAGATGTTCTTGACTTTGGTTTCCTATGGTTTCCCAAATTGTGCCAATGTCGGCAAGATATTACTCAATGTCGGCAAGATTTATTGGGGTTATTTGGATTTGATTTGCAAGTACAAAATCTAGTTGTTGAGAAGATCCAATGATTCATGTCCAAGATTATTCATAAAGCAATTTTAGACTTATTCTATTTTGGAATGGCTAAGGAGTTGGAAGACATGTGGTGCAACACTAATGTTGGGTGTGATTGTACGCCAATCCTGGACCAAATATTTGTTTCATTACCTTTCCACTTGCTATTTTTCTTGTAGATAGTTGCTTTAATAGAAATTTCACATAGAACATTGCTTCCAATATAATTACCAAATCTATTTTTGATATGTTGAATCCAACATATGTTTATCATAGTGTGGAAACGCTCCACCTTGAACTAATGTTTCACCTAGTTTGCAAATGCTCCACCTTTGAACTAAACTTTTATGAACATGTGGTCAATGAAGCTTTGCTTGTGAGGAAGGACATTGATGTTGGTTGGATTTTTCTAGGAGTTCCAAGCATTCAAAATGACAGTGCCTTATTTGATAGGTAGAACAAATGCAAAATTGTCTTGGTAGATGTTATGGATTATCAAGTTCAAGCATTGTCTATGAAGCTTGGTTGAGTAAAAAAAGCCCTTGAGCCAACTCCAAAGGTCCCCATTGCCAGCGTCTTAATTGATAATGACACAACTATAGGCGCATCAAAATTCTTTATATATTTTTTAATGTTTTGAGATGCCAAAACATTGTGTACTTAAAGTTTGGATTTAAGCATGTAGGTTCTTTAGTTTTCACAATTCTATCTTTGACCTTTCGTACTTGCTCCATCTTATGCAGATGGTACCAAAACATCAACAAAACTTTAGAATGAAAAAGTTCTTGTGCAGCAACGCATCCGTTCTAACAAGTCTTCCCATGGCTAACCCACTTGCAAAAATGAAATTGCACAAGCTTATGGGTTGGATTTATTTGTCAGGGCAACCTTTGGTGATAGCCCTAAGTGAGACCATAAACTTGATGATCACGTTGACTTACAGTTATATGTCACCCGAGTCTTACAACACCCATCCTATCAAGTTCCTTATTAGCAGCCCATGCTGGTTTCAAGAGAACATTGTCCTTATCTCTTGGGTTACGGCCTCTAAGGTGGTCTTCACACAACGTTATCAGACCAATCCAAATTTGAATGACATATCTTCCCAAGATAGGCACTTATTTGAGCCGACTAGTTCCTATCATGCCCTGACTCATGATAACAATCCCAGTGTGGTCGCTTCATCTCCCACCATTGTGACAAATTATGGGAAATAGCAAGTAGATGATGGATTTCAAATGAAAGATTCCTCAAGTCCTAGAAAACAAATGTAAGTACTATCACAACTTCAAACAATAGTACTTCAAGCTTATAAATTTGGTTTTCATTAGTTATAAGTATGTTACAGAAAACATGTTTAGTTCAAATCAACATCTACCAATTCAATTGTGTCAAGACAATAAATTGCCGAAGTTTATGATTCAAATATAGCTCCATTTGAGTTTCATATTCCAAATATGAAATATTTGTGTTGTCTATTTTCCTTATTGCAAACATTTTACATGGGCAAAACATGCTAAAGGTTATACATCTAGGAAAATAATAATCCTAGAGTTAGATATTCTACTCAATAACACTGGTTGTTATTATAAATTAACAATAATAGTTGTGGATTTCATTACCAACAGAGGTGGGACCAATAAATCTACAGTGGAGTTTGTCATATCAGGTGATTATTTGAAATTAAAAATTGATGTTGATCTCTTTTTGCTAGACAACACTACTGGGTACATGTCTACAGATGCATTGGATTTCTTTAAACTGTGGTATACACACAACCATATGTCATAAACAAAATCATATATCACCCATCTTCATATGTGGGATATGGTGAAAAATTGGGCAAAAGAAAAAGGGGAGTTAGAGGATAGTGTGTTGGATTTTGTGAGGAAGAAATTCAAAGTGCTTTCCAATGTTCAAGAGGTCTTAGTCCCTATTCAATATGCTAGACATTAAAGTGTAATTGTAATGATGTGCTTCCCATTTTATGCTACGACCTTCTCAAGATTGTCAACATTTTCCAATCTATAAGTATGCACCGTTTTTTTGCAAAAATGTGGGCTATTGCATTAGGTAAATTATCAAGGACACTTGAATGGAAACGAGTAGTATCAAAAAACAATTGGGTGTGGCTTGATGGACCACAACAACCATTTAATTGGGAATGTGGGTTTTATGTCGTGAAATTCATGACTGAATATGTCAGCAACATGTATCAAAAAAATGCACCTAACATCAAGGTGTAGTTACCCTTACTCAACCCACAAAAGTTTTTGTTGTAATTGTGTACAAGATTATTTACATCTTGAATCTTGTAATTGTTTGCTAGTTGTAAGTGACACCAACTTGGTTTTCAAGGGATGATGCAATTGTAGTGCGTTTGATTCTAGTGAATGCAATATTACAGATGTTGTGAATGTCAAATTTTACAAACATAGGTTGGGTTGTTGACTTGGAGATGTAATTAGTGGTGGGGGATCAACATCAACATAGTTTGTCAGTGTATCAACATCTCGTACAAGCAGCAAAACCAAGAACTTGGCATCTTATGTTAGTTAATGTTTAACAAAAAAACATTAAGTTTGAGATGAATTTGTAGCAGCAATTAGACTATAGTGGGATATTGTTTTATATGGGAATGGTATAGTGTGTTCTATATGTTTGGAAAGAACTTCCAATAACTAGATGTGCTTTAGGGTTAATGTTAAAGATTATGAAAGTTGATGGGTTTGGAAAGGTTTAGCACATGTTAATAGATACTGAATCCATGCAAATCTATAGCTAGACAAAATGCAATTTGTATTGTGTTACAATTTAACATTTCTTTGTATTTTTACATCTGCAAAATATTGTGTGATAACAATGTTATTATAATCCAAGGGAAAGTGGAATTCTAAGGGGTGCATCCCATTTTGGTAGTTTGGGTTGAATTGGAAATTCCGGTAGGTGTTTAGGTGTTAATTTTTTTTTGGCATTGCTGCTCATACATCTTGTAATGAATTTTTTTATCATGTAGTTCCCATTATTTCCATAAGTTGTAATGTAGCAATATGTAGAATGTCACTTGATCATTTATTAGTCATGAATATAAGGGTTCACAGACCAGCATGTTTGCAATGGTGTCTTGGATCAATCATTGCAAGTTATAAATACAATTGTCATAAAACAATGTTCTGTAACATGCATATCATTAAAACACCCAGGCGATGGTATGGAGTCCCACTGAACAATACATAAACAATAACAAAAAATACGGCCTAAATGAAAATTGTAATGTAGGTACACAAAATATTAATAACTTATCTATACCCACATTTGGTATCTTGGATTCCCTTGGCATCTAAATGCGCATGTGCCTAGTTGCTCTATCCTTTAAGTGATTTTGTTTTTGAACATGGGGTCATACTATTCCTCTATGTTGTCTAATTGTGTTGTCACTAGGAGCAGATGGAAACAAAGGGTTTACATTTGGGTGTTCAAGACCAACAATCCCCCTAGTTATCATGTCTTGTTGTTTGCCCTTCAACACATTCAATCTTGAGAGTAAGTGTGGTTGCAACGCTGGAATTTCATTGGCAATGGATTAAATACCCGGTCAATGAGTTCCCCTAGGTCAGCATATTTGACTTGGGCAATAATGGTTGTCATCTCTAAGATACCAATGTCTTCATTATTTGGGTCAATGTCAAGTTGTTGATCAGGTAGGTCATCACAAACCATGTGTCTAGTTGCAGGAAGACACTTGTTTACTCCATGGAATGTGCCCATATCCCTAACAATGGCACCATCAGGAATGTTGTAGCATTTTGAATACCTTCATGACATGTTTGCATGCAATCCCCTGTTTTGCAAATGGGTAATCACATTGTGGCCATTCAAATGATGGAGTGTGAATGGTCCATACTTTGGGTGTGTGATTGATGGATGCAACATATGTAATGTCCTCCCCATTAGGACATAACAAGACATTGGAATCTAGAATATCTTGTGCCCTTAGCATTGTTGAGGCAACAATGCCTTCTTGTTTCTTGTTTTTCACATACCCAAAAAGCTTGCACTTCACACCATACCAGTAGTGAGTAAGAGCATCTTCAACAAGATGAAAAATTAGCCAATTGAATCTACATCCAGTAAACCATTCTCTAAATGACATGAGGATTCGTTTCATGTTATTATGGAATGATTCCACAACCGCATTTGTGTCCTACCTTGCATGTGGAATGTTGCAATTGCCAACACACCACATTGCCACCTTATGCATCCAATGGTTTTTAAGATATTCAATGAATCGAGGTGCATTGGGGTATTTGGTTGCCATGATGTCTATTTGTAGTTGCACCCACAAAATAGGATCATGATCCAGTGGACAAGTTCTTGAATACATTATCTAGCCTAAAGTAGATAATACTTTTGTTCGATCTTCTACTATTGGAATTTTTTTTACATCATTTTCTACCCATGCTTTGCACACATGTCACAAACATTAAAAAAAATTGGCCCTTGGCCAAACATTGCTGCATGGGAAAACATCATTTATAGAAATTAGTTCTTCCAATAGTCTAATAAAGTCTTTGTGGATGTCAAGCAAACATGAAATAAAACATGTTTTGACGAAAATTAATGTTTTGCAAAACAAACATAGTTTGTGCCAAAATATGATGTGCAACAAAGAATGATTTGCCAAACTATTTGGTTTTGTAACAAAGTATGCATTACAATACACAAGTAATAAACATGGAATTATATGTAGATTTAGGGAAATCAAACCTCAACACATTGATTTCAACTTGATCATTGTCAACAAGGATAACATTAGGCATTCAATTTCTTGGCATATGTTTTGATAGTGTTCGAAAAACTGGGTCAAGGTCATTTTTTTGACTTTTGCCAATGATAATGAATGCAATTAGTATCCCATTTTGCCATTCATCAAACACCACTAGGGTGTATAAAAGGTAATGCAAATAACATAACACTAACATTAGTGACAATGTTGTGGAACATATTAATTATGTGGCACTTCATACAATAGCAAAAAACGCATACCCTATTTTGATTAGTGCCAAATGTTGCATCAAAAAATACTGCATTTCCATGCCCAAAATTTTGATGCGTCCCCAAGCTCCTTGATAGATTCAAATGTGAGTCTGAAATGAGAACAACGGAAGAGCAAAGAATTGGGGCACGCTCCCTGGTTCGCAACATTTTGGGGGTAGAAGGGTGTGCTGGAATTCCGGGATGGGACTAAGAAAAATGACAAGCAATTAATCATTCACATGGATTTGCACAAAACCAAACAACAAGTTAGTTAATGCATAGTTGGAGCACTTTTAGTGCTAGGACAAGCCACGGGCAAACTCGGACTCACAAAAGTCACCACAGCCCGAATTTGGGAGAAACCACCACCTTCCCCCTTATAATATACTTTGTGTCTCTCCACCAGGCCCACATCTAAATGACATTTTGTCTCGGGACTCCCATTTAGACTCCCAAATGGGAATCCTGAAATTCCCACAGTTGGGACTTTCGCAATTTTGGAGCTTCATAACTTTGTGTGTAGACCTTCGATTGAAATGAAATTTTAAGCAAAGTTATAGCCCTTGTTGAAAGCTATAAAATAGTATGTCGCACGTCACCTACATGCAAGGAAAATCGGGTCGATTCCCTACTTTTAGTTGTCAAGAGTCAAATTGTCAATTTGATTCCCGACCTTTCTTTTGACCATAACTTGTGTTTTAGATATCCAAATGGGTCATGCAAGCCCATTTTAGACATTTAAATTTCAATAAATTTCTAATGATATAAAGATATTTTCAATCCAAAGGGTTTTGATCGCTGCATTTGCCCTTTGAAAATTCGGGAGTCCATTGGGACTCTAACTCCCAAAATGAGAGTTCATTTAGGAGTGTGAAGGTTCATTCCCTCACACTCTTTTGCACTTTCGGGAGCATGAGATGTGACCATTGGGCTTCCTTCTTGGCCTGCAACCTTGCAAGCCTTTGCCTTGGTCGTGACCCCAATGCTAGGGTTACGATATATGTGGCATTTCATACAATGGCAAAAAATTCATACCCTGTTTTGATTAATCTAAAATAGATCTTCCCATTTCAACCAAGATCGTGTTGAAAGTCACCAATGACTATTTATTTTAGGTGATTAAGGTGCGGGAAGTTGTTATTTAAAATACTTTTCAACTTGTAATATTCA
>Ga0116229_10004344_pt1 | contig 23227 bp, 18 predicted proteins | sample S1TSphgellanicum_3_FD_87313 | JGI IMG/M metagenome (GOLD analysis project Ga0116229, IMG submission 87313) | Host-associated microbial communities from peat moss isolated from Minnesota, USA - S1T2_Fc - Sphagnum magellanicum MG | ecosystem: Host-associated > Plants > Peat moss > Unclassified...
CCTTTTCTTTTGAAACTTTGAGAGTAGAAGCGTCCTATAGTCTTCTATAACCTTTCCAAGTTTCACCCCAAGATACCTTTAGCTACTTACTGAAACAACAAAACAAACAAACAAGAAGAAGGAACAGATCAAACTGTTATGAACCAACTATAAACAAGTGAAGAATTACAAGACAAGACAAGCTTTATTGATCCATCAACTGGTGTTGATCTGCTGAAGGGTTGTTCCCCAGACTATCTCCTTTTTTAACCCTGAACCATACTAGTCCCAAAATATCCTAGGCCATGACATTGCCAAAAGTATCCCAAAATATCCTAGGCCATGACACCACCCGCCTTTTCTCTTTTTTGAACTTTCATAAAGTTCATAATTTTAAAGTTCTCTTGTTGTTTTTAAGCTCAAAGTTTTGAACTCTCTTGTTCATGGTGATGGTAATCCACCCCCCTACTTTCCTCTCTCAACTCTTTTAAAATTGAGAGCTTTGAGCTCTTTTGTTGTTTTTTTAATTCTCTTCACCATTTCAACTATTGTGATTGATGCCCCTTTTCTCTTTTAGACCCAAACTTCTTAATTACTTTCAACCCTTCCTTTTTCATCGACTTCTTTTTTATCCTTTCCCATTCTTTAGTTATTGTTTATGGTTCTCTATTTTTATTTCTACCTTTTTCCTCATTTATTGTTTTATTGATATATTTCTCTCATTTGTTGTTCAATTGTAACATTTTTTTCAATTGGTGTTAAACTATTATTCAATTACTACCTTTTTTAGTTATTGTTACCTTTTCTCATTTGTTGTTTAGATGTTATATGTTTTTCATTTGTTGTTCAATTACATTACCTTTCCTTTAGTAGTTGGCCAATTACTTGTTTGTTCATCACACTATTACAAATCATGGTTTTTAAAAATATTCAAATTGACTAACTTGTCATTTTTACTAATGGACTTGTACATTTGATTAAAGGCAAGGGTTTTGAATGACACATGTATTTATTGATTCATCAATTTGATTATAATGGTTATTTGATTAAATACACATAGTCAAGTTGTACAACCTTAGTCAAAATGACTAATGGTCTTTAGTCAAGTTGAATAATTAATCAAGATGACTAGTGTCTTTAATCAAAATGATTAATGTCTTCAGTCAAATTGAACATTTAGTCAACATAGTTAATGATTTTTAATCAAATATGACATGGTCTACTACCTTATGTATTTACTTCCTATTTATTCATCCACCTATTTACTTAGTTAGTTAGTTACCTACCTACCTACCTACCTATATATTAACATTTTCTCATTTACTTACTTACATACCTACCTATATTTTTCACCTTCATACAACCTATCATGGATAGGTAGGTAAATGGGTGGATACATATCGTCTACCTATTTATCCACCCACTTACCTACTTAATTTTAGCCATTACATGTAACCATTAAGTTCAACCATTAGGTTTATTCAAAATTTAGCCATTACTTTTAATTTAAATTTAACCATTAAGTTTAGCCATTATGCTTAGCCACTAAATTTGGCATTAGGTTTAACTTCAATTGAAATACTAAATTTGGCCATTAAATATAGCCTAAGTTTAGCCATTAAGTATAACTTAGGTTCAATCACTATGTTTAACCATTAGAATTACTTGGCATTAACTTTAACCTAAGTTTAACCATTATGTTTAATTACTAAGTTTAACTTAAATTTAGTCAAATTTAAATAATTATGTTTAACCATTATATTTAGTAATTAAGTTTAGCCTAAGTTTAGTTGTGCTATGTTTAACCAAAGGTCTTTATGTTTAGCCATTAAATTTAACCACAAGTTTTAGCCAAAGTTTAGTCATGACGTTTAACCATTATGTTTAACTATGAAATTTAAGCATTAGGTTTATCAACTAGGTTTAGCCACTATGTTTAACCACTAGATTTAATCACTAACTTTAACCAAAGTTTAATATTATGTTTAGCCATTATTTTTAATTATTAAGTTTAACAACTAAATTTAGCCATTAAGTTTAGTCACTAATTTAAGTCACTAAATTTAGCTATTATGTTTGATCATTATTTTAAATCACTAAATTTAACCATTATGTTTAGTCATTATTTTAAGTCACTAAGTTCAACCACTAGGTTTAGTCATTATTTTACTTCAATAAGTTTAGCCACTAGGTTTAGCCATTATTTCAAATCATTAAGTTTAGCCATTATTTTAAGTCATTAAGTTTAAGGTTTAGTCACTAGTTGTCATTTAGGTTCTGCCATTATGTTTAATGATGTGAAGTAAACATGCGAAATAAAATACTTGAAAATTGTTGAACAACTTTGATGGTGTAGCTCATTGGTAAGGACTTGGTTTATCATTATTAAAGTTTGGGGTTCAATTCTTTATACTTACAACCTATGTGCATGTTTGAAGGGCTAGGGTAACTAAATTAGACTAAGGTAGTTCGATGAAGTTAGGTTAGTTTAAGTTAAGTTAGGTTGGTTAGATTAAGCTATCACCTACCTATTTAATGCCTTTTTTTACCTACTTAAATATATTTCCTACCTATCTACCTACCTACTTATTAATTTTTAAAATAATAATGTAGAAAATGACTTTAATTTAGGTATAAAATTGACCTAGTCAAATGGTCCAATGTTTATTAGTCAAATAGTTAGTCATTTGCTAGTCAAAAAGACCACTAATCAAAATAGACATTATCAAAATCGACTTGTCCAAAATGGCACCTTGGTTAAGTTGACTAGTGCCATTTTTGGGTCCTTTTTGACCAATTTCCTTAGTAAAAAAGACCATGATTTGTAGTAGTGCTAATCATTGGAAGGTAATAGTTTTGTTATTTAATGCCCTTGTGCATGCTGCTTAGTTTGTGCCTATAGTCTTGCTTCTTGTTGAGCCCATGTTATGCAACCCAAATTCACCCCCATATACTTGTGTGGATCTATTCAAAAACCTACTTGAAAATCATGGTGAAAGCGATCACCCATTTCAACAATAGTTGTCAAAGTCCAAGTTGTAGTGAACTATGCTCTAGCTAACACACATTTCATTAGTTTTTTGAGCTGTTCATTTTGTTGGAAAACCCTACTATTGTTCGTTTGGCTCGCCTACTTCCTTTTCCTTTCTTTTGTTTGTTTTGATTTCCTTTGCAACTATTTTTTTCATTGTTTTTCTCCTTAGGATGTTTAGGTATTCAAAACTAGTCACAACATGCGCTTAAAAACAATCAATTAATGGTTCTTTTCCCTTGGTGTGTCTTATAGGTAAATGAAATAATGAAAGTAGGTTATGCACCTTCATGGATTATTGGATCACATTTGGAAACAACTGAGTTTCATGTGGCAACTGTTGAATATTTTCAAGACTACCCTCATTTAAGTTTACAATAGGGTAAAAACACAATCAAATGAACCACCCAAGTGAGTGGACACTCTTTAAAACTACATTTTGTATATTTGAAAAATCATAATGAAAGCATAATAGTTTGGATTTTCATAAAAAAATTTGGAATATTTTCCATTCGTTCCAAAGTTTATATGTTCAAAGCTTGACACAAATCAAAAATATTTTTGCATGTTCAAAACACTCAAACCTCAAAAGGCATAATGTTTTTTTAAAGCCAAATGTGCATCATTCTTTTTTCAAATTGGAAATGATTTTAACATTAATGATTAGAAAGGCAAAGGATTTGAAATAAAGAATTTTTTTTAATAACTAATTTGAACACATTTGGTTCAAACATGCTTTTGACCCTGAAAATTATTGGTTTTGAAAATGTGGCCTTAAAAAAAAGTTGTTCATATTTATGTGATAAAGGGCATGAATGCATAATAAATATGATATAAAATCAATTTTTAGTCAAAATTTATTTATATCTAACAAGTAATGTTAAATTGGGTATTCATAATACAAAAATTTTAAGTTATAATCCAACATAAAAATGACACATGTCATGTGAAGTCCTTGAAAAAGGACTTTTGCCTTAGTGCCTTTAGTTCTTTTGACCATGTTTTCACCCAACTTCAATATTTATTGGTTGCTAATCTATCATTGTAAGGCTATGGGGCATATCTACATAGTAGCATTGGTCATTTTATGACATGTAAATAGGTAGATTTTCAAATCTTGGATGTTGATTTGTTTTAACTATATGGAGAGGTTCTACATCAATAGATTCTTCCCCCCATTGAGGATTATTCTTCCTCCTTTAAATTATGTAATCTTTTTCATTCCCTGCATTACTCATGTTTCTTGCACAATGTAAACCTCTGATGGTCTAGTTTTGTTATGCATTGCCTTTGGGTTCAAAAGCCATATACCTCTTGTTTTAAACCTAGACTTCATGTTTTGTTTTGTGAATATTGCTTTAAGGTTTAATCTACCCATCCAACTAAGGTTATCTTGTTTGGTTCCATGTGATCACTTCTAAACATAATTGCATCCCTAACCATTTTTAATGATGTTTGAAAAGGTTTAAAACAAGACACATGTAATGCATGTGACGTGTGCGATGGTAATGTGATCATGTCTAACCCAAACTCTTTTACTTATTCTATTACTTTTACGGTAACATGGTTACCATGTCCATTTCGAATTAACACGTGTCGGTTGTTGAGGGACATTCCACTTGGAATTAATTTGTTAAAGAAAGACAAGAACTTTTTAAATAGGAAAGTAATCATCCATGTTTTATTTTCATTACCATATAAATATTTGGTTTATAGATTTTAATGTAATCATCCTTTAGTTTTTCACTTCTGTACATGTAGAAATTAGGTGTAGCATTGACTGCACAATTTATAGTTAACCATTCCCAAAATTTTGGGATGATGTAGTAAACTGCATTAGCTCCTCTCCTAGTCAAAATTCTTGTTCTAGATTGTTTGCCAGCTTGAATCGCTATTTCATGATAATTCCATATATGATTAGAACTATTTGTTGCCCATATAATGATTGCAAGTTGGTGTAAAAAGAGTTACATAAATTAGGTGTTAAACCATTTGCTCTAATTTCCAATCCTTCTTGGAATGGTGTAACCCTTGTTTGTGTTAGTTCTACAACTTTCATCTTTATTTATTGTAGGTTAATGGATAGTCCACATTCTTGTAGTGTCAATGTCCATGTTATCACTACTGCATCTTGGGTGTTTGCACATTTCGGTGAGCTTATATGGACATCATAATGGCATGTTTTCATGTATTTCTTAGATACAAGAAAATAAATAAAATAAAATTCATTAAAATAATAAAAAAATGATTCACTTATCTAAAGTTATCATAACTAACCTTCCAAGAATGAAAAAATCAAATCAAAATCATGGATAGCCGATAAATAACAAACTTTTGAGTTTTGACCACACTTTTTTGTCACATTTGCAAAATTCATGAATATGGACTTTTATCTTATAATGTATTAGTCCTATGTATTTGAAATTTTGGGATATTTCATGATTGATGTTTAAAAAGCTAAAGATGTAAAGATTAAGTGTAATATGATTTCAATTTATTGTGTTATGGACTTTTCAAGGTTTCAAAAACTGTAATTATTTAAAAAGTCCTTTTAAATATAAAAAATGATTATTTTCTTGAACTATCTTTTGGAAACATTTTAAAATTCCTTTACAATCATGAAATGAAATTGGAAATTTGAAAAACATTAACTTTAATATCATCTAAATATTCATATTTTCAGTCAATGTCCAAATACATTGCAATATGAACTTTGATGTAGGCCGTTTGCTATCGATTTTGTGACACCCTAGTGTGGTTTCACCTTCCTCTTCTTTTGTAAGCACACCTCTTGGCCCCATCTTCCTAGATTTGGTTTTTCCATTTAGGTGGTTAGCAAGGGAGTTCATTGGGATGTTCCATGACTTGCTGGGCCTCCTTAAGGAATATGTCCCTCTTTCAATAACTTCCATTGTTGCTTTTAATGTTTCATCTGTCCAAATGCTTCTTTCGGTTTTTGAAGGCATTTGATTTAATTATGGTGCTAATCTTTTATTTTGTGGGTTAGAAATAAGGGAAGATTTGCAAGGTTTGTTGCTTGCAAATCTCAACATGTTGTTTTGTCTCCTATGAACGACTATCAAGTTCATGATTGTTTATCTCTTCTTGATCCCAACCTTTAGCAAGTTGGTGGAGTGTGCTTTGGTCCCATTAAGGGCGTGCCTTTTTCTTCCTTGTAAATAACCCAAGAATCTAGAAAATGTAATAAATCTGGAAATTTTGCTATAGCATGTTCATGGATTATTAGAATATAGTATAGTAACTTATAAAATTTTGCAAAATCGTTCCAATCGAAATCAACATCTTTTGTTGTTATGCATGTAATACGGGAAATGTGTGGGAACAATTGATATGACCTAGTTAATCTTTAAATCTCTTGAAGCTTTTTGATGTAGCATTTCAAACTATGGATTTTTGGATTCAATGGCAATCCATATTTTTTTGGAACCTCTGATTATAAATTTGGTCTACAAAATAACTTGTGTGTCTGATGTTGATCCCTCTTCTCCATGCTTTACTTTCACTTTTTGCAAATCTATTTTTGAACCTAGTTTTTGTTCTTCTACTTGCTCTACTTCCTTTTTGAGACTTGTTTTCTACAAGTAATCTCTTAAACTTGGATTATTGTTCTCTACATGTTTTACTATCATTGGCGGATTAGAATTCCTTAGCATTACAACATTAGGACCTAGGAATTCTAAGCATAGTTGGGACTATTCTTTTACCCTAGCTCATAGAAAGGACATATTTGGAGCTCACATTAAAAGTAAAAAATGATGTACTCATTTAATGTAATTTAAACTTTGATTTGTGCCTTTTTTCTTCTTAAAGGGAATGCTCAATTTTTACACATAGTAAGAATCTTTGGGGATTTTCCTTTGGGGCTAATAAATGTGGTGCCTTCAAGGATTCAAAGAAAGGATGTCTTTGCTCATCCTTGTGCAAATCCTTGTTAGGTTGAGGGTTTATTAATGAGCAATTTCATGCCCTTTGATGTAAGCCTAAACCCCTATAACCAAACAATTTTTTAACTCACGTTTAAACCCACCCAAATATGTGCATTGCAATGGGTTGGTCTTCTCCGATAACCAAACATGACTATTTATAACAATGCCTTTTTTTTTTGTTATTGCTTTTTCCCATGCTCATAACCGCACACAAAAAAAAAAATTGATTATATGAAAAGATCAAAAATATTTTTTCAAGGCGAGGTGTTCAATCATAGGGTTGCATTCAAACGCTTGCACAAAGGCCTGTAACCATTCACTAATGCTGGTCTGCACAAGAAGGGTGTTTGGTCACTGGGTGATGTTTGGTGGGGGGCATGTTTACCCTAACACTACACCAGAAAACATGATAAATTTCAAGTAGGTGTGTAAAAAATTGTTATGTATTTGAATAAAACTGTGTAATGTTATGCAAACATGTCCCTATATTTTATACGTGTTCCAAATTCAAAAGGGCATGTCCCATGAACTTGGATTTTTTTTGGTTTGAAGGGTGGGGGGGGGGGGCCACACATCCCAAGACTAAGTACATGCTGGTGTACAAACAACACTGCATGTCACCTTATACGCAGAATTATGTCCATGCAGCTTGAGGATGACAGCTTATGCTCAAAGGGCCCTCTTTTGCTACGCTGTCATGCTCTTATTTCTCACTGGCTTTCAGCTGTCCAATGACATAGATCATGATCATCCATCATAAGGGGTGGGTAATGGGTGGGTAGGAAACACATTTCCATTGGGTTCCAGTTCCCTAGCTAACCATGAGAGTTAGTTAGCTCGGTGTAGAGTTTGGCCCAAATAAGGGGCATGACAGCTAAATTTGCAGCCTTGCCTTTTGGAAATGTCTCTCAGCTGTGGGCCTTAGCTATTGTAAAGCGTGAGGTGAATGTTACCCTTAACCCTAATCATGACACAAAGTTATCATAAGCATAAATCACATGAGGTTACTGTTACCCTTAACCCTAATCACAACACAAAGTTATCGTAAGTCTAAATCACACGAGGTGAATGTGACCCTAACCCTAATCATGACACAAAGTTATCATAAGCCTAAATTGCATGAGATGGATGTTACCTTTAACCCTAATCACGACACAAAGTTATCATAAGCCTAAATTGCATGAGATGGATGTTACCTTTAACCCTAATCACGACACAAAGTTATCATAAGCCTAAATCACACAAGACCACCACGAGGCTGTAGGATCAGAGGCACCATACACCTACAAGAGGGTTCACTCTGGCTGCCGTTGCCACTCGGCTGCCACTGAATAGGTCCCTTAATCGAGGAGCAGCACTATTTGGACCTTTCATAGTGGGGCTTTGTGGAGCTGACATATGGGAGGCAAATACTACTGTAAATTGGCTGATTGGCTGATGATGCATGCCTACTGCTATCTAAGCCCAGGTGCCTCGCCGCCTCCAGACACTTTTACCTTTCTGATTGGGGTTGTGGGAGCTGATGTCTGGGTTAGGGTCATGCTGAGAGTTTCACACGCGTACCGTATAATATCATCCTTTGTTAAAAAATTAGTTCAATTCAAGGGAGCCACTGAGTTGTACTACCTACGAATGTGGGTCATGTTGAGAGAGGTTCACTAGGATACATACGCAAGCGCAGCCTTTGTTAAAATATTATTTAATTGTGTAGTAGGCCTGCTCTATCGTGCTAGTTTGGACACATTTTCTCAAAAGTTCTAAAGCCCGTGGCAAATAAAATGATGTCAAGACAAATGTTAGCAAGCAAGCATATGAACATGACGTAGAGGGTAACGGGACATATCATTGGAGTTCATTCCCTTAAAAATATTATTATTGCACACCAAATTCCCCATGGTCTCACACTTTTGTTCCCTATCCTTGCACACAAAAACCCTACTATTGCACTCTAGTATTGCCTCTATTTGCACAATGGCACTTATGTTGTTGTAAATGAAATAGTAATTGTGAGTATTAGGTGTGCAACGATACGGTCTTGATGTGCATTGAAGGGGAGTGTGGCCATAAGATTATCCCCATCAGTGCTCAGTAAGTGGTACTGCACATTTAAATCGGATGAAAAAAATTGAACATATGTCGATTTGGCTCAGGAAAATGGTTTTTCTCCTGCATGTTTGGTCAATTTGCTGAGACTAGTAACTAGTGCAGCAAAACTGTGCACCTCCTACAGAAGAGAGTAATGAACATGATCTGACTGTTGATCCCTATTTCTGATTGGCCAATCATAATGATTGGTCGACGTGGCTTGCTATCAGTAGTTACAACCTATTTGCACTTTATGGGTGGGTTTACAAAAAAAGTAAATAACTAAACTTGGATGTGAGAAATATTTTTTGGGGTCACATACTCAGCACCTGTGCGGATGCTCCAAGGTTTTTCCAATGCAATGAGGTGTCCCACAAACTGTGCTATTCTGCAGGTAAATGGAAAATGATGAACACAAATTACTTATATCAATTAATATGTAGGCCACACATTTTCACATAGGTAGTATAAATTATATTTGCATATTCTGAAAATTGGGTTTCATGGCCAACATAGGATAGGTGCTTTATACCAAAATTTAGCATGAAATACTTTTTTATGAGTTTAATATTTTTAAACCTGTCTGTAAATGTGCAATAATAGGTCAACTATCCTATATGTTTATAAATAAATCTCACACGCACACACAGACATATATGTATAGAAGAGAAGTGGATGTAATTGAGAGCCCGGTCTATCCACAGTCATGTTAGAGACCATGAACCCTACTTTCAAGAGGGAGTGGATCTATGGAGTATGACTCAGCCGGGGAGAACAATTTTCTTCTTTAGAGAAAGTGATTTTTTTGAGTTTGGAAGGATGATATTTTCATCCAAGATTGCCTTCTTCAGTTGGAAAATGAAGCTAGCTGTTGCAGTTCTGCCATTGTTTACTAGGAGGTTGACCCCTAGAAGTAGGAATCATTACCACTTGTTTTGGTTTCCTTTGCAGAATAAAGGAGTCGGGACTTAGGACCACATTATTGACCAAGTATATTAGTCACGATGAGGACTTTGTCACGTGCTGAATAATTCCCACCTGCCCATTTTGTGATTTTTCTCAAAGATTCCAAGACAAAGTCTGATAGTCTTCTTTCACTAATCTATTGGCCCACCACACTTTCACTTGTAATTGGGGAATTGTGTTTTGGGTTTTGGGAGAGACTGGAGGGGAGGAGTGTGTGTGTGTTTTTGTTTAAAGAAATTGAAAGCCTATACTCCCAAAGAAAGCTTCATGTGTGTAGTTTGGATTAGCTAATCAATATGCTCTACTCAATTCACTTGCAACCATTCTTTGTTCAAAGATGAGTAAATATGCATGGGGAAATAAGAGTTCATAATGAGGAAGGCAACACTAGAGGTTGTGTGAAGAAAGTATAAACTAAGACCAATGGCGTGGGGGAGGGTGCTTGAAATCCTGGAACTATTGCAATACTCCAACTACTGAAAAGTGTGAAAAACAAGTCTATTGACTTTGCTATGGACCAACTTCAATAGTTCTACATTTCCTTTACACAGACAAGGGGCAATTCATTTTTGTGCAATAGAGGGGTGAACTACACAAGGCACACACCCTGATATTTACATAAGCTTAACTTCGTATTGAACATAATTGCACTTCAAATTACCTCATTTAATTTATAGGTAACACTTTCTCTTCCTTGACATAAGATTAAAATTGCATGAGAACACAATAAATTGAGATACATAACAAGATATTTGAAATAAGCGGAAATTTCAAATCAATTATTTCCTCTTACTTGCTTCTAGAGGTTTAAGTTCAAAGTATTTAATTTTTTAATCTAGTTCTAATTGTTGTATTATATATGGGTTTGTTTGTAAATCACCTATTAGTATCTATAACCTACCAGGTAGAAGTTGCTGAACTTTTGATTCGTCTTCAGTGCACAGTTCACCAAGCATAACCTATCGCCTTTTCTTTGCCATGTATACAGCATCCAACAAGAGGTCGGGTATGAGTTTTTGTCCCCAGAGAGGAAGGAGAGTGGAGGGTTATGCTGTTGCTCTTGAACTTCTGAACCTATGTATAGGTTATGAACTTATGTGGGGTTAGCCAGTGTGGTTAAGGTCCAAGCTACTTCTAGCATTAAGTTTTTGTCAACCCAAGTGAATGTGTACTCCAGAAAAGATGAAGAGAATGTAACTTGATAGCCCTCTGGGATCAAAATGAACAAGGGGTGTGTAACCCTGTGGCCTTGCCATTTACATTAAAAAGTATCTTAAGGCAAAAGAAGAATTAGGAAACTCAAATATTTCATCATGCAAAAATATAATCTTCAAAAAATCCTCCAAAAGAAACCAAAATCCTTCAAGATACTATAACTCCATAACCAAGCTCAAATTTCAACGCAAGCCAAAATATCATATTTCAAAAATCATCATGTAAAAATAGACTTATTTACCTGGGGGCCAAAATCCCTCAAGCTATTATACTCTATAATGAATCTAAACACAGTATCCTTGCCGTGGTAGGCAAGGTCAACAAAAATGCAAGTGTTTGGAATAACTTAGTTGACACAAACACCTTTATTATTTTAATAGCTTGCAATGACTACCATAGGTAGGACCAAGTCTACATGGAATCTCTTACAAGCTGTAAAGATCACTCTAAGTAGTCATCAACTGGCAAACAAGTAGTCATTGGCCTCACAAGTGCAACATTGTTATAAGTCACATGAGTCACATGCACTCCAATTTCACTTTTGATGTGTTGCATGTTGTTGGGAATTGAAAGAAACCATTAGCTAGTAATGCCTATTAGCTGAGTTGGAGATATATTAGATCAACTAGGCATAACATGTGTCATTGGCCCAAGTGTAATGGGTTACCTGACTGTTTTTTTCCTTTCAAAATCCTTTTTTTGGTAATTTAATTAAAATTTCAATGACAAAAACTACTCTACATTCAATTACCTCTCCCACCTTATGTTTAAGAATTTCCAAATCATCTTCATTAAATTCTACTCACTAAGAACTTTCCAAAAATACAAAGAAAATGCCCAAATTCCCCTATAATTTTCAGTTTTGATTTAAATGAATTCTTAATGAAAAAATGTTCAATATTCAATAAATTCTTCACCATAGGTTAACACATTATGAAACTAACTGAGGCCTTTCCATTGATTCTAAGAGCATGGCAATTTTTAAGGAAAAAATTGTTCAATATTCAATAACTTCTCTACCATAAGTCAAAACATTACAAAACCAACATTACTTGTCATCAAGGGCTTTCCAAGAAATAACAAGAGCGCAGCCAGAGACGCCATGAATTGAGAGATCTCAACAAAACAAACAAAACAAACAAACAACCTTCCTTCATAGACAAATTAGTTATGAAGATCCTCAAAGTTCAGTTTTTTTCCTTTTGTGATGGACACTGTTGATTGGCCCATCACAAAAAACTTAATCAAGCTTTGGACTTTCCCAAAATAGATGAATTGTAGTCTGCCCCTTTTGGGTTGCTTATATTGGGTTACAAAGAGTAGAACTTTGGGCAAATGATCTGGGATAAAGTGAGGTGCTATGGGGAACACATTGGGAACAACAAAAGTCCAAAAACTCCAGCACCACAATCCTCCCCAAAAGAAAAAAACTGAGCCCATTGGGCAATGTTGGCTCACCTCATTGGCTGTCAAGAATTTCTATGCTTACCTTCCTCTTTACCATTTTTGGCATAGGCTAATGGGCAGGGGCACAAACAATGTGACTAATTCATGCTTCTTATTAATTAGTTGATGGATGTTCACCCAAAGTTCTTTTTTATTTTTATTTTCAAGGAGCCACTTTGATTGACCCATCCCAAAAAGTCTATTGCTATTGGGAACATCTTCAGGAACAGATTGGAAACATGAAAAAACCCCCCCAAAAAAATCCCTTATTGTACCCCCAAACCCAAAAGAAAACAAGTTGGGCCCTTTTGAATGCATGTGGAGCCTTCTCATTGGTTGCATGAAAATCATGGTCCTAAAACTATAAGTTACCATTTTCCAACCTAGGCAAATGAAAATTAAATTAAATTAAATTATAGCTGAAAATTTTGGAGGAATTGGAATGTGCCTTTGGTGTTATTGGAAAGGTCTTGATGAGCAGGATTTAATGGAATTTATTTGGTAAGATTTGGACCCAGAATTTGGGAGATATTGATTTTTAAGTGATTTCTGTCACTGAAAATTCAAATAAATTTCAAAAAAACCAGGTTTTGGAAGGAAAAATCAGTTGAGGACGTGGTAACACTTGGGCCAACGGCACAGGCCACACTAGTTTTCTTTGAAGAAAAACTCCTTTTTCACTCTAAATTGTGTTTTGAAAAACAAATATTTGTCAACTTTGTAAATCACAATTTGATAACAGAAAAAAAAACACACACACACCCCAGTTCAGCTAGGTCACAAAATAGAATGCAATTGTAGAATTGAAAGGGAGGTACTCATATTTTCATTTCCTTTCCTTTCTTTTTTCTTTCCATCCATTTCATATCATGTTTAATATCAAAATCGGTATGTGATGTAATAAAGTTAAAAACAAGCATTCATTGAAAACACCAAAGAACAATACTTTTTTTCCCAAAACGCGTGGCAACCAAAATGAACTCTGAATCATTTACTAATTTTCTTAGCACTATAGACTCTATCCCCCTTGCCCTCTAAAGCCTGGAGCTCGCCAATTCAAAAATTGTCGGAGACGCGGAGCAAGAGATGGGGCCATGGAGAGGATGGTAGATTTGACTAGAGGAGGCGGTGGTACATACGTCTGAAAATAGTCGGCTAATGTTGACTCTTGATATCAGAAGAATATAATATAATAAATTTGCCCTTAGCCTTTGGCTCCCGACTAGCCTTAAGGAAATAGCTTTTTGAAAAACTGACCCCAGAAAGATGCAATTACCGCTGAATTGTAAACTTGGGCACCTCATTGAAAGTAATAAATGTTTTTAAAAAAATTCTAATTAGGGGTGTTCTTAGTGTGATTATTATTTTTTGGTGATAGTAGGCCAATCAAAGAGGCCCATAACCATTAATTTTTATTTTCATTTTGAAACAATTGCATACTGAAAGAACTCATTTTTCCAAAGAGAATTGGTATGTTGCTTTCTCTTCTTCTTTTTCCTCTTTTTTTGTCCCTTTTTTGGGGGTGGGGTTTATCTCTCTCTCTCTCTCTCTCTTTGCAAATTGTGTTGTGCTTATAAGACTGTCTCTCTGCAGCTACTTGTGCAAAATCCAATTCAGGCCTTCCAGCATTCAGCTTGGTGGTCCTGCAGGAGAATTCCTCAATTGGTAGAGAGAATTTGTGTTTTCTATGCAACTCCAGGCTTTCTTTTGGGTTGATCTGAAGATTTGGGTGTCTCCATTTTCTCTTCTCATCATATTCCTGGACTTTCTCTGATCTGGCTCAGCTCCTGTCTGTGTCTAGTGTTGCAAGAATAAGCATCTCTGAGTTTTTAGTGTCCAACAAGAATTCTTTCAATGCTAATATTCACACCTTAGTTTTGTTCTTTGAAGAAGAATTCGGGATATTCTTCGTTCTTGACGGTCGGGAGCAGATTTGAAGCTTAGTTTTTCGGCAAAGTTTTTCTTGCAAAAAAACCACCCCGCGCCGGCATCCAAAATCATGCCAGCATCCAAGCTGCAGGCGAGGTCCAAGCTCGCACCAGTTCTGGAAGATTATTACATGGGTGCTCCTCATATGGATCACGAGACCGAAGCGGGTGATGTCCAGCTGCGGCAGAAGCAATTACGCGCTACAGCAGCAGCAGCAGGAGCTCCAAAGCAGTTGCTGGGACGCTGCAGCAGCAAGCCCGGCTGCAAGGAGACGGGATCGAAGAAGGCGCTGGAGTCCATCAGTCCGCTACGTCTGCTGGGGAAGCTGCGAGACAGATACGTGAGGATGATGAACGATATGGCGGAGAAAGGAGACATGAGCGCCGTCGGTCTGGCGGGTTACCACGGCGCCGTTGCGACTCCGTATATCTATCCTTGCTGCAGCACCCGCGCAACCACCATGACCAAAGACTACGACCTCGACTCCTCATGTGAGCAACTTCTCAGTGAACTCTTCTTTGGGCCTAGTACTCAATCATCATGTCAGAAGACCCAAACCCAAGCTGTTACCAAACCTTGACTAGACCAAGCATACAACTATATATTCCACTATTAGATCACTTCCATGTACTATGCTTCAGCACCACGGCACTCCAACAAGCTGCTGCTGCTGCAGCAGCACTAGGAAGAGTATACTAGGAAGAGAACACACACACAGTGGTCCTCTGTGTGGAACTCCTGCAAGTTCATCTTAAGAAACAAGGACTTGGGTTCTTGTAGTGATACAAGGTCTTGAGCTTGATCGACTTGAAAATCTGGTAGTACCATTGTTGATCTCGTTTTTGTAAGATTCTGGAGGGAGCCCATGAGAAACAGAAGATAAATTGGCGAGAGTTTCATTCTTCAAGCTGGCCCAGATCTTAGAGACTAATTAGGTCCTGAAAGTTTTACTAGCTCTAGAGGATTCATTAGCTAGCTAGCTAGGTGCATGTTCCAAGGGGATTCATGATCAGCTTACCACAGATGATCATGATGAGGTCTAGGAGCAGAAAAAGAAGAAGAGTGTGCAGATTTCATTCTACCCTACAATCTCTTGTGATTATGATCCATGTGAATTGCTGCACATGCAGCCTCATGAGGTTCACAGGAACTAGTACAGATAGAATGCATTTCGTCAACAGGCAGAATTAGCCCTGAGACTAGCTAGATTCTTCAAATTCATTTCAAACATGATTCAATTCTAATTCACTAGAAGGGTTCTTGTAACACATGTGATGAATTTCTATGGAATTTTTGTGGTTGCAACTTTGCAAGTCATGGAACTTATTTGAACAAAACAATCAAAATTATTGTTGTCTTCCTCATGATGATTTTTTCAAAGATAGGAGGAGATCATTTTAAACTCAGTGTCCACACCCTTTGTGGCTTCTCCTTTTATTGTGTTTGGCATGATACAAATCATGTGGAGATTTTGTCTACCATGTTTGGCATGGCAGCAGCTCAATCTTGCATCATCTGTGCAGGCACCTGTTTGCTCACATCAAAGATAATTTGGATCATGGATACATCATGTGATCTGAACACCAATAATATCATCCATGAATTCATGAATTACATGAGTGGGTTTCAGATATTTGTTGGTTTGCTCACATCAAAGATAATTTGGATCATGGATACATCATGTGATCTGAACACCAATAATATCATCCATGAATTCATGAATTACATGAGTGGGTTTCAGATATTTGTTGAGGGTGAAAGCAAGGAAAAAAAGGAGCCAAGTAGTGTGTGCATAGTCCTTCAAATTGTTTTTTCAAAATTTGGAAAATCACCATGGGAACACTATATATCCCCAAAAAAATTATTTTTGAAATAAATTCTCATCCTTTCAAAGTTACAACTACAAAATTTTCATGAAAATTCACTATGTTTGTTTCAAGAGTCCTTTTATATCTTTAAAGGATTCAAGAAAAGTATGTGGACAAGTGGTTTTTTTGTTTTCAAAAGTCTCTTTCCCTTATCAAATGTTCATCAAATCATTTCGATTTTTTTATGAATTTTAATATATTCCACAAGAAAGGATCCATGTGTTCAAAACATTCAAAAAATAAAAATACATATATCTTTTTTTATTTTAATATTTGAATGTTCCTTTACACTATTATAGTTTTGAATTTGTAATCATGGTTCAAAATAGAGTTATAGATTTGACTATAATGTAAGGCTTGATGCCAAAAAAATTAAGTTTTTATCATGTTATATGTCATATTTGGTTTCAAATTTGATATTGAGTTTAAAAAATTGTGTGAAAAATGTAATATAAACCAATAGAAAATTGCCACATGAAAAATGTAATCCTTATAAAAGACTTTAACCTTGGTGCGACTAGTTCTTTTTTTCAATCTTTCACCCTTGAAGAATTCGAAGCTAGATATGAGCTGCTCACATGTATCAAATTGCAAAAAAAACTCAAATGCATGATTAGCTCTAAACCTCCAAGATTAATATAGATCTTGATTCTAGATTTGTTGAAGAATTTAAAGAAGATTGATCACCATTTATGTACAATTCAACCCCAATTATTGCAATTGGGTTCAATTGTCAAAATAGGGGAATCTAATTAGGTTTGAAACTCTAGGTTGCAATTGAATTGGTCATTTGAAAACTTTGGTTTAAGAAATTGCAAAGTTATAAATAATGATCTCTTATTAGATCTCAATTTTCTTTTCACCTTTGGACAAGTGGTTTCAAATAATTTTGGAGGTTTTAAGGGTGGTGAGATGTTAGGTTATTGACCTTACCATTGCCATGTGGAGGAGATCACCAATTAATATTGCAAATTATCCCAAAAGTTCAATCCTGAACTATGATGAAACTCACAAATTGTCCTTGCCCACTATTATACCTGTGATAAATGCATCTGGGTGAAAATCTTTTCAAGTGTACCACCAAGGATGAAAAGAGCCTACCTCTTATTGCAATTTTTTTCTTTTCCTATATTTTGATCCCATCAAAACTAATGAATAAAAAAATATCAAATATTTTATAAATATCATATTTTAAACCATTATAATTTTAAATAAATTTTAAATAAATTTCATCATAATCATCTATAAATATGTTTTTACTTAATAAAAAAGAACTAAATATAGAGAAGGATGACATTATGTTATGATTTTGGCACAACTTAAAAAATTTGGACCCATATGAAGGAAACTCTAATAATTTACTTTTGGCTCAAATTTATGAAGCATATTAAGCCCCAAAAAATAGAGAAAAGGATGTAAAGTTAATGTCCTTTGTTATTTGAGATGCCTCATAAGGCAAAACTTTCACACAAGTTGGGACAAAGCTTATCTGATTTGTACATAAGCTCTTCTTAGCAAGTTCCTTTCCACTTCCTCAATGTGTCAAGAAAAATTAAGTCCATTTTTTCAATATAGCCTAGGTATAAGAATAGGTCCACCAATGGTCTTATGCACAACATATTTTGGATGTAGGAGAACATTGATATGTCAATGTGGGTCAATAAATCTACACACACTGTAATGCTTGCAAAAGGCATTGTACCATAAAATGGATGCTCAAATTGAAGGGTTGGTCCAAGTGGTTGACTTTAAATAGTCTCTCATCTTATGAGGTTTCATTTTCCATGTTTATGAAAAAAGATGAAGAAAAAATTGTACAGTGTGTTGGATGTGATAAACATTGTTGCCAATGTTTCTTTTTGGTGGTGATTTATTTTTTTCATTTGGTAAGTTTTTAAAAAAAAGATGCAACTTCTACAAAAGGATTTTTTTTGGGGGCGGGGGGAGGGGAGAAGAGACTATCCCTCAGATTTACTATATTTCAAGGAATTTTTTTTGTCATACTTAAAGGTCGGCACAACTAAAACTAGATCATAGTTAAATAAAAGGTAGGAATTATAAATTTAAACTTGTAGTCACACTTGAAAAGTTAAGTAGCAAAAAATGTGACATGGATATCTATGTAGTTCAAGCAGCAATAACTCAAAGGTAAGAGCCAAGGTAGTTATCATCTAATCTTAAAAGAAAGTAGATTTTGGAATGAAACCTCAATGTTGAGTACCAACTCAAAAAGTCACCCTATAAATCAATGATATCATATCTCCCCTTCCTTTCAACCCCAAGCTCCTTGAGCAATTAATTGTGAGATCCCACCTCTTACATTATTGTCACCACACTCCTTACTAATGTCATCATAGCATTCCTTGCAAACAAGAACACCATGACAACAAGAAGTTCACATAACAAAAGCACACAAACACGTAATCATAACAATGCCATCATTAGTAGCACATCACAACAATGCAGTAACGCATCAACATGGAAGTGTTCAATGGGTTTGTTTATGGTGTTGATGATCAACAATTGGACAAACCAACAAGTATGTTTCATCTCCATTGCCCCGAGCCATTCAAATTCAAAAACTCAACAAAAAAAAATCAACTAAGAGTTTAGTGTGAAGAACTTGACAAATTGTAATCCATTCAATTCATGGTAATAGGCATTCTTGAAGGGTGACTTTTTGAAGTGAAAGTTCCATTCAAATCAAGATGAAAATGAAAGATAAAAGGAAAGTGTAGAGTTCACATGAAGTGAAATCAATCAAAAAACCTAGGCTTGCAACCCAATTAGAAGCATCAAAACATGTATCCCCATTTCAAGCCAAAAGAAATGAACATCTAATTTCAGTAGATGTGATTGGGTGAAAACACACTAGTGTGGACCAAAATAATTAGTTGAAAGTTCATTTTTTAAGTCCAAATCCAATATACTTTTCAATAAATTTTTTTTGATTATGTTGACATTCACTTTTTTCTTCCATGTCTAAGTTCATATCACCTTAATTAAAACCTTTTTAACATCCCTAAAAAATGAGCTTTGAAAAAATTAATTTAAACATCTAAATGGAGTTTATAATTCTAATGTCTTCATTTTGAATCTTTAAAAAAATGAGAAGTCTTTTTTATTTTATTTTTTCATCTTGAGTGTTATGATATTTCAATGTGTAGTGATAAAAAGTTGTAAACATGGTTTTCAACTCCAGAAGAAACAAAAGTTCATAATCATAATAGTGGACTATGACAATTTGATGTACCTACATTGTAAAGTCCGTAAGGTACATCTGAAGTCATAGTCCAACTCTAATGACTTTAGATTTTTGACAACTTTTGCCCATCACAAATCTAAAATTGTTATTGCAGAAGATTAGGGCTCCCCAATGCATGATAACAACAATTTTCAAAACTTCACTCCATTTCCATACAATTGTCTAAAACCATGATACATTTTGTTGAATGTCAAGAACACTTGTGCAACACAGATTAATTTTGTGACACCTAGAATTCACACATGAGAATAATTTGTAGCATGATAATCCACCACTCCAAAGCCTTATTATTCTTTGAGGTAGTCACCAATGTAGCAATAGATAAAGCAACAACATCAACAAATAAGGGAGCAACAACATAAATGCCACAACTTGTACACCTAGAATGCAATCAAAAAAACTTTGTCCACCAAATGCAAATAACAATGGAGTTTTTATGTAGAAACAAAATCCTTGATGCCATTTGAGAATTCTATGTGATCAGCTACAAAATTTGGTCAACATATTGGCAATACAAGTGTTCAAAAAACATTTTGATACCCATCAAAGCTTGGTGGAAGTAGCAAAAAAGAGTTTTAAAGCCTTGATTGAATTTGTAGTCTGCATTCATTTAGTGAACCTATAAATTGAGAACCAATGAAAAATAGTTCAACAAGAAATTTGAGAGTGAGCGACAGTACTTCACATGCCATGATGAAAATTTGTGTTGGATTCAAAATGAAAATGGTGAATGTGATTGTAAACTTCATAGAAATGATGGTTCAAACATTTTATCCAAGGAAAAATCAACCAATACTTACATCACCCCTTGGACATGGACAATTGAACTCAAAAGTTGCAAGCTTTGTTACTCATCTCAACTAAGATCCTACATTTTAAACAATGATACATACTATAAACATATTGTATAGCATGATAATAAAATTGAAACTTTGGAAAGTGGATGATACCTGCAAATTATAGAATTGTTGCATGATCAAACTAGATTGTGTTGAGTTGCAAAATACATTTCCAAATTTCAAGATGTCTTTGCTGGTAAAGCTTCTAGATGGCCCAGCCAAACCCTGACCTTTTTTGCTTGGGATCAGCGCAATGCCTTGCTGACAGTATGATATCCTCTTCTCCATTTGGTGCAGATGTATGGAACAAAATCTTGCCTGGTATAACACACTGGCAAAGTCCCAAGTTTTATGGCTACTATCCATTCAATGTGAGCTCTGCAGCTGGATCCTTAGGGGAGATTCTCAGTGGGGGCGTCAACTTCACAGGGTTTAGCTGGATCACCTTCCCAGTGGTGACTGAACTGGAAATAATTGTATTGGACTGGCTTGGAAAACTCCTGCATCTCCCAGAGGAATTTCTTTCATCTGGTAATGCCACATACACCATTTGTATACTTCACTGGATTGCAACGTCATACAACAGTATGCAGTACCTGCAGATTTTCTTCATTTTTCTCCTGCAGTTGGTGGGGCTATGAGGTAGATTAATCTCCAGCCAATTTTGTGGTTATTTTCCCCTAAGAACTCTTAAATCCTGAATTGCAGGGAAGGGTGGGGGTGTAATTTAAGGCACATCTCGTGAGGCAGTTTTGGTAGTAATGTTAGCAGCGCTCAAGCCTGTTGTGAAAAAAGTTTATACTTCTCAGGGTATGTCAGAGGGAGAAGCATTGACTAATTAGCTTGTGGTCTACACTTCTGATCAAGCACAGTCTTGTGTTCTCAGAGCATGTCAGGTACTGAATCTCTTGCAGAGAAGCCTCAAGTGTTTACTGCCTCACTTCTGCACCACCGCTGTATCATGTTATAACAGCATGTTAGGGGCATGCTTTCTGGCCTAAGAAGAACTGGTATTTCTCTGCCAGTGTGCTGTTCCATATGGTAGAAATGTGACTGGTCTTCATGGATTTTTGTTGGGGATTGCACATACAGATAGCTGGTATTGCCACAGCAAACTTCCGGCCTCTGCCAACAGATGCTTCCAGCCACTTTTCCTTGTCCCCAGCAGTACTGACAAAAGCTGCAGCCAGTGATGTTGCAGCTGGTCTTGTTCCTTTCTTCCTCTGTGGAACAGTACTAAATCTCAAAGCTCCTCCCTCAAGATTTTCTTGTTGATTGGTATGTGGCAAAAATTTCCCTATTTTGGATAAAACTGTTTGAGAGAGGCTTGGGAGAACTTTTTAAATATGTTTTTTCAACAAAAATTTAACACTAATGCAAAATGAAAATTCCAGTGTTTAAACATCATTTGAGTGATCAAGTCTTTTAGGATATGGACGGATCAGCAGTGTTCAAACAGTTTATCTACGTGCGCCTTAAGACACCCAATTAGGTTTGAAGAGGTTGGGAACCTGATGATCCAGCACAGAAAGAACCAGCTGATTTTCCAATCAAAACAAGGCATTTAGCAAATGTTCATAGGTGTGCGTCCAGGGTGGAGTCTCTCCAACAACTGAGTTCTACAAGTCATGAATACTCTGCTCTCAGGCAGTGGAAGATATTTGGAAATGCCTCATTGAGCAGCAAGCTACTAACAAAAGCTGTTTTCTACAGTATACATGTGCCAAGTTAAGTTCAAGCCTTGGAACATCACCATTCTAATGGGCCAAAGTCAACATCCAAATGGGTTGTAGAAACCAGTGTTGGCAGGTTGTTTCTTTTTTTCAATATTAGCTGCTGAGTGGGTAGGTTTGTTTTTGGATTTTTTTGGGACCACACAGGTTATCAATATCAACACTGGTTGAGAAAATTGGGTTAACCTGCTGGAGTTATACACACAGGTTCTACGGTTTATTAAAAAAATTTAATTTAAATGATTCTCTATATATATATGGGATAACTCGCTAAATCAGTTAAAGATCTTAAACGTAAACAAATGTGAATATCAATTACAAGCACCATAGTTGAAACATAAGACTCGGCCACAGAACTAAAAGACATGTCCAGAAGGAGAAGCTGAAAAATGGAAATCCTATCATTGTTCATGAGCTTGGAAAGTCCCAGAGATATACAAAATGCAGCTCACCAAGATTCCTGTCATCATTCATGATGAGTTTACATTGTACAAGTCTCACCAAACTGCTTATAATGTATTGAAGCTATATCCATACTACTGGTGCTGTCCACAAGATGGAGGAATTAGCCAAGATATGGAAGGGCGTTCCAACCGCCAGCACGTCTTGCTTCTGATTCAGAAAATTAAGAGACATAGTTCAAGCATTGATTTGGCACCCCTGCACCCAAAACCCCCAGTTCGGCCTCGTCTATTGTCTGTCAGGTGCCATGAAATCAGAACCAACCGACATCACAACACACAGATCGCTAGTCGAAGCACATACCATATTTCACTATTGAACACTCCAAACCCCAAGACGCAGGAACGTACAAGGTAATTGCAAATTTCCCTCACTAGTATACAGACACCAAAAAGATCTCAACAGCAAGGAGAACATATCAACGATTACAAAAATAAAGACCTGGCCCCCCAGAGTTGATCC
>Ga0116229_10004345_pt1 | contig 23223 bp, 20 predicted proteins | sample S1TSphgellanicum_3_FD_87313 | JGI IMG/M metagenome (GOLD analysis project Ga0116229, IMG submission 87313) | Host-associated microbial communities from peat moss isolated from Minnesota, USA - S1T2_Fc - Sphagnum magellanicum MG | ecosystem: Host-associated > Plants > Peat moss > Unclassified...
ATCTTTCACACAGAATCGATAATATCCTCTGCTTTCGAAAAATTCACAGGCAGGATTTGTTCGTCTTAAAGCGCTCTCGAAACTATACAAGTGTGCTGAATTTTTGAAGAAGACGTGGCGGAAATTTGCGCTTGCGAATCTCGTGCAAACAAAATTCCAGATTTTGCTGCACTCACGAAAAAGCAAAGATTTTCAACTCTCTTGTAAAAGACAAAAAGCCAAAGGAGAAGAAAAACCCGCGAAAGAGCAGGACCGTGAAAGAGAACATTACCGTTGACCGACGGCCCTGATCGACCAGAATTTGTCTTTCACGGTCCCGATCAACCAGCCAATCTGGAATTAGTGATTCGCAATGTGTCTTTAGACGGTTGGGATCAGATCCAGGGTTTAAAATGCTTTAGGGTTTCTGGCTTTAAATCGACGGTTGGGATCAAATCTAGAGTTGAGGAAAAACTGCAGTTTCCAGTTTAGGGCCAAAGTGAACCAGCGCATACCAGTGCACCAGGAAGGATGAATGATAAGTGGTCAGGAAACAGTTTTCTGTTGAGTTCAAGTCCGCTAGCTAACCATGATGGTTAGCTCAATTGCTTCTTTTTTTCTACCTAACTACTTACTAACAACCCTCAAGCAGGCAGGTTGTTAGTAGGTAGGTAGGTAGTAAAAACAGCGCTTACCTACGTATAAAAATCTACTTACCTAGTAGTTACCTATTTTCCTACCTATCTACCTATATGTGTGACCTATTCCTACAAAATTGGTTACCAAGGTGAAACCACATATTAACTCGGTTGAGGTTCATCCACAACCGAGTAATAACGGGCATCCAGTGGATGGTGGGCTCGTGGGTGCCGGTTCACTGCTGCCGTAAAATAGATCGACGGTTTGGATCAGATCTAGGGTTTAAGAGACTGGTGGTTTCTAGCGTCAGAGATCCACGGTCTGCATGAGATCTAGATTTTCGGAGAATTAGGTCTACGTGGCATAGATTGACGGTTGAGATCAGATCTAGGGCTTTGTAGAGTTAGGGTTTCAGACCTGGATCGACGGTTGGAAGTGGACTTAGGGTTTAGGAATCGACGGCGAGTGATGGACAGGAAACTCTGAGAGAGGCAAGGAAGAGAGGGGATGCGCGTTCGTGTCTTCTCTCTCTCGCTCTCCCTCCGATCCTTGATTTTCTGCTTCATCGTTGCGGGCGGCTGCTGATCGATCGTCCGTCCGCCATCTCGCGGAGCTTGGAGATAGCGCTATCATCAGACCATCATGTCGGTAGACGAAGCTGCCTGCACTTATGCAGCTCTGATTTTGTTTGACGATGGAATCACCATCACCGTATCCTCTTAGGGTTTACCTAAACCGGCATTCTCTGTTCTGTTATCTGCGTCTTTTTTTTTCTGGCTGAATGCATTTTGCTTGCGGTAATGTAATACGAGTAGTGAGTGAAAAAAAATGCAATGAAGACCATGTGGTTAGGCTGTGGCTTCTGATTCTTTTGGTTTTGTTGTGGCCGTTTGCATGTTTCATTTTTTTTTTTTGGAAGAGGATTTTTCATCTTGAGTTTGGTCTCTCCGTTTCTCTGGTTCACTTTTTTGCCAAGAGTCGTCGGACTTTGTTGTCGTAATGAAAGCCGTGCTCCGTGGGGTGTAGCCGCTTGGCATGCATCTCGTTATTCAAGAGGTCGGGAATGGAATGAGGTTATAGTCCTTGACAAGACCGTAACAGGCTGACAAGATCGCGACTCTGTGTAAGGCTGCGAATGTGAAAGTGCAGTCATATTGGCCTGCTTTGTTCGCTAAGCTGTTGGAGAAGAGGAATGTCGAGGATCTCATCACTAACGTTGGATCCGGTTAGCCCTGAAGCCTACCTTCTTTGATGATGCTATGCTTTACGTGGTGGCATCAGCTATGCCTTATGTTGGGTCTGCCATTGGTATTACTTCCGAATTCTCGTTGCCAGTTATGATACATAGCTGTCTTGTTGAAGTTGTATGTTGGGCTATGGAGCTGAATTGAGTTCTGTCGTGACTGTGGATTGCAGGTGGAGGCGGAGCTGCAGTGGCTGTGAGTGCTGGACCTGGTGCTGCAGCTGCTAAGGAGGAAGCTGCTGCTGTAAAGGAAGAGGAGAAGAAGGTAGAGAATTTTGGCCATTCCCTTGAGTGGAGTCATGCAAGTTTCTGTATAGTAAATGGTTCGTTTTGTTTTGGCTCTGTGTGTACTCCTCTTGTCCCACCAGCTATTTATTCCAGTAATCTGTGGTATTATTCACATACAGAAGCTCTGCTCAAGAAGCTATATACGTTGTGTAAATGAATTCTAGCTGAATATTTCTCTAACATCTTATCTTACTACCTAAAATATTGTGAATCACTCTCTTAGTGTCGAGAAATCGTCCCTTGGAATTCAGCACGAGGGCAATATGCAGGAGCACTGAATTATCGACATTTCTCCAGTTCATACGTATTTGAGCAGTAGCTTATATATGATTGCATAACAGTGTGTGGTGAGGACTGCTGTGAGGTTCTTTCTCAGAAGCAGATAGTATAATTTGAACCCTTATGGAGGCAGCTTTTTGTCATTTACTGCTGTAGCAGTTCTTTCACATGTGTGTTCTTTCAGATAGGTTGAGACTTGAGATGATGAAAGGCAACGATTCTGAATCATGTGCCAATAGCATTCATCTTGCTGGAACTATATGACATAATGGACTTAGGGATTGTTACTTGCTGTACCCATCAGGATGGACACTACATGTCAGCATTTTTTTTGTGCTACTATGGGCTAACTGACTCAGTTTGTCTAATGGTTAATTATGTGGTCTTGCAGGAGGAGGCAAAGGAGGAAAGTGATGAAGACATGGGCTTTAGTTTGTTTGATTAGACTTTTCTCCTGAGAATGTAGAAGCCTACTGCTGCTTTTCTCAGCTCTTGAGCTACAGTGGGTTTTGCTGTTAGTTTGTATTTCTTGAGACTTGGTGCCTAATTGCCTTATGGCAACAGGAATGAAGCTTGGATGTGTCAGAGGAACTAAATAGAATGCCCTGTTGTAGAGTTATTCTGATTCAAATTTGGAAGTGAACTCAAATTTTGCTCACAATTTTGTTGAGTGATCAGCCCCCTTCTCCTCCAAACTTCCATAAATGGACTCCCCTCCCTAAGGCAAGATTTCTGCAAGAAATTATTCTTGGTCTCTATGGTCTTGTCATTACTTTGTCTGGAGGTACACAGCGAATGTATCCTCAATTGGAAGGCCTGTAAAGCTTATGTTTATCCAATTTATGTTGTGAAGGGAATTGCTCTTGAGGAATGCCTTGGCTCTCAGCTTTATTCATGATGGATGGTTCCTCTGACACTCCAGGAGGTATGTGGATGGGCAACAAGGTGAGGATCATGTAGCTGTGGAAGCAGACAGGCATTATCATCCTACCATTGTAGCAAGCAAGTGGAGTGCCTCATCTAAAGCAAATTGTAACTGTCATCTGGGTGTCATTTATGGATATTTGTAGGATGGTGTGACCCCAGTTCACAATGGAAGTTTTCTATTGATGTCTTCTCAGCCAGTATTTTTCTTCCAGTGAAAAATGGAAGCTGTGTTTTGTTATGACAACCAAACAAGGATGTCACCCAGCAATTGGGTAGATTATTGTTTGTTAGAGGAGTTTCAGCAAGTACTTCCTCATGGCATAAAGGGATTGTATATCATTTTCAGCTGCTTGCTGGGAGGAATTATGATTCTCCAAGATCACCATGCAAAGGTCACCTGCATAAAGAGAGAAGTAATTGCTCCCGAATGTTGAGAAGTGAGAAGGTGGACGGTTAAGATCAAACATTGCCCAGTGATTGGAGGCCTTGCTAAATGTTAATTGCTTTGTTATCTCTTTCACAAGCAGAATTCTACCACCTTGAGATGGCGGATAGCTTCTCTGTAAGTTATCTGATTACTTCCCTGTAATTTTTTATATGAAATATGAAGTGCCTTTTCATGTACTTAAGATATGGCGCATGTCAATCTTTAAATTCACCAACTCTTCCACCAGATAAAAACTACATGGTATTATTTGTGCTTAGACATTCTGGCCCTTGTTCCCATCTGTTGATCAATTACTTCTGTTCAGACAGGCTAGCTTTCAACCACAATGCAGAGAGGTGGAATCCTAACAACTTAGTTACATTTACAACTGTAATTGTAGTACACTTTGTTTTGAGATACTGGTGGTAGTTGCATTCTGGCAATGCAATGTATCCAAGAAGTACCTGGTGTTTTGAGTGTGATGTAGCTGCTTCGTACCATAGTAATCATTAGTTACAGATGAAGCCTCTTGCAAATCAAGCTAAATGGCATCGCTCATTCCTACACTCTTGAGCTTGAGCACACGTTAAGCAATTCCCGAATTCCCTACCGTTTTAAGCTTTTGCAGGGCAACCATAGAACAGCAAATGCTCACAGTTGAGATCACCAAGGAAACCCTAATGAACGCACTTCGTGGTGTGCAAAAGTGGAGGACAGATGCTAATGCACAGTGAAGCTCGGAAAAGGTCCTTCCACTTTTGCTGGATCACTAGGTCACCAAGAGGACCGACCCTAATAATGTGCATGCTTATGCACTCCGTGGGTCTGCAATTGTAGTGGAGAGGTTGGATGGATACTTATGCTTAGTGCAGCCTGGTTAGATGCTAATGCTCACTGAAGCCTGGAAGAGGTTTAGCGAATCGGAGGGCGAATCCGTAAGGGCCGCCAACAGTAAAGTCCCGCAAGCCATAGTAGCGATCACCCAACTGTTTCAAGATTTTGGCATCCTTGATGAGCAACGCCGCTTGATACACGGAGTCCACATCGTCCACCAATACCCGAAGGTTTCCATGATACCCACGATACCCAGCAACATTCTCCTGCTGATCCGAATACTCCTGCATTTGCTCCACCATGAGACGATTCTTTAATCCCCAAGACAATTCGGCAAAGTTATCCTCTTGCCGCAACACCACAAACCCAAATGCTTGCAGGAAGTTGAGCGACTTTTGGAGTGAAGGAGTGTACCACTCGTACACTAACTGCCTCTCTGGTGAAAATATTGTACTGCTCATGGCCGCTGGACTGTCTCAATCTGCAAACCTCTAGTGTGATCTATCTCTCATGAGGACTCAAACTCTGCACCAATTCCCAAAAACAATTCAAGCGCTGTAAACAAACAAACAATTGCTCAAAGAACAAGTCAGTAGATTCTATTGACAGAAACAATAAGCGAGCTCTAAAGAAACGATTTTTCATTTCAACGCTTTTTGTCTGTTCGTCGTCAACATGATGGTGTGATGAATTCCTGTATCTGTATCAGCAACTCATCACACACAAAAGAAAAACCCAGAATCTGAACAGACACAGATTTGCAAATCTGAGCTGAACATAAGTATGGATTTCTGTGCAAGTGGAGAAAGAAACGAAACGAAACTCACGTGGGATGCGGAGACCGGAAATGAGAACTTCGAGGATGAACCTACAATCATACAACCGCATTTCAGAATCCACAACACTATCTCCAATTGACCACAGTCGACTCGCCCATACACTTCACATTCCTGTTCAGGTTATTAGGGTTCTGGGCTGTGTTGGGCGGATATAACAAACGGGAACCGACGACCCCCCCCCCCCCCCCCCCAGGGTTATCAGGGAGGGTGCTTAGGGTTCGTAACCTTGGTTCTCAAAAACGTCAAAGAACCAGTTTTGATACATAAGCACGGTTCTCAAGATTTTTGAAAAAAACAATCAAACAACCGTCTATAGATCCGCCAGTTCTTTACTGGTTCATTCTTGACACCTGCCAGCTCTTTGAGGTTTCTGTAAGAACCCAAACCCGCAATCTGATTTGTTAGTGAGGCCCAAAATCTAAAACTAATCTGAGCTGAACATAAGTTATCTTTGCAAATGGAGAAAGAAATGAAACTCAAGTGGGATGCCAGATATGACATGCAAATTTCAAGGATTCACCTGCAAAAATACGACTGCATTTCAGAATACACAACCCTGTTACACTAGCCCATACACTGGTGCGTTGTGCATTCCCATTCCTGTTCAGGGCTGTGTTGGGCAGTCATTAGAAATGGAAACAAACACTAGACCCTGGTGGTTATTAGGGAGATTCTTAGGGTTTATATCTGTAGTTCTAAAAATGTCAGAGAACCAGTCCTGGTACATAAGCAAGGTTCTTGATTTTACAAAAATTCAAACAACTGCATATAAAACTGCCAGCTCTCTACTGGTTCTTTCCTCTCACAGCAGTCAATTACAGAATTCTTAAGTGAGGGAAAAGATCGCTTTATTGCAAACATGATACTGTGTACTAGACATGAAATGCACCAGAGTGAAAATACAGAACATGTGATTGATTTGGAAACTAACTGCATATACCTATGCACACAAATGTCTGTTGAAACTGCAAAAAAAGCCACAAAGAAAGTGTTAGTCCATGATCATCATACTGTAGTTGTAATATTCACATACCTAAACCCTAACCCACTTTTCTTTGATAGGGAGGCCCCATGTTGATAATTAAAAGTTTCAACACCTTGAGGTCAAACTATAGTATAGATGTAGTAATTTGATTTCATTCATGTCACACAAAGGGCATCTCAAGCCCAAGCACCATCCCCAGTTAGGCTGCACTGGTAATTACTTTCCCAATGTAAATCTACTAGTAAATCACTTGCATCTCAAGGGTGAGGAGAGTGAGCTTGCACCTAGTAGGTAATCCCCTCCAATAGCACAAAGCATCACTGTAGGCAAAAAGTTCATAAAATTATTAGTCTTCTTGAGCCCTGCAGCAATTCTAAACAGTAGTGTTAATCACCAACTATTTATAAGCATGCAGTGTTGCACTGACTGTTGATGTTCCAAACATTGAAACAACACACTTTCTCCATGATATGAGTCAGGAGCACCTTTCCCAGCTTGAAAAGACTGGGACTTGGAAATTTTCACTCACCCTCAAATGTCCCATATAATGAAGCCACCAGAGCCAAAATGGCTGTGGTTGCATTTCCCACACCAGCCCATTGCAGTCAACACTACATTGGCCACCAGAGCTGAAGTGAAAAAGATAGTGCCATACCACCTGGTTTCTTCACTTTTGATTCAGAACAAATCACTAAGTCCACAAGCAACCAAGAGGGCAAACAATGATCCTCCAGTATGCCACCATCCCACTTCTGATTTTTCATCCAGAGTTGCAATGGAGAAAATCTGTAGTACTTGAAGTTGGTCCCAGTGCATGACTCAAACTGCTGAGGGTCCGTCAGTCTTGAACTTTCTGAAGCCATCTCCACTTCACATTGTACTTGGTGTAGCCACTCTGGATTCAAGCAGCAGCTTTTGACTAAGCAACTATGAAGCTGTGCTTCTATGTCAAGAATTTCTCAAAAGAGTCATCTCAGTCATATGAGAGGACAATCACATATGATCTCCTATGTAGTCAGTCACAATGAAGCTATTACCAGCGGCTGACATTCAGTTCCACACTCTTTCTAGGTCATAAATAGGTGGAAAATCATTGCTGTTGTCTCCAGAGGTGCACAATTAGGACAGCAGTTGCTAACACAGTTGTCTTTTTGGGTCCTTTTTGATTTCACATTGCCTCCTGCACATGCTTCTAGAGGAAATTAAGTTTTTGCTCAATGCAGTTGTCTTGCAGGTCCTTCTTGTGTTGCAAATCTTGTCTGACAACCTATATTAAGAAAAGACTAATAAAAGTTGACATGCATCTTAGAGAAAGTATTTTCAATGAAAAGTGACAAAATGTTACAAGCATAAGAAATGCATACGCTGGAGTAAAGTTTCTGATGTTTGTCATCTACTTGTTGCCATTATCTGTAGTACTTCACAGTGTGCAAACCAAAGGATAGTCAATGCTCCTTATATGACAGGCAGTTGAACAAACCTGGCCAAGAACTGATGCAATGTAGGCACTAGTGTGTACAAGAGGTCCCCTAGTTGCCCACAGCCAACCCTCTTCCAACAGATCCAATGCTTCCTAGAATCTGCATAAAGATAAACTATCCTGCTTTTAGCCACCAAGACACCCTGCTTGATTTTATTGTGCCCCAAGAAAAACCCTATTTTAAAGAGACTGATGAAAAGCAGAAGATACTCTATAAGGACTAAATCCCCTGCAGTATTTAAACACAGGATGAGGATGAAAATCAACAGGGACCATGCTTAGTGACACTGGAGTTAAGCAAGAGAAGTGCAATGCAAAATGAAAGTTAGATATTTTCTATACCTGCAACCACAAAGGTATGTTCTGAACCCCTATCTCCTTGGATCTCAATTTTGAAAATTCAATTTACCACATGATAGATGTCCTAGATGCAAAAGTCACTCTGGGGTTCTCAGTGATCAAACTTCCATCAATGTTCAATAGTTCCATTTGTACATGAACACTAAATGCGGTCTAACAAACCATTAGCCTGGTGCTCTCAAATTCCTACTCATGTCGCACATTCCTCCAGTGACTGTTGGAAGTGATTGAGTTCATACACTCTCTACAACCCCACTTACCATTCAAATATGCCTTGATTTTGATTATGCCTCTGCAGGAGCAAACTGTGTGACGGTGATGAAAATACCAGAGCTGCATTGAAGAGGGTATATAGAGGATATATAGAACAAAGCCTAACATACAGGAGTGTCTTATGATGGCAAATGTCCCAGCGAATGTTCATCAACAGAAACTTTCAACAGCAATGTTGCTGAAAAATGCCAACAGATTGCAGCATTAAACTAGATACTTGGGAGACACAAGGAATATCCAATGAAGAATGCATATATAAGAATAGACTTAGGACAAAAGCCACCACTTTATGTCAACGCCAGCTTGGGCACTGAAGGACAAACCAACACCAATAAGAAGCACAAATATGCACTTCAGGGTTATGTAGGCCGCATGTTGCCGCATTCTGAGCTTGGAGACTGTGTCTCACACAAACCAAGTTAGAGATTACAACATTACAACATGCTGACTTCTCTACAAGGAAACACTCCAAAGATAAGTTAATAGCAAGACTATGAGAAAATGCAAGAAAAGACTGAAAACTTCAGCTTTTGGGAACCACAGGTGCAGATGTAAGTTCTCATCAAGCATGCTTTCAAACTACACTTTCAGGCAAACACAACCCTTGATTACAAAGGACGAGTTCTAGGGCACAAAATGTTTGAGATAATGAGGGAAAGCCTAATAATATTTTGTCATTATTGTGCTCATTACCTCTGTCAACCCAGCAGACACAACATGGTGATGTATCCAAAGGGAGCTCTGGATACATCATCATGTTGCAAGTGCCTCTAAGAGATGCAGTATGCCTGCTGGTGCATAGAAATTCAAAACAAAATTGATTCTCTGTGATGGAATTGACTGAAATTCAGTACTTTGAGCAAGGTTAGACCTTAATAAAAAACTTGGCAGATTGCACTGCCTCAAATGTAGTGCAAATAGCACATTTGCTCCCTGACTACAATGCCATCTGGTCCATTTTTTTGTAGATTCAACAGATGAGGAAGTTAACATTCAGATGTCCATTCTTTGGACCAATTTTACACAAGTCTTCATGATGTTTGATCCGTCTTTCAATGGATATGTCCTTGATGTTCAGAGAATTTGAACATAGAGGATAAATTGGGTTCTGCAACTCTTCCTGGCAAGATGAGTAACTGCGATGAATTCTGCTGCACAGTGTTAACACAAAACAGCACACATGTCGACCTATGGAGAGGAGGAAGAAGGAGCAAAGAGGGGCAAATGCTTGCCTGGTTCCCCGGATAGGTGGGGCTCTCGACTACCTCAAGGCTCTCCCTGCCCCGCGGTGCCCGCTTCTCCGCTGGCACCAATGTCATCATTGACGTGTTCTGAGAAACTAGACTTGTAAGCAATTAAGCAATGATGCCGCTTCTTTGACCCCAGCTGCATCTCCTTGCACGCAAATATCACCTCTAACGCATCTCCTCATCTTCCCAGTTTTCCAAACTCCCCTTCTTCTTCTTCTTCTTCTTATTCCCCTCCTCCACGGCTCTTCCGACACACAAACAAAACACAGAAATCGAAGAAGATTCAAGGAAAACCCGCCGGGAATGCAATCACAACCTGATGAAAACAGGTCCCGCCAAGAAAATTCTTTGTGGCACGAACCCCGGCGAATCCTTGAGTGTGTTCCATTTTCAGAGCATCCTTGCACTTCCATGATCTCCGCAATCTCATCACATATAAATTGCTTCCGTTTTTCTCCTACAATTCTCCTCGCACTCGATCGTCGACGCAAAACCGCGAGCAAAATGGATCTCGAACGAGAGAGGGAGAGAAAGCGACGGGCGAGCGCGCGCGAGCGCCATGCAGTTGCCGCTTCTGCAGCAGACGGACTTTCCGAGGGAAAAGAAAAAAAATAAAAACCCTAAAATAAAAATGCAAAGAACCAAGAACCAAAAATTAAATTAAAAATAATTATGTACGATTTCCGGAGACCAAAATTCAAATTTAATTAAAAATTAAATGATTCTATCCCGATTCCTAACTTTTTCTAAGCGGCGGTTTCACACTTGCTGGTAAGGCAAACTTTGTTCAAATTCAACATCCTTGGCTTTTTAAAAATTAGCATACGTGTCATAGTGATTTGGCACACTATCGATAGTGTTATCACTGGATGATAGTGTACATGGTAAAGTGTCAACATGTTGGTAAACTCTAAACTCTTTAAAAAATGTACATTCATGTGCCTATTTGCTAACCTATCAATCTCATACTTGTAGTATGTTCACACCTATTGTTAAAACAATGGTAACTGCATTTCAAGAAAATGTTAAAATATTAACATCCACATCTGGTGTTATGGTTATCATTAACGATGATGTGGCATCTGACATGGCACTCAATGGCAACACATTATTAACAAAAGAGATAAAATAACAAAGAGTGGTAAGATATCACTGAAGTCAATTAAACCCTTGAACTATGCAAGATTGTTAAATTGTTTAACCCAAAATCAACCATGTAATTCTATGGTAAATTAAAAGCTTCAAAACTTTTATCACGCACAAAATTCAAATGCCCTTGTCAGAGCTTCTTATCAAAGCTCCATTGTCTAAACTTCCCAACTCACAATGTGACTATAACTATGCCAAGCTTCCTTACTACAATGGTATCTACACCATCACCATCACCAAAACCTTTAGTTGCAATGGAACTGTAATGCAATTGCAAGTACGTCATTGTCAAAGCTTTTTGAATACAATGCAATTGCAAGTATGTCATCAACAAAACTTCTTGACTACAACCCAACAACAAATACACCATTGTTAAAGCTTTTTGATTGCAATGCGACTACAAATATGCCATCATTGAAGCTTCCTAACCACAACATCATTTTTGTAAATGAATAAAAAAAAATGTAAAAAGTTTCATGGCACATGGAAATGCAAAGAATCTAGGTATTTCAAATGAATTAGGTCCACTCAATTTCATGAACATCAATTTAGGTTCATTAAATCAAAATTTCATATGCAAAAGGTTTGAAAATTCATGTCCATGAAAAGGAGAATACACCCAATGACCAAGCTTTATGGGCAATAACCCTAAGTTGCATGTGATCTTGTGATGCAAATAGACTAACATAACAACAATTTCCTTGATGTTAGTTACAACAACAACATTCAACATAAAACCTAAAAAAATAATCATTTCAATGTGAAAACACAAACTTTGTAATAACATGATCAACAAAACAAGAAATCCAATTATAAGTTCATTGTCAATGTCCATCACATTGACAAACTCTTGTTATTTTCACAAAAATGATAATTGAATATAGCAAAAAAAACACAAAACAAATGATGTAAAAAATTTGAACACAGAAAGTTGCTATAGAAAGTTGATGCATAAAGTTTGAATGAATATTTGTGAAGTTGAGCATAAACAACTCAGTACAAAACAATTATAGATGTAAAAATGATGATGTGAAGATGAATGAATAGTGATCAGCAAACCAAATGCGCAAAATGACAATATGAAGGAGAGCAAACAACTAACAAGCAAACAACTAAGTGCAAAGCAATTATAGACATGAAAACAATGATGTGAAAATTAGCTAACAATGATTGGTGAACCAAGTGCATGTGCCCAAAGTGTTTATATGAAGACAAACAGACAACAAACAAAACAAAAAACTAAGTGTAGAACAACTATAGACATGAAAACAACGATGTGAAGATGAGCAAATAGTAAAAACAAACACAACAAAATGAACAAACAATGTAGGATGGTAGAACTTTAACTTCTTATTTCTTGCATCATCACACAACGTGATGCATGTTATGTGATGATGAAAGTTTGCACGAAAACTTTGCGTCAAAACTTTGCACCAACAATTCATAGCCACTTTTGTCATAACCGTTGAAATGTTAGTTTAAGGTTTAATGAAGTTTAAACGCAAGACTAGGTTAAATGATTATTAGGTTAATAACCTTAAAACTAATGCTAGATTGACACTAGGTGTAGACACATGTCTATACCTAAAGTGTTAAGTTAACATGTTAATGTTAAAAATAAAAAAGTAACCTAAACCCTAACATAGACTAATGTTAAGGATTCAAAATGTTAATTGATTAACATTAGGTGTGAACATATTTTTAAGCTGATAATATATTAATTCATTATCGAACCTTTCATTTTTGTGTGCTCGTCCTTTTGAATTGTTTGAACTTCTCTCTTGCATGGTCATTGTTTCATGTTGTTTAATTTGTTTGTTGCATTTTTGTAAGGCACAAACATAAGCATATTGATCTTTGCAACATCCTTGTGCAACAAATTTTCAATAGTTTATGTTGATTGATAGTACAAACTCTCAATTGCAATAATCAAATTCTACATGGAAAAGATAAGAAAGGGGGAGATTAGCTTAGACACTACCTCTTCAAGTTCCAATGAAAATAGGTGCAATGTTGTGTGGAGCAACTACAATGTTGGGAACAACTATAACATTGTGAACAATAATCACAAATGCTACACCTTTGCACCAAAGGTAGGTAATTGGTAAAGCTCCAAGGTGTTGTCATTAATTTGATGTAAGAAATTGAAGCACATAGCTTTAAAAGAACTTGTCAATCCACACTTTCACATCATATTTGCCATCTAAAAGTGGGATAAAAATGTTGAAGAATTGCACAAGGTCATAAACTTGAAAGTCTTTTGCAACCAAAAAGTGTGTGAAGATAATGGCCTAAATTCTAACTACAAAAAATCTTAGATTATCACACATTGTCCACCACACAACATTATGGGACTTAACAATTGAAGAATGCAATTAATGTCATCTTCTAAGACCCTTCAACAAGGAATTTTAGAATGTTATTAAAACATTATAAGGAGGAGGATGATCAACACACCTAGACATGTGACAAACATTCAACATGAAAAAAATGTGGTTTACATGCAACTAAGTGAAAAGGATAAAAATTCTTTTTCACCTTAGATGTTAAGATGCATGATTTTTTGGGAGATCATTATGTTCTTGAAAAACATGCAAATGAATGACCAAAAGTTGCAAATGCAAATGGAAGAACACAAGGAAGCTAATCAAGTAAATTTCATAAATCGGATGCTTATTCACAATTTAATTAAGACAATCAACATTACAATTTTGTTAAGATCTTGAACACTCTTTCAATTATAACACCTATTATCAAATTTACTCATTCCTAGAAACCTTGATAAAAAAGAATAATGTTTTAATGAATAATACAAGATTTGATACATTGAGTTGGAACAACCTTTATATATGACTATTCACAAAGATTTGGAAAGATCAATTTTAGTTAAGTTTTATTTTTGTACATTGAAGGACTACAAATTGTATACATACAATATTCTTACACTCCCACTAGTTCTCTAGTGTATTGTTTGTGCAATATTTCATACATGGGTCATTTTCTATTAGAGATTACAATATTGTCTTTCTTCTTCTTTTTCAAATTTTTTTTTTCCTTTTTTGTTGTTGACTCTCATAGCTTATGCATCCATTGTTGAATTGAAGTAACAACAATTGTATAACTTGCAATTGTAATTCCATATTTTTTACTAGTGTTTGGAGTGCTTGGGTGGTAAATCCTTTAACATAGGTCACAATAGATTTCTGTCTATTAATCATTGATTATCATAAATATTTTTCATGTACCTCATTTATAGATAAACATTTTCATAAATGGGGTCATGGTTAACATTTGGCCATCTTCCCACATTCACTCCTTGGTTACATTTATATGATTTATGACAAGGAATAAAATGGTGTTTATTACTTGGTGAAATTGTTCCTTGAAAGTTGAGCCAAGCCTTTGAACATTCAATATTTCTTGCAATTTAATAATCTTCCCATGCATTTAACTTATGAACCCACCATTGTTTCTTTTGCTTTATATTTGAGCTTTGAGAGGTTGGAATAGATTTCATATTTTTTTTTAAACCATGTTGAAACCCAACTCTATCCAATAATGGGTAATTAGATGTTCCAATTTTAAGTCAATAATGTTTATATTTGTTTTCTTTAAATGAATTTAAGCATGAAGCTATGGTCGTTTTCATACCTTGTTAGTGCCTTAAAATCTTTCATTCCAGATACTCATGATCAACAAAAAAAAACATAGATGCCAAAACATGGATGTCAATAATTATTCTTGGAATTCCTTTGAATACATTGGATATTTGGGTGATGCATGTGGGGAGAGACTCCCACATAAACCATTAAGGTAGGACTTATGGGCTTGGAACTCATAGAATCATATGGTTGGGAAATAATGTCTACACTAAAATTGGTGAAATAGTGAAAATGTTTTTTTTTGGGCAAAAACTTTGTTAAAATATCAGCAATCATTTCACTAATAGAAATGTATTTAAGTTTAATTTGTTTGGTTTGAAATGTTTTGCAGGTAAAATGATATTGTGTATCAACATGTTCATTCCTCAAATGAAACTTTGGTTATGAAGGCTATAGCACTTTGGCTATAAGAATAAAAAGCGGTCAAATCAATTTGTGAAAAACCAAGGTTTTGTAATATTTGTCTCCACCAAATATCTATTGCAGCTACTTTAAAAAGGCCCATATACTCACTTTCTATGTTAAAGAGGGCAATTGAGGTCTATTTTTTACTTGCCCATGGTAGGACACTTCTTACAATCAAAAAATAGTAACCATATGTGGATTTATAGGTGTACTTATCAAATTTTTAGTCCATATCAAAATATCCATGCAAAACATTGCCATCATCTCAGCATTGATATTTATACCCATGTTAATTCTACCTTAAATATATTATAACACATGTTTAATGGCTTACTAATGTGAAATGCTTGAATTGGACATGTATTGGGCAAGATTATTTATAGTAAAAGCACAATCAAATCTACTATTCATAATGACATGCATAAGATTCCCCACAACTTGAAAATAAGGATATGAAGTCATTTTCTCTTAATCATCGATTGATTTAAGACAATTTGTTTTGCTAAATTTGATTCCAAATTTTGGTGTAGGAATAGAATTAACAATAGCCATGTCATAGTAATGTAGTACATTAAACAAATATTTGGCTTCATATAAAATTATCCAACCTTCATTTCAATTTTTAAATATTTGATTTCCTATACAATAATGACTAGGACCTTCATCTATCATGTCAAATTCAATCATAAGGATAACATATTAAAACTATTGCTAACAAGCACATAGTCATTTATATAAATTACAAGTACTTGAAATCCTCCATGAGGTGGTTGTGAATTAGCCAAGTCCTTTTGAATATTTTAGAAATAAAATAAAAATCAAATCTTTCATACCACACTTATGGTGATTGTCTTAAATTGTATAAATATTTAAGAAACTTGCAAGCCATATGTGAATTATGGGAATTGTGAAGACTAACTTCTACAAATTTCCTATATATTTTTCCATCAATGTAACAATTCCAAAACATAAATTGCATCAAGTTTAAGGGTGAAATCATGGTAAAGTATAAAAGTTTTTATCCTTGTCACCACAAAAAAAGTAGCCATAAACAAATTTTAAAGTATCGAAAATAGAAATGTTTTTTTATTTAATGATCAACATGAGGACAATCTTTTATTTTATCATAATGATGTTGATTAATTACATATATTATATACATTCAAATAATTTTTAAAAATTAACTATACTTTTTTAAAAACTTTTTTTAGTTGTCCAAACTTGTACAAGTAGGTGAAAGTAGATGAATTATTGAATATTCTCCATTTTCAACATGATGTAGCTTTTAAATATACTCATAAGTTTTTAACGTTTAAATATTATAGTAGAATACATCAAAGTTTTAATGAAAAAATAGGTTTAAACTCAATTTGACCAATCATTTTCTAGTGACCATCATCAAAATAGACATACTATTGAATTAGTTACATATAGACAAATTGAGTTTAAACCTATTTGATCAATCATTTTTTAGTATGTAAATTACTTTTTCCAATATTTTTATCCCCTATGTCTCTAGATGTATCTTTCATTACAAGTGGACCTGCTGAATGTTGTGCATTTTTATTATATCCACCACTATGGTTTGGTATTGCACTATTCATGACTTGTGAATTATTAATGACTTGAATTGAAATTTGAAGGTCTTGAGTTGGAGCTTGAAGTACAAGTGGAGATTTCATTTGAAAGGGAGAAAACTTTATTATGATATTAAAAAATGCATGATCAAATGTTAAGTAATAAGTGTTACTTCATCATTTATATGGGAAATCATTTTTTATTTGACATTTCATGGAATATTACATACCTAAATATAATTATGTGTTTGGTTTTTTTTTCATTAACCTAGTCTTTTCCAATTTATATAAGTCAAATTCTATATTGCAAATAACTATGGTTTGACCTTTGAATTTTTGAAGATGTATTACCCCGTTTTGATGATAATTTCACCACCGATCAAATCAAATTGTTTTTCGAATGTCCTTAATTTCACCATTTTTTTGTTTAATGGAAACCCCTCCTTGACCAAACATATGATGTGTAATGTTATTTCTTAAATACACAATTTGATTATTGAACAATTTTCATATGTTTCAATGATTTTATGTCATGGGACGTATGAGAAGTTGCCCCTATATCCACATACCAAATATGATCACTTCCTTCTTACTAATAAGACTATCATATACAATTTTTCATTGTGTGTGATTATATTATTTGATTATTATTTTCTCAGCATTTAATTTGGTTGCAATTTTTTAATGACAATCTTTAATTAAGTGACCAACTTTCTTACAATAAAAAGATGTTTTAATTATATTCCTTTTGTCAAAGTATGTGGTTTTTTTTCCTTTACTTGGAAAAAATAATCCATTGAAAATTTCATCACAAACTTCATGGGCCATGATTTGATAATTATCATATGGAGTAGACACATGTGTCATTTATTTACTTGTATTGTTTAAACATCAATGTCATGCACATTGTTTAAACATGAATGTCATATGCCTATTCATATTGTTTAGATTCGGATGTTGTATGTCTATTCACGTTGTTTACACATGAAAGTTGTGCACACAACTTTTGAGTTTAAATAGTGCACAACATCCATATTTAAATAATAAAAATCTATAAAATAAAAATTTTCATATGGATTTCGAACTTACCCATGAAGCCTATAAATTTGTGATGTAAATTTGCACATGTAAATTGTTTTTACATGGAGTACACTCATACTATTTAATGCACTTCCTGAACTTTTCATAAATATTTTTTCTTGTAATAAAGTAGTGATTAAAGATTGCAAGGTTAAGTTGGCTTATTGTCACAATGAACTTATGAAAATTCTATAACTTATCAACATGTTTTTCATAAGAGATAGTACAAAATTGTCATTTTCAATTAGAATTTTTACAGTGATGAACTATTGTAAAAGAAACTTAAATTTATGAATATGTTTGGTAACATTGTTTCCTTTGTTCATTTTAAGGTTTGCAATTTATCCTTTAAATACATTTTTGTTATTGCATCTTTTGACTCAAATATTTGTATTAATTCTAGCCACGTTTTGTTTTATGTTAATTTTTAATCAACTTGTGAAATAACACTATTGTTTAAATAATTGTGAATGCTTGTAAATGTGAGATTATCATGCTCCACCCAATCACTTGTGCTTCTAGCTCCTATGACTAATAAAGTAAGGGTTTTTATTGTAATTTCAATTACAATATGATCTACTAACTTGGCCTTTGTTCTTTTAACAATAAACCAATTTTTTTTCTTATTTAAACAATGGTGTAATTATGTGTTTTCACAAATGAAAGTATTGTCCATCAAATTTAGTAAAAGGACTAACATCAACTTTGGTATTGAACCATCTTTAATTTCACCTAAAATTCAATTGATTTACTTGTGATTTAAATCATTGTTGATTTGTATTGTGACTTGGCCATAGTAAAGTTTACATCCTCCAATGTAATACAACAATGTCAACAATGAGTACAATTATTGAAACTAATGGGGGATTCCAAGATATATCATTATAATCAAATTTCACAAATTTCATTTAATGTTTTATAATATTAACTTCCTTCAATTGTTCATAAATATTTCAATTTATTAACTTCTCATTGAAATCATAAAGGTGACATATTTTGTTTTATTCATTGATTTTCACCCACCATCATTGATCAACTTTTTAACCTTAAAAAATTAGGCTTTGATACCATGTTAAATTTACTCATTCATAGAAACATTGATTAAGAAGAACATTTTAATAAATAATAGAAGATTTGATACATGCAATAAGAAAACCTTTTAAATGCCTCTTCACAAAGATTTGGAAAAATTGTATTCAATTAAGTTTTATTTCTATACACTAGAGGATTACATATTCTATATGTATGAATATACATACAATATTCATGCACATAAAAATCATTCAACAACACTAATAACATTTTAAGACATTGGAATTAAATGCAAGAGATCATATGTTTTCTCTTTGGTCATTAAAGTTTTAGGAAAGAATAACAAGGTTATCATTGATGTTATGGAACCCATGAATCTCATGTCATAAAAATTGAAAAATGTCACAACAGAATCTAAGATTAGATAACCAAATAACATTTACATTATTTCAAGGCCAAAGGCAAAAAAGTTCATCACATAAGCAAGAATCAAGGTTAACGTGTTGTCAAATTTGAGTTTGGCAATGAGTCATGTCTTCATTCAAGACAAAGCTAAAATACTTCCACTTGAGGACTTGTTTTCAAATTATGTTGATGATGGAAATCTAAAAGCCAACACACATGTGGTTGGTGATACAACAATGTAGGCAATTGAAAACTAAAAATATAGTTGAATGAAGCAAATATAGAAGATGTTGAACCTTCAATTTCCAATTTGATGATGTTTTGAAACTTCTTAGCATGTGCATTCTAGAAATTAAAACAAAGCCACGAGCTATTCAACACCTTCAAATTTGTCACCTACAATTTCCAAAATAATGTTCAAATTATGATTTTGTAGAAACCTCATCATCTTACAAACGAACTTGTTTAAATTCAATATTAATGCTTGCATTTTGTTGTTTGTCCCTCCTCCTTGCACCTTAATCTATTTACTTTTCAACATCCAATTAGGCCATTAGTGATTTTACATCCTCATCTTTGCTATTCAAAATCATATTGCAACATTAGGTAGAAAAAGATATGTAAGTTTATTTTCAACAAAAAATTCTTGATAAATCTTCAAGATTTAGGAAGAGTTTTCGACCATATTTTTACCATGATACAATTGTTGATTATATAACATTTTAAGAACACTATGTCATATGTTGACTTGTTTGTGGTGCACCATCAATTAAGCCAGGAAGGGATACCCTTTGTTGCCTACAATGTATAACTTAATTAATTCTTATTCACAATCAACAACAAATAAAATTTCCATCAATGACACAATAGTACAAAGAAAAACACCATAGGAATTAGACATCATTAATAGCTTAAATATATCAATAAAAATGTTTCGAAACCACCTACAATGATCCATTATGGCTTGCATATGGTTGTTGTACCCTTTCAACTTGAATGAATAATAATTAGTTACAAAACATTCACCTTTCAACTTTTTAAAAATGTATTTGTGTACATTTAATGTGCCATGGATTGATGATGAGCCACAAAATATATGAATTTAACCATCATTTCAACCTTCCCATTCCCCTTAAGCCATTTGAGTCAATTATTCAATGTTGTTGTATTCACAACATGTGAACAAACTCATGCAACACCAAATGCATAATAAATTTCTCGACAACAAATATTTCAAAATAATATAGATATTGAGATGTGTGAACCAACTAATACAAAACTACAAGCCACATGAAAATTCACAAACATTACAAATCAAAACTTGCTATTGTTTTTTTCTATCGTAGGTTTCAACATTTGTGTCAAACATTGCACAAATTCTTTATTTTTCGACACAAAAATGTTCAATCTATTGATGATCAACATATTGTGTCATCAAAAAATGGGAGTACTATGTGGTAGATCTTGCTTTAACCCAATCATGAAGTTCTTTACTCCTTAAGAGTTCATACACATAAAAAATATGAAAGTAATGAAAAATCAAAATGTTGTTCGTCATTTCAAAGAAAAATTGTGAATCATCTTTTGAAAAAGATGTCATGTGGAACTAAAATTGTTCATGGCCATGCATGATAAAGTCTTACATGCTTATAAAACCAATTGTAAGAATTACATGAAAAGAATGAACTTTCAATTCATGCATTACAACTACAAGAATGGTGATGGGCTACAAAGTAAACAAAAAGGTTGGAGACATAATAAATGATTCAAAGCAATTGACGATTCAATATACTCAAAATAATTGAAGATAAGTAGAACAAAATCAACATAAAAAATACAAAGGAAGATAATGAAAAAGGGATGGAAACATAAACAAAAGAATTTATTTTTGTGTAACCAATGTTTATTACTTGACATGTGTTTGCAAGTTTAGTGCATTAAATTAATTTTGAAAATGTGTGCTATATTTGTGACACACCCTTTTTAATATATCAATATAAAATTTAAATAAATTTGAAAATAATTCAATGAATTTAGAATACCTTTCAACAAAATTTTAAGCTTGTAAATAATGATTTCAACATAGTGAAACAAATGTGAAAACACAATATTTACAGTTAATCAAAACTTTCACAAATTATCTAAATGTTGTTAATAGTTCCTTTTATCGAATTTGGACCCAAAACTGAAAGCACATCAAGGATCCAAAGTTCTAGAACAATGGCATAATTGTGTTTTTAAAATGACGGCATGCAGACCAACACATATGCAATGTTGATGAAACTTTCATCCATGAAATTTGAATGATAACAAACATTTGGTAAGGATAGTAGATAAGATTTGTCATTTTGAAAATGACCATGAATAATGAGAGACCTTTGGTTATTATTTGGTTATTTACCTAATTAGGTTTGATATGTATGAATGAGGATATTGAAATATTCATTGAAATTTCAAAATGACTTAATGATGTTTTAAGCAAATCAATAAATTTCATAATTTATAATATAATTATATTTTTGATTATTTTGGGTAGCTTATTAGCAAGTGTGAATTGATATTAAATATTTCAATTTAAACTACCCATTATTCCCATCACTTGTATAATATTTTTTTGTTTTGATAAGAAGAAGGGGGGAAATGACCAAAACATATTATTTTAAAGCCAATTTTTGAAAGAAAATAATTCTATCATAAGTATTTCATTTTAAATTATTATTCTCAAGATTTATATAGTAATTATAATGATAATATATTGTTTTCGATGAAAAGAGTGGAAAAAAATTGAATTAGATATATAATAGGACATGGAAAATTCAACCAAAATGTGTATGAAAACAATTGTATGATAAACATTTCATTTAAATATTATTATTACCATATAGTTATTTGAATGAGAATAAATTTATCTTGATAGGGAAGGGGAGAAATGTTGAATGAAATAGATTATAAGACCTTTAAATTTCAACCACAATTTAATAGAAAATAATTCCAACATAAGTATTCCATTGAAAACCATTTCTTCTAAGACATTTATAGTAATTTCAATGATAATATATTAAATTTGATTAGAAGAGGAAGAAAATAAACAAAACAAATTTTAGAATGTCAAAACTTCAACAAATTTTTAATAGAATGTAAAATTGTACTAATTATTTCAACAACCTAACCCCTTTCCCTATACCCACCTACATGGACATCAAAAGGAAAAATATAATTTTTAGATTGTGAGATAAATAATGATGGAGTATTGGGAATCATATGGGAACATAAAGGGGAAAGAAGAAAGGAGAATGAGGATAGGGGGATGTAATTGACAATATAGATGAAATATGGTTTCAAATAAATGTCAAAATTTAACACATCAATAGCATTATTTTTAACAAATTAAAAAATAAAATAAAATAAAATATATAGGTTTAAGAAAAAGTAAAAAAATCATTTATTTATCATTATTAATTTTGGTTTTAATTCTAAATATAAATTTGATTTAATGTACTCCCAATTGAACGAGGGTTGACAAGCTTTTGGATGATCAACCCAAATAATGTGTACTTGCTTGTTGCGGTTACTTTGTTATTCTCCCCCCTTTTTTTTTCCTCTCCCTTTCTCAACAACAAACTTACCATTATGGCAAAAGGCTTACTTACTTAAGTTACACATTTGAAATCCCTTTGTTAATGGGTACTTGCATATGCGTTACAAAAAGATCAAGTCACACACATTTTTCAAGTCCATCATTTTCATGTTAATGCATGGTTGCGTAAACATTAAAAAAATCGTAAAGCATGGCTGTCACTTTCACCGTGTGTACTACTTAGAGGACATCTTATAAGCATGAAAGTTCCTTTGTGGAGAGAAGAGGAACTTTTCCAGATGTAGAATGCTCAGTAGCTGCCCTTTCCATAAGGCTTCACCTAACACATACAAGACTAAGTCATATACTACATTTCAAATCCTTCATTGTGATTGAGTATTAAAAAAAAAACCATAGAAGACGATGTCACACGTTTGAAGCCCAACATTTTGATGTGAATGTGAATGAGCTAGCGTTCACATTACAAGCCCATACGAAGATTAGGTCACACATTAAAAACCCATCATTTGATG
>Ga0116229_10004346_pt1 | contig 23223 bp, 16 predicted proteins | sample S1TSphgellanicum_3_FD_87313 | JGI IMG/M metagenome (GOLD analysis project Ga0116229, IMG submission 87313) | Host-associated microbial communities from peat moss isolated from Minnesota, USA - S1T2_Fc - Sphagnum magellanicum MG | ecosystem: Host-associated > Plants > Peat moss > Unclassified...
CGGCTGTGCGGCAGCAGCAAGATGACTGCCAGGTTGACGACCACCAGCAGCAGCAATCCACCGGCGATGATCCAGCCGAGGAACGCCGATGCGGGGCCGGCCTCTTGCACGAGCGACGCGGGTACGGTCACGATCTGCGCACCGACGATCTCGTTGAGTTGCCAGCCGAATCCGCCGGCGCCCGGGTAGATCACGTTCATCTCGCTGGGCGCCCGTTCCTTGGTCGAGTGGCAATCCAGGCAGGCCGAATTGACGATGCGAATCGGCTGCGCGATGACCACGGATGTGCCGGTGATCGCCTGGCGGTCGCCGACGAATTCCGCCTGCGTCGGCTCCTCGCGGAAGTGGCGCACGATATCCGCTTCCCAATCCTCCGCGCGATCGGTCGGATTGGTCGGGTTCAAGGTCGCTTCGCGGTAGTGGTATTCGGGAAAATGCTTGTGGACGATGGCCAGCGTCTGGTTGGCGGCAAAGGACGACACCGTCAGCGGGGAGAAGTTGTACTTGGTCTCGATCATCGGCTTGACCTGGTCGACCGTGTAGTCGCGCACGGCGCTGGCCGACGCCATCAGCAGCCGTGCAGTCTGCAGCGCCTGTGCGCGCGCCGTACGCTGCAGCCCATCACGCACGACGACCGCGATGAGCGCGAACACGAGGACGAACGCCGGCAGCAGGACGGCATTGAGGCGCACAAGCAATTTGAGGTTCATGCAAACATCCTGGTAGCAGTGTGATCGCAGCCCGCCCCGCAGGCGGACGGATGCGTCAACCCGGCGCGCGCCTGGCCGCTTGGACATCGACCAGGCGACCGGGATACGGCGACTCGAACAGCTTCGATACCCGGCCCGGCAGGGTCAGCAGGTAAACGCTGTGGGCGTTGTCCGCGAACGCAATACTGCCATCCGCCAGGAAGGCAAAGCCCATGATGCGCCTATCGTCCGCAATGTATACCGGCACCGGCCTGCCGTTGTCGACGCGATACAAGCCGCTGGGGCTTGCGCTTCCGGTGCTGAGCCACAAGGCGCCCCGCTGATCGAAGGCGAACGTCCCCGACCAGGCGCCGCCGACGTCTGCTGCGCGCACCGACAGCACCGGTATCGCCTTGCCGGCCTCGAGTTGAAAGATCATGCCGTCGCCATGGAGATCGATGGAGCTGCTGAAGTAAAGGCGGCCGCCGCCGTCCACGCCCAGATGACGGACGAAGGCGTTGTGCTGGTAGGCCGTCTCCACGCGGCCGGAATGCACGCGGTAGATCCGCGTTTCGGTCGCGTCGCAGAAGTAGAGGTCGCCGTCCGCTCGGTAGATTGCCGACGCGATGCCGCGATTGCCTCCCGGCGGCCGAACGAACGCCTCCGCGACATTGCCTTGCGCCGCAAGGTACGCGCGGCCAGCCAGGTCCGGGACGTCGCCGTGCACGTAGACCAGCGCGCCGGGCAATGCCCGAGTCATCGCCAGCCGGTGCGGCTTCGGCGCCGGAGGCGGCGTGTCCCTGGCATGCTCCGCGGCGGGTCCAGGCGCTGACGCCGGTGCCGGCGTCGCAACGGTGGGGCCAGGCCCGGCTGGCGAGGTCGCCGCCGGCAATGCCGCGCTCGGAGCGGACGGGCTTTGCGCCGCCGTGGCGCCGGGCGCCGCTGCGGCCACGCGTGGCGGAACGTCCGGCTCGGTGAAGTAGAAAGTGCCAACGGCCTCGACGTAGATGGCCGGCGTCTGTTCGTGGCGAACGCTCGCCGCCTTCTCGCTGACCTTCGCGGCCGTTTCGAACACCACGTCCTGGACCTTCACGCCCGGGACGGCCATCGCCTTGAGGAACTCGCGCGTGAACAAGCCATTGGGGTCGTGGTCGTCGTCGCCCAGGTTGTCGATCGCCTCCTGGTTCTCCCCGGCCGCGTAGACGACCATCACCCCGCGCGCACTCGTCGTCCTCGCCAGCCCGCGGGCAGCGCCGATCGCGCGCGTCGTCGACTTGAACGGGTTGCTCCGGCAGGCGTCGATGATCGCCAGCTTGAACTTGGCGCCCTTCGCACCCATCCGGTCGAGGATGTCGGCAAGTCTTATCCCGTCCAGATCGACGTCGGAGCTCTGCTCCGCCTTCAAGTCGGTAGGGATCAGGTAGTTCTCGCCGTCGATCTGCACGCCGTGGCCGGAGTAGTAGAAGACGCCGACCGTATCGGTCGACAGCTGGTCGATGAAGTCGGCGACCGCCCGGTAGAAGTCGTGCCGCGCGACGTTTTCGCGATAGGCGACGTCGAATCCGCGCTCGCGTAGCGCCGCGCCCATGGCCTTGGCGTCGGCGACCGCATTGCGCAGCTTGCCGACGTAGGCATAGTCGTCGTTGCCGATCACCAGCGCGATGCGGCGCTCGCGCGGCGCGGCTTGAGGGCTACCCGCGTCCGGCGCCGCGAGCGCAGGCAAGGCGGACAGCAGCAGCGTGCACACGGCCACGATGGCCCGGAGCCGTGACCGGAGCTCGAGAGCAGCCTGGCGGTGCTCAACCCCCCAGGCCAAGGACATCCCTCTCCATGGACCACGGCTTCGAAGGGCGGCAACGCTGCCGTTTGCTGATGTGCCCGTCGGGACCGAAAAGCGGGAGGATTCGCTGCCGGGGGGCGGCGCCATGGCCCGCGCCAAATATGGCGCGGTCGCTCCGGCGGCGCGAGGCAGTGCCTCGCGAAACCCCGCCTCCGCCCCCGCACCCCTCCCGCGGCCATGACAACGGTCGCTGTTGCGCCGGTCCGTGGTCCGTGTGCCGCTTTGACAGAAACAGGCGGCTCACCCGCTCCCCCGGCCGGTCCGTGCGGCCACGCGCCCGCCGATCGCAGGATCCAGCCGGATCGAGGCTGCCATCGCGTTGCTCCAAGGTGATTACCCGCGACCAGTGTATCGCACGGTACCAATGGCTGCGGCTTTTCTACGTCTCGTCTGTGACGAACCGTGTTCTCGATTCGGCCATTTCCATGGGTCAGAGCGGCACCGTGGAGATCGTTTCCTCCTCTTCGACCGGACGCGCGCCTCGGAAGCTTCCGTGCCTGGCGCACATACTCCAAGATGAGCGAAGCTTGAAGTGTTTGCTCCAAAGTGCTAGCGTCCACGCACACGGCGCCGGCCGCGCGCCAATTCAGGGTCCCGATGCCCGCCACCCGTCGCCTTGCCCTGGGGATCGTTGCCCTGGCCCTTGCCGGCGCGGCCAGTACGCCGCTGCTGGCCGCCGCGGCCGACGCCGGCACCTGGATCGTCGGTGCCAACGTGGGCAACGTCCCCTGGGAGTTCCAGGATGCCCAGGGCAACTTCGTCGGCTTCGAGATCGATCTCATCACGGAGGTCGCCAAGCGCGCCGGCAAGACGGTGCAATTCGAGAACATCCCGTTCAACGGCCTGTTCTCGGCGGTGCAGTCGGGTCGCATCCAGATCGCGCTGTCCTCGATCACCGTCACGCCCCGTCGCCTCGAGTCGCTCGCGTTCTCGCAGCCCTACTACGACAGCGATCAGTCCTTGTCGGTGCTCAAGACGGCCAGGATCAACGGCCTGGACGACCTGGCCGGCAAGGTCGTCGGCGTCGATACCGCGTCCACCGGCGACATGTGGGCCACGGCCAACGCGGCGCGCTACCAGATCGCCTCGATTTCGCGCTATGAAGGCCTCGCCCCCGCGATGCTCGATCTGGCCAGCGGCCGCATCGACGTCTACATCAGCGACCTGCCGGCAGTGGAGTACTACATCCGGAACAAGCGCCAGTACCGGATCGCCGCGCGCGTGCCCACCGGCGAGCGCTATGCGTTCATGCATGCGAAGAACTTCTCCGACGCCGCCAGGCTCAACGAGGTGCTGTCGCAGCTCAAGAAGGAGGGCTACATCGCCAGGCTGCACCAGCAGTGGTTCGGCAGCCTGCCGCCGGCGACGTCCTCCACCGTGGTCGCGATGGACGCGCCCAAGCGCTGAGGCGCGCCAGCGCCGCACCCCCATGGACCTGCTCGACACCTTCTTCAACCTCGATGTGCTGCGCGAGGCATGGCCCGCGCTGCTCGCCGGCCTGGGCACCACGGTGCTGCTGGGCGTGGTCAGCATCGCGCTCGGGGCCGTCGGCGGCCTGGTGCTGGTGATGCTGCGGCTGTACGGCCCGGCACCGGTGCGCGCGCTGTGCCTCGTCTACATCGACGTGTTCCGCTCGATCCCGCTGCTGGTGCTGCTGGTGCTCGTGTACTACGCGCTGCCGTTCGTGGGCCTGCGCCTGTCCTCGTTCGAGGCCGCCACCGCGGCGCTGTCGCTGGTGTCCTGCGCCTACACGGCCGAGATCTACCGCGCCGGCATCGAGGCCGTGCCGCGCGGCCAGTTCGATGCGGTCGACGCGCTCGGCCTGCCGTTCTTCACGGGCATGCGCCACGTGGTGCTGCCCCAGGCGCTGCGCATCGTGATGCCGCCGCTCACGAGCAACGGCATCAACGTGATGAAGGACACGGCGCTCGCCTCGGTGGTGGCGATGCCCGACCTGCTCAAGCAGGCCACGCAGGCGCAGGCCCTGGCCGCCAACCCCACGCCGCTGATCGGCGCCGCGCTGCTCTACCTGGCCCTGCTGCTGCCGCTGGTGCGCCTGGCCGGCCACGCCGAGGCGCGCTACCGCGCCGCGCTGCGCTGAGCCTCAACCCGACCACGGCCCGCGATGCATCCCCCGGAGTACACATGACCGTCCTGAACCTCGAAGCCGTTCGCGCCGAGTTCCCCGCGCTCGCCGGCGACACTGTCTACCTGGACAATGCCGGCGGCTCGCAGGTGCTGCGGCGCGTGGCCGACCGCATCCATGACTACCTGCTGACCACGCCGGTGCAGCTGGGGGCGAGCTACGGCCCGTCGCGGATCGCCGGCGAGAAGGTCCTGGCCGCCCGCTGCGCCGTCGCCGAGCTGATCAACGCGCCGCACGACGACGAGGTCGTGATGGGCGGCGCCACGACCTCGCTGATGTTCCTGTTCACCCAGGCCCTCGCGGAGCAGATCCGCCCGGGCGACGAGATCATCGTCACCGACAGCGACCACGAGGCCAACATCGGCGCCTGGACGCGCCTGGAGCGCGCCGGCGCCGTGCTCCGGATCTGGAAGGTGAACCGCGACACGCTGGCGCTCGAACTCGACGACCTGGCGCCGCTGCTGGGCCCCAGGCTCAAGTGGCTGGCCATGACCTGGGCGTCGAACATCCTGGGCACCATCAACCCGGTCGCGGAGGTGGCCAGGCGCGTGCACGCGGCCGGCGGCCGGCTGTGCGTCGATGCGGTGGCCTACGCACCGCACCGGCTGGTGGACGTGCAGGCCAGCGGCGCCGACCTCGTGGTCTTCAGCTTCTACAAGGTCTTCGGTCCGCACTACGCGGTGATGTGGGTCGAGCGCGAGCTGCTGCTGTCGCTGCCCAGCCTGAACCACTATTTCATCGGGCCGGAGGTCATCCCGTACAAGCTGCAGCCGGGCAACGTCAACTACGAGCTGTCCTACGGCTGCATCGGCATCCACGACTACCTCTGCCACATCGGCGGCTCGCTCGGCGCCTCGCCCGACGAGGCGCGCACGCCGCGCCAGCGCATGCAGGCCGCCTTCGATGCGTTCGCCGCGCACGAGGATGCGCTGGCCGAGCGCCTGCTGTCGTGGCTGCGCGGCAAGCCTGGCGTGCGCATCGTCGGGCGGCCGCGCGCCGGGGATGGCCAGCGCGTGCCCACGATCTCCTTCGTCGTGCCGGACACGGCGCCCGAATCCATCGTGCGCTACATCGACCGCCACGGCATCGGCATCCGCCATGGCGACTTCTATGCGCGCCGGCTGATCGAGGCGCTCGGCCTGCAGGACCAGGGCGGCGTGGTGCGCGTGTCCATCGCGCACTACAACACCGCCCAGGAGATCGACCGGCTGGTCGGCCACCTGGACGAGATCATCCCTGGAGGCCACGCATGAGCGACGCTCGTTCCACCGTGATACGCAACGGCCGCGTCATCACCGCCACCGACGACTACATCGCCGATGTGCTGATGCAGGGCGGCGTGGTGCGCGCGATCGGCACGCAGCTGGCAGTCGGCGAGGACGTGGCCGTGGTCGACGCCACCGGCCGGTACGTGCTGCCGGGCGGCGTGGACACCCATGTGCACATGGAGAACGTCGTCGGCCCCACGATCACCTGCGACACCTTCGCCAGCGGCACCAAGGCCGCCGCCTTCGGCGGCACGACCACCGTCGTGGACTTCGCCTTGCAGACGGCGCAGGACTCGCCGCTCGAGGCCATCGCCCGCGCCCAGCGCAGCGCCGAGCCGCAGGTGCACATCGACTACAGCTTCCATTGCATCGTCACCCGCGTCGACAAGGCGGTGCTCGCCGACGTGCGCCACGCGATGCGCCACGAGGGCGTGACGAGCTTCAAGATGTTCATGGCCTACCCCGGCGTCATGATGACCGACGACGCCGCGATCTTCCAGATGCTGCGCCAGGTGGGCGCCGATGGCGGCATGGTCGCGCTGCATGCCGAGAACGGCACCGTCATCGACCTGCTGATCAAGGAAGCGCTGGAGGCCGGCCACACCTCGCCGCGCTACCACGCGCTCACCCGGCCCGCGCTGATGGAAGGCGAGGCCACGCACCGCGGCATCCGCCTGGCCGAACTGGCCGAGGCGCCGATCTACTTCGTGCACGTGTCGTCCAACCAGGCGCTCAAGCACATCGTCACCGCGCGCGACGAGGGCATCCCCGTCTTCGCCGAGACCTGCCCGCATTACCTGCTGTTCGACGACAGCGTGTACGGCAACGACGACTTCGAAACCGCCCGGTTCGTCATGACGCCGCCGCTGCGCAAGCCGGAGGACCAGCAGCACCTGTGGCGCGCGCTGCGCTACGACGACCTGCAGGTGATCGCCACCGACCACTGCCCCTTTTGCATGAAGGAAGGCCACCGCGGCTTCTTCGGCCAGAAGGAGGCGGGGCGCGGCGACTTCTCCAGGATCCCCAACGGCGCGCCGGGCATCGAGACGCGCCTCGTGAGCCTGTACGACATCGGCGTGATGCAGGGCCGGCTGTCGCTCAACCGTTTCGTGCAGCTCACCGCCACGACGCCGGCCAAGCTCTTCGGCCTGTTCCCCAGGAAGGGGACGATCGCGGTCGGCAGCGATGCGGACATCGTGCTGTTCGACCCGAACGCCACGCAGACCATCCACGCCCGCACGCTGCACGGCAACTGCGACTACACGCTGCTCGAAGGCCGAACGCTGCGCGGCAAGGTGGAAAAGGTGTACCTGCGCGGGCAGCTCATCGTCGACGGCGAGGCCTGGCATGGCCGCGAAGGCATGGGCCGCTTCGTGCCGCGTGGCGAGGTGCGGGCGTTCTGAGCCCGTGCCGCGCCGTGTCCCGACCCGATCCCGCCCGCCTCCGGTGCTTGTACCCGGCGCCCTGACACGATGAACGCCCCGCTGCGCGAGACCCGTCCCGGCAAGCCGGCCTCGCTCGACGAGCTGCGCCGCCGGCTGGGCAGCGAGGGCGCACGCTATACGCCGCGGCTGCGCGATGCCGCCGCCTATGCGCTGGCGCACCCCAACGACGTGGCGCTGAGCCCGCTGGCGGCGCTGGCCGGCGCCTCGGGCATCTCCGCGTCGGCGTACATCCGCCTGGCCCAGGCGCTGGGCTTCGCCGGCTATGCCGGGCTGCAGAGCGTCTTCCTCGAGCCCTTGCAACGCACCGTGCCGGCGAGTTTTCGCGAGCGCGTGCGCCACGTGGGCGGGGAGCAGGCCATCGACGACCCGGGCGACCCGGCGCAGTTGCTGCGCGCGTTCGCGCAGGCCAACATCGTGTCGCTCGAGCACCTGCGCGACAACGCCGCGCGCCATGACCTGGGCCGTGCCATCCGCCTGATCCGCAGCGCGCAGCTCGTGCATGTGCTGGGCCTGCGCCGCTCGTTTGCCGTCGCCTCCTACCTGGCCTATGCCTTGAACCGCGTGGGCCGGCGCGCCGTGCAGATCACCGGGCAAGGCGGCGCCCTGGCCGAGCAGGCCGGCGCCATCGGCCCGAAGGACCTGCTCATCGCGATCAGCTTCCCGCCCTACGCGGCCGGCACGCTGCTGGCGTGCGAGCAGGCCCATGGCGCCGGGGCGCACTGCCTGGCGCTGACCGACAGCGTGCTCAGCCCGGTGGCGCGCCAGGCCGCCCTGGTGTTGCAGGTGGACGATGCCGAGTTGCTGGGCTTTCGCTCGCTGACCTCGGCCATGTGCCTGGCCCAGACCCTGGCGATGGGCCTGGCCTTCCGCGAGCGCCGCGGCGCGCGCGGCGCCGGTGCCGCGCTCGACGATATCGACTGCTGAATGCCCGAGCCTCTGGACACGCCTGCACCGCTGATCGCGCAGCGGCGTGCAAGGCCACTATCCGACGATCGCCAAGGCCGCGGCTTTGGCATCCAGAAACGAATCATGTCCTACGATCGCCGACCGTACATCGTCGGCGACCTGCACCGGTTGGTTGGCCATGTTGCCGCTGGTCCATTCCTTGGCCAGTTGCCATATCAAGTCGACATCGTTCGGCGCGATGGCATCCATATCGAGCTCGACCAGGCGTTCGAACGCCGTCATCTCGTCGTCCGCCTCGGGAAAGCCGCCGCGGAACGCGTCCGGGTAGTCCCACCCGTCGGTTCCCACGCGTTTTGGTTGGATCAAGGGACTCAAGCGCACGAAGCGCGGCGCCCCTGCCGGCTTGCCGCCGCCATGCAGTATCCGATAGGAAATGTAGCTCGCCGCGTCGGGAGGGTCGTCGACGACCGCCTTGGCCAGCTTTCTTATGTCGCCTAGCAGGCCGGCGTTGCACCGCCTGACCGCCAGCGGCGGCTCCACCGCACCGGAAGCAAGGGGCAGCAGTACCGTTGCCGTTCCCAGGCTGATCACCTTGAGCGCGCCGGGATCCGAGCCGTTGGCGAGTGCTTCGGTCACCGCGGCGAGGCAAGGATTGTTCAACCCTGAAATGCCACCGTCCCAGTAGCGGCGGTCCCCCGCTGCATCGCCGCCGAAGAGCGCCGGCTGGTCGAAGTAGTTGACCGGTGCATTGGTCGAGGCGTGGATCGCCTCGGCGAAAGTCGGCGAATTATGGGAGCTGACGCCCGGATTGCTGCTCGCACCACTGTTCAGATACGAACGCAGGTACGTCGCCCTCAGCCGGTCATAGTCGAACGAAGTGAAAACGAGGTCGGGCAGGCGACGGCCAAGGCCGCCGAGCTTGTCAAAGGGCATGTCCGGGAGCCCGGGTTCGATATTGCCGAATATCTGCCGCAAGCCTTCCAGCTTGGACGCTGTACGGTAGCGCGGCCCGAGACCGACCCAACTTGTCAGGAAGGCCGTGCCCGTGGTTTTGAATATCGACCGTCGCTTGTCCTCGTCGAGGAAGAAGTCTCCGACGATCTGCCGCGGCGTCTGATTGGCTACCAGCGCACCGACGACGATAGAGCCGCCGGAATTGGCAAATACGAGATCGAATCTTTCAAGGATTTCCCGGCCCTTCGTATCGGGCCCGTAGAGTTCCCCGAGCGCATAGGCCTCGATCAGCGCCCACGAACCGCCGCCGTCCAGCGACAGGATCTTCGTGTATGGCGGCGCCACCGTAGCGACTCTACTTCGGCGCTGGCGTACGGAAATCCTCTCCCAGCAGGCTGCGACCGAGCACGACCGCCAGGCAGTTCCAATTGTCCCATGGCATCGGCGGCGTGGATGGCGTCGATGGCGTGGATGGCGTCGATGGCGTGGATGGCCCCGTTGGCGCCGATTTCGCCGAAGAATCTGGCGCGCCACGTTCCGTGAAGGAAAAAAGGAGCGCGAATGCCAATGCGAGGCCCATGTAGACGGCCGCCCCGACAAGCATCGAGGTATCGATCTGGGGCGAATGATCGTCCGCGAACTTCTGCGACAGCAGCGCTCCTCCGGCTGCTCCTGCTGCTCCGCCCACGCCGATCAGGCTCTTGAATACGTCCTGGGTCTTCACGCCGGAACGAATTGAATACATCAGGAAGTACCCCGCCAGGAATCCAATGCCCGACACCGTAGAAAATTGCATCTTGGCATCCTTTCAGCAAGTCAACCGAGTACGCAACACGCGTACCTCGGTACAAGTGCCGTCATTTGAGCAGCGAATCCACATATTTTTGAAGTGAGATACGTGACTTCACTTGTGTCTTCGCACGCCGGGCAAGCCGTGATCGTGCGGCCGTGGTACCCGCGCCCTGGAAGTGGATCGGCCGGCCGGGGAGGGCGGTACAGCGGTCTACCGCTGCGCGCAGGAACCTATGTTCCTGGCTCTTGCCGAACACCGTCGCCGGGTCCACTGGCCCGAAGATTTGTTGCGGACCGGCAACCGCGGAGAGCTGGTAGTACGCGTCGCCTCCGGCGTCCGACTCGATCCATGTCAAGTACCCACCCGAAGCGATCGTGAGCGGAGCGGTAAGCGTCCTCATGAAGGTATAGGGCCCGGTGTTCTGGCCGCTGCCGTAGTAGGCGGGCAGGCAGAAATCGGACACCTGCGCCGCATGCCCGTCGTCCACCGGGTAGGCGCAGTCGGGCGACTGGCAGGGGTCGCACACCTCGACCAGGACCCGCGCCGGTCTGGTAGGGTCCCTGGGGCTCATGCCTGCGATCGTGTAGTTGAGCGAGGGATCGACCAGCATTTCCAGGGTCTCGTGGCTTGCTGCCACGGACCACTCCAGCCCGGGCTGGTGGCGCACAAACGCGAAGGTTGTCCCCGAATCCTCGTGCCGGTGCACCCCGTCGCTGCCGTTGGTGTCGGCCACGACGTACACCAGGAACGGATTCTGGCCCTGGACCGATGCCGCGTCGGTATAGGCGCTGACGCTGGCCTGCACCTTCCAGTGCGCCGCAAGGTCGCGGATGACCTGCACGTTGACGGCGGACGCGACGGCGCTCAGTTCGTCGTACGGAACCTGGATGTCGCGCGGGACAATAGCTACGATCTGCACCGCGGCTAGCCTTGCGCACGCGCCTTTTCGAGCGCCTTGTACTTGTCGTTTATGGTGGACAGGGTGTCGCCGAGCTGCAGCAGTGCGTCGATCAGATCCTTCGTCGACGTGGCGTTTGCGGCCTTGTCGACCTTGTCGATGCCTTCGTCGAGTTGCTGCAGGATCTTTGCCGGATCGACTGCCGCCAGCGCCCGGTAGCTTGCGGCGTTGGCGACAATGGCATCCGCGTATCCGACCTTGTGGCGCTCGAAACCGCACGATCCGTCCTTGCGGCAGGCCGCCAGCGCATCCCAATCGGCATAGATGAGGCGCGCGGTCCACCACCGGTGCAGGTTGATGCTTGCGGCGAGCACGCTGTTGGCCACTGGCGCGTCGTGCAGCTCGGCGTAATCGACCGACGGGCCGAACGCGGGGCCGGGCACCGACTTGAGACCGGCGCTCGCCTGCCGCAAGAGCGGGACCATCCGCTTGGCGATCTCGCGTACGGCCTCTTCCCGCTTGAGCGCTTCGATCCCCGCCACAATCGCCTCGAGCACCGCGCCGGCCGCGCGGATCTCGGCCACCGCTCCCGTTGGCGATGGCGGCTTCTGCACCAGGCGCGCCTGCAGGTCGGCGGTGGCCAGCGCGCTGCAGCGCGCCTGGGCAGCTTCCCGGGCAGCCTGCTCCTTCTTGCGCGCCTCGCTCGGATCCTTGCTGAGGTTGGCCTCGTCGGTCTTGAAGGCGAGGATATAGCCCGTGTAGCTCGTGTCCTTGGGCTTGGCCGCCGCCGCGTCGAGCACGGCGAGGTAGTCAGCAAAGGCTCCCAGGTCCTGGGTGACGGCGTCCGGTCCCCGGAACGGGGTGCAGATGATGCCGGCTACTTCGTGCGCTTGGCGCGGATCCTTCGTCGCGGGCTTGCCGCCGATCGCGCCCAAGGCAATCGCGCGCAAGCTATCGTCCTCAGCAGCCGAAGCCACCAGCTTGGCTGACGCCGCACCTGCCACCGGACCCTTCAAGGCCTTGTCGACCCCGTCGATTGACGTGCATCCGGCCAGTGCGCACGTCGCGAAAAGCGCTATGGCGTTGCAGGTGCGCATCAGCCCCCCTTCTCGCATCTACTGGCGGACGACTCGAGTGGCGCGACGTAGCAAGCGCCGAACTGTCAGTATCGAACGGACCGCCCGATAGCCCGAAACCGAACCAGCACTAAGACTGTCACTGACGGTGCTCAGTAATCGAAGTCTATCGCGCCGGCCACGCCAAGGGTTGCGGACAGGCCACTGTTTTTTTTCGCAGGCACGTCGCGCCCCAGTGTCCGCTTTTGTCCCCGGATTGCGTCCTAGAAACTGCACTGCCTGTCCGGGCGGCCACACGCCCGCCATTTGCCTTTGCCTTGCTCCGAAGGAGGTTCCCATGCTTTCGATCAGGATTGGTCTCGTTGACATGACCGGCACGATTGACGCCAAGACGATGGCGGCGGTGGCGGCCGCGCTCGATGTGCAGGTGACGCGCGACCTGCCGCAGTATTGGCCGGTCACGGCCAATGTTTCGTATGTTCCCGACCCGGCCCAGGTCCCGCAGGGCGTCTGGCCGGTTCAGATCGTCAAGGACCTGCCGGCGGGGGAGGGCGGCTTCCACACGACGAAGAACAAGCAACCGTACGCGAAGGTCATCGCCACGCCCGGCAGCGATGAATGGGCGGTCGACGCGAGCCACGAGACGATCGAGATGCTCGTCGACCCGTACGGCAATCGGCTGCAGACGTCTACCGCGATCCAGATCGCCGGCAACCAGGTCCAGGATGCCGGGGGTCAGTTCGAATACCTGGTCGAAGCCTGCGACCCCTGCGAGGCCGACGACTACACGTACCAGATCGACGGGTTTCGCGTCTCCGACTTCATCACGCCGCACTTCTACGACACGCAGGCAACTGCCGGAACCCGATACAGCTTCACCGGGGCGGTCGAGCGCCCGCGCCAGATCCTCCCGGGCGGCTACATCAGCTACATCGATCCCAAGACCAACGAACTGCAGCAGATCCTGTGGGTCGACCCTGGCCAGCCGCCGCAGCACAAGGACCTGGGGCCGGCCGATGGCGCGAGCCTTCGGGCATTCGTGGAACAGAAGACCCACGCCCTGGTTCGCAGGTATCGGCGCTTGCCGAGCCGGGCGACCAGCGAAAGCAGGCAGGCATACCGGGAGGCCGTGCTCACGGCGTCGCGGGCGCGGTCCGTGCTCTACCGTTAGGCGGACGGGAGTTTTTTACGGGCTGACTTTCGCGCCGAGGGCATCACATGCGGTCTCAGGCGGTTCCGGTATCTTCGCAGCGCTGCGTGGATTGAGCCCGACCGCATCGGAGGCGCCACCCTGATTCCTTTCGCTGTCCGCGCCAACCCTGCCACGGACACGTAGGAGTCGCCTGGGTTGTCAGCCCGCTTTTTTTAGCGCACCGGCCCCCACGCCGCCGGATAAAGCGCCCGCGCGTTGGCGTGGTAGATCTTGTCGGCCACGCCGCGCGGCAGCGCCAGCCCCTGGAACGGCGCGTCGAAATCGCCCGAGTGCATCGTCTCGGCGGTGTTGAGGAAGCGCCAGTCCGCGAGCCAGGTGTCGTGCGCCTCGCCGGCCAACGCCGCGTCGCTCTCCTCCAGCCCGTCGGCGATGTCCGTGCCGTACAGGATGCGGTCCTGGTAGCGGATGAGAAAGTCGCGCACCTTGTCGCGGTTGCGCGCCGCCTGGTACTCCAGGTGCACCATGCGCGCGGCCAGGTCCACGCTGGCGTTGGGGTAGCGGTCCAGGAAGCGCGCCACCTCGTCCACGTCCCACTCCAGCGAGGCCAGGTGCACGGCGTCCAGGCGCAGCGCCGGGTGCAGGTCCAGCATGTGGTCGCGCGCCGCCATCAGGGTCTCGTGCGAGGGCATCTCGGGGTGCCGGGCCATGTAGTACTGCGGGTGCGCGGTGAAGTACTCGCGGTCGGAGCGCACGCTCATCTGCTCGAGCGGCAGCCAGCAGTCGAGCGGCTCGCCCTGGTGGTCGAGCAGCACGATGCCCTTGTATTCGAGATGGGCGAAGACCGGCGCCAGGCGCGGGTCGTCGAGCATGACGTAGCTTCCGTCGGTGTCGCGCAGGGCCATGCCCACGTTCTTCCACACCTTGACGCCGACCGCGCCCAGGCGCACCGCCTGGTCGATGTGCCGTACGGCGCCCACCGCCCAGGCGGGATCGGCGAAATTCGCCACGGAGAAGGTGGCAGCGAAGGCCACGCGGCCCGGGTAGCGGCCGCGCAAGGACACGGCGTCACGCTGCTGCACGTCGATCGGCGGGAAGTCCGGGTAGTCGACGTTGATGGTCAGCACGCGAACGCGGTCGCTGATCGCCTGCGCCATGAAGCGATCGGCCGGCCCGTGCAGGTGCACGTGCGCGTCGATCTTCTCCACCCGCGCGAAGTCGTCCATCGTGTAGCTGGCCTGTGCCCGGCCTGCCGCGGGCAGCGCGGCCAGGGCGGCCAGCAGGGCGGCCGCGGCCCAGCGGCGCACGGAGCGGGGCACAGGGCGGGGCATGGGGCGCGGCATACCGCGCGGCACCGGGCGCGCGCTCATACGAGGCGCACGTCGACACCGCGGCTGCGCAGCTCGGCCACCACGTCGGCACGCGCCCCGGTGTCGGTGATCAGCATGTGCAGCTGCTCCACCTTGGCGATCACCGAGACGTTGCGCCGCATCAGCTTGGAGGAGTCCGTCACCGCCACCACCTGGCGCGAGATCTGGATCATGCGCGCGTTGAGCTGGGCCTCGGCCAGGTGCGGGGTCATCAGTCCGATCTCCGGGTCGAGGCCGTCCACGCCCAGGAAGAGGCGGTCGGCCTGCAGGTGTTCGAGCGCGTTCTCGGCCATGTGGCCCGACAGCGAATGCGATTCGCGCCGCAGCATGCCCCCCGGCATGATGAGACGCACCGAGGGCGTGGCGCTGAGCAGCAGGGCGACGTTCAGGGCGTTGGTGATCACGTTGATCGACTCGAGCTCCAGCGTGCGGATCTGGCGCGCGATTTCCGCGGTCGTCGTGCCCGAATCGAGGATGATGGTCTCGCCGTCGCGGATCAGGCTGGCGGCAGTCCGGGCGATGCGCACCTTCTGCGCGTGGTTCAGCGTGCGCTTGACGCCGATCGTCAGGTCGCCGTCCTCCTGGCGCGCCACGGCCCCGCCGCGGGTGCGCATCAGCGCGCCGGTGGCCTCCAGCGCGGCCAGGTCCAGGCGGATGGTCACTGGCGAGGTGCCGAAGCGCTGCGACAGCGCCTCGACCGTGACGCGGCCTTGGCTGCGCAGCAGCTCGGTGATGCGCAGGCGCCGCTCCTCGATGGGCAGCCCATCGTCCGGGGCCGGCGCGGCGGTGTCCGGGGCCGCCGCTTCCGGCTCGCCCAGCTCGTGCTGCGGGGTGGGGATATGCATGGGGTTCCGTAGTGCGTGTAAGGGTGCGCGGGCCCGGTGCCGCGGCGCGCCGGCCCTCAGACCGGTGCCGCCTCGAGCAACAGGAAGCCCTCGAAACCGACCTGCAGGCGCGGCTGCGCCGCATCGACCTGCCCCAGCTCCGCGTCGTGGAAGTAATCGCGCACGCGGTAGCGCGCGTGCTCCAGGCCACGCAGCTCGACCGGGCCCTGCCATTTCGATGCATAGAAAGCGTAATACAGGTTCCCGTTGGCCGCGACCGCGTGCGCCTCGGGCTTGTCGAAGGCGATGTCGTACAGCTCGCCGCGGTAGATGCCCCTGGGCAGCATCAGCTGGCGATACAGGCCGATCCACCGGGCCCACGTGGCCTCGCGTTCGGGCGTGAGCAGGAAGGAGTCCTTGGGCTTGGGATCGACCGGCCAGGTGAACTTGGTCGATACCACCGCCCCGATGCCTACGGTCGAGGCGAAGTCGTTGCCGGGCGTGAGCTCGACGTGGTCGCCGGCAAAGGGCGCGCTCGGTCCCATCAGTGCCTTGAGCGTCTTGCCCTTGTGGCGCACCTGCCACGACGACTCCGGGTCCGAGGCCGGGGCATGGTTCATGTACGGGAAGTTGTGGAAGGCGTAGGCCGTGCCGCAGGGGCACAGTTCGATCACCGCCTCGGGGTCGATGCCGCGCGCCGCGTCGTAGAGCGCGCGGTAGAACCCGGGCAGCCGCTCGACCGATTCCTCCGGGCGCTCGTGGCGGTGTGCCGGGTTGTAGCAGGGGGCCACGCCGTTGAGGTGCTGGCCGTCGAGCTTGAGCCCGGCAAAGCCCCACTCGCCGATGAAGCGGCGCACCAGCGCCGCAGCCTGCGTCACGGTAGGGGTGTAGGCCGGGCACAGGGTAAAGGTGTTCCACCAGCTGATGTTCTGCGGTGCGCCGTTGGCATCGAGCAGCAGCAGGTCGGCGTGGTCGTGCAGCAGGTCCGAGCCCGGTGCCACCGACAGCGGCGAGAACCACAGCCGCGGCTTGAGTCCCTCGGCGCGGATGCGCCGCACCAGGCGCTGCATGTCCGCATCGCCACCGGGATACTTCTGCCGGTCCAGGTCCCAGTCGCCGATGTGGTTCTGCCAGCCGTCGTCGATCACCGCCCAGTCCAGCCCCAGCGACCTCGCCTTGGCCAGCGTGCCCTCGATGCGTTCCGACGTGCATTGGCGCTCGTAGCCCCAGGCGCACCAGATGGGCTCGTACGAGGCGGCCGGCGGCACCGGCGACTGCAGGCCGCGCTCCGCCATGATGCGCCGGTAGCGCTCCAGGGTCGCGTAGTAGTCGCCGCGGTGCACGGCCACGAAGGTCTCGGGCGTTTCGAACGCTGTGTCGGGCGCCAGCGTGAGCGGCGCATGCGCGTGCACCGCAAACTGCACCGTGCCGCCGTGGCAGGCGATGGGCAGGCTCACGAGCCGCGCCACGGTGTCCACGTGGCCCACGGCAAAGCCGCCCTCGCGTCGCCACAGGTCCACCACCGGCGTGCCGCCGCCGTAGTCCGACGCCGTCATGCCCAGGAAGTTCTCCTGCGCAAAGCCGGCCTTGACCGGCTGTACCCAGTCACGCCGGTCCGGGTAGGTTCCCCCCGAGTACGACCAGGTGTCGGGCGTGGCGCCGCCCTGCGTGGCGAAGCGGTAGGCGCCGTTGGTCCAGCCCTCGAGCACGATCGGCTGCGCGGAGACGTTGCGGTAGCGCACGCGCACGAAGGCAAAGCCCGGGTGGCGCTCGAACAGGCGCAGGTCCACGGACTTGCGCAGGCCGGTTACGCGCTGCGACGAGGTGCCGGCGATCACCCAGTGCACCCCCTTGCCGTGCGCCGCGTCCTCGATGTCCTCGCGGATCACCGTGTCGAGCGTGAACCGGTCCACGCTTGCGCCCTGCGCCAGGTCCACCGACTCCGACGCGCCCCAGAGCGAGCGCAGCGGCGCCGTGCGCCCGGCCTGCGCGTGCGCGACGCGCGAGCGCATCGCCTCGTCGTATTCGATCAGGATCACGCCGTCGCCGATGCGCGCGCCGCTGGGCTTTGCCGGCGGCGTGGCCGCCGCCCTGCCAGCGCCGGCGGCCAAGCCGGCCCAGGCGGCCGCCGAAGAGCCGGCCACGGCGCCGGAGGCGGTCTTCAGGAACTTGCGTCGAACGCGGCGGATTTCGCTCATGGTCGTTGACTGCTTTCGATAGAAGAGCGCGAAGTACCGAGCACTCTATAGCAAATCAATGGTTTAGTGGATCCATGGCGGTTTACACCACAGCCATTGCAGCTTTTTCTTGACTTTTATCTTGCGAAGAAATCTACTACGAAAGTTTTCGAAAGCCAATAAAACAACTAACGAAAGCAAATTTTTTCCGAGCGGTATTCGAAAAACCAGCTTCAACGGTACCCCGGGGGGCCAGGGTCCGGCGCGATAGAGGGGGGTTGATCACATGGGGAAGTGCGCTCTTGTCACCGCGTCCGCACTGGCCGCGTTCGTTCATCTCGCGGCCGCCGGCAACGAGCACATGATGGCACCGGACGGGGCCGCGGCGCCCGTGGCAGCATCGGCCGCCGTGCCGGCCGCGCCCTTGCCCGCCGGCGCGGCCGCAGCGGACGGGCAGGGCGCCGGCGGCCAGGCCGCGGGCGCCGCGACCGCCCCGGCGTCCGCCCCCGTCGGCGCTCCGGCGGCCGGGACGAACGCCGCCACCGCGGACCTCGAGCCCATCGTCGTCTCCGGCATCCGCGCCAGCCTGGACAAGTCGCTGGACATGAAGCGCGACGCCGAGGTCATCATGGACTCGATCAACGCCACCGAACTGGGCCGCTTTCCCGATGCCGACGTGGCCGATTCGCTCAGCCACCTGCCCGGCATCACCATCAGCCGCACCACGGGCGGCGAGGGCCAGAGCGTCAGCGTGCGCGGGCTGGGGCCGCAGTACAACATCGTCACGCTCAACAACCGCATCCTGGCCACCGACGACGACGGCCGCGACCTGGCATTCGACGTGCTGCCCTCCGAGGTGATCTCCGGCGCCGACGTGCTCAAGTCGCCCCAGGCCTCGGCCCTGGAGGGCAGCATCGGCGGCACCGTGAACCTGCGCACGGCCAGCCCGTTCGAGAATCCGGGCTTTCATGGCGGCGTGCACGCGGAGGGCAACTACAACGCGATGAGCTACCTGCACGGCGAGAAGTACTCGGCCTTCGCCGAGAACACCAACGAGCAGCGGACCCTCGGCTTTCTCGTCGGCGCCGTGCACTCGGACAACCACATCCGCACCGACTCGCTCAACGCCTACAACCAGAACATCTACGGGCCGGCCACCTATCCGTTCAACGGCGGCCCCAACGCGGTTCCGCTGACAGCCACGCCCTGCTGCATCACCTTCGGCTCGATCTTCGACGAGAAGAAGCGCGACGCGCTGTCGGGCAGCGTCGAATGGCGTCCCAGCTCCGAATTCAAGCTCGTCGGCGACGGCCTGTGGACCCGCCTGAGCGACCCGCAGGTCGGCTACAACGAGTCGTACTATTTCCCCTACGGCGTCGACCAGAACGGCAACTCGGAATGGATCAACCCGGTGGTCAAGAACGGCCTGGTCACCGCGGTCACCGCCAATGACTTCCAGCCCGAGATGGTCAACAACACCACCAACCGCATCGTCAACACCTCGCTGCTGGGCCTCAACGCCAGCTGGAAGCCCTCCTCGCGCTGGAGCTTCACCGGCGATGCGTACCGCTCCAAGGCCAAGCGGCCCGAGGGCGGCCAGGACACCTTCGTCACCGCCGGGCTGGTCACCCATTCGCCCTACCCGCAGGACACGCTCAACTTCTCCGACGTGCCCAACAGCCTGCCCAACCTCAACGTCGTGATCCCGCCCAGCCAGCTGGGCCTGGCGAGCTGCCCCAAGGGCAGCGCCAGCCTCACCAACCCGGGCCAGTGCTCGTACACCAGCCTGATGAACTCGGGCTTCCTCAACAACAACAACTACTGGTCCACCCATTACGTGGGCCTCAACGGCTACACGATCCACGACCAGGTCACCGGCCTGACCATCGACGGCACCTACGAGGTGGGGCTGGGCGCGCTGGACCACATCCGCTTCGGCATCGGCGATACCCGCCGCGACAAGGGACGCTGGGACAGCAGCAACGACTGGACCAACGGCTCGGGCCAGTACGGCACGCTGTACAACACCGCCGGCTGCCCGATCCAGTGCAGCCCGTACTCGTTCGGTTCGCAGGGCTTCAATGTCATCTCGCTGGCCAACATCCCCAACTTCATGCAGGGCGCGGGCGGCTCCTACCCCACCGTGCTGCCGCAGCTCAACGCCAACGCGCTGCTGGCCTTCCTCAAGAGCCTCAACGGCAAGCCCAACCCCTTCTACTGCCAGACCTACCCCACGACCTGCACCGCGCCGTACACGCCGTTCAACTTCGCCAACACCCTGCCGCAGGTCAATCCGTTCAACTCCTACGACGTCTCCGAGCGCAGCTTTTCGCTCTACGGCGAGGCCGAGTTCGCGGCCACCGACTGGGCCGGCAACCTGGGGCTGCGCGTGGTGCGCACCGACACCGTGGCCTCGACCGCCGAAGCGGTGCCCAGCTCGCTGTGGACGCCCACCACCGTGGGCTCGACCCAGACCTGGAACGTGCAGTACCCCACCTCGCAGCCGGTCGACGCCTACGGCCAGTACACGCTGCTGCTGCCCTCGGCCAACCTCAACTACTGGGCGGTGCCCGAGCGCGTGCAGCTGCGCTTCGGCCTGGCCGAGACCATGTCGCGGCCCGAGCTCAGCGAGCTGGCGCCTACCTCGAGCAACAACGCGATCAACGGCCAGCCCCAGCTCTACTACAACGGCACGGCCGGCCTGCGCCCGATCAAGGCCTACCAGGCCGACTTCTCCGCCGAGTGGTACTACGCGCGCCACGCCGCGCTGACCGGCGCCCTGTTCGGCAAGAAGATCCGCGACGATATCTACTCGGCGACCGAGACCAACGTCAACCTGGGCACCACCCAGTACGTCGGCGGCCCGCCCGGCACCGTGCCCGGCACGCCTTTCCCCTGGACGGTCCAGGCCCCGGCCAACGGCGCGCGCAGCCTGTTCTACGGCATGGAGCTCACCTGGCAGCACACGCTCGAGAGCGGCTACGGCACGCGCCTGCAGTACACGCACACGGTGAGCAAGGGCTGGGACCAGTACGGCAACTACGCGGGTGCGATCAACGCGGTTCCGCCCACCACCATCTCCGTCGGCCTCATCTACGACAAGGGGCCGTTCAGCGCCGACGTCAACTGGGACCACGCCGCCAGCTTCATCTACGCCTGCTCGCAATGCACGGAGGTTCCGGGCTGGCCCGCCGTGGCCGATTCCTTCGCCTGGGTCACGGCCAGCGCACACGTCAAGGTCACCAAGGAGTTGCAGGTGTACATCGAGGGGCGCAACCTCACCGATTCCATCGCCCGCACCTACCTCAACGGCAATTCCTTGCTGCCCTGGGCGCCGGGCCAGAACGTGGGCGGCAGCACCAGTGGCGTAGGCGTGGGTTACAGCGCCTATGGCCGCTCCTACACGGCCGGCATGGCCTACCAGTTCTGATGTGCGTCACCCTGACCGGCATGCGTGCTGCCGCCCACCGCACCGTTGCCGCGCGCATACCCCGGACGCGGCGATGAACCCGCGCAGCTGGCTGACCTACGCGCTGTTCACCACCCTGGCCTGGGGCGTGTGGGGTGCGTTCAGCGACATCCCGGCGCAGCACGGTTTTCCGGACACGCTCACCTATGTCGTGTGGTCGCTGACCATGGTCCTGCCGGCCGCCTGGACGCTGCGCCGGGTCCGCTGGCGGGTGCGCCACGATGCGCGCTCGCTGGGCCTGGGCATGGCCATCGGCTTCACGGGTGCCGGCGGGCAGCTGATCCTGTTCCACGCGCTGACCTTGGGCCCCACGTACCTCATCTTCCCGATCATCTCGCTCTCGCCGGTGATCACCATCGTGCTCTCCTTCCTGTTGCTGGGCGAGCGCACGGGGCGCCTGGGCCTGGCGGGCATCGTGCTGGCGGTGGCCTCGCTGCCGTTCCTCAACGACTGGGCGCCCGGTGCGGGCGGCGCGGCCGGCGCGAGCACGCTGGGGCTGTGGTTCCTGCTCGCGGTGGGCATCCTGGTGGCCTGGGGGCTGCAGGGTTACTTCATCAAGCTGGCCCACGCCACCATGGACACCGAGAGCATCTTCTTCTACATGATGCTCACCGGGCTGATGCTCGCGCCCGCGGCGCTGTGGCTGACCGATTTTCACCGCGCCATCTACCTGGGCTTGTCCGGTCCTTACCTGGCCGCCGCCACGCAGATCCTCAACGCCGTCGGCGCGCTCACGCTCGTCTACGCGCTGCGCGAGGGCAAGGCCATCGTGGTGTCGCCGCTGACCAATGCCGGCGCGCCGCTGCTCACGGCGCTCATCGCCATGGGGGTGGCCGGCACCATGCCCGGGCCCTACAAGATCGCCGGCATCGCCCTGTCCTTCGTCGCCTCGCTGCTGCTGGCACTGCAGCCCGAGGAGGTCGGCGCCGCAGCGGGTGCGCGATGAAGCCGATCCTGGACCTGGTCGCGGCGCACAAGGGCGGACGCGCGCTCGGCATCCATTCGGTCTGCTCGGCCCATCCGCTGGTGATAGAGGCGGCCTTGCGCCAGGCAAGGCACCTGGGCCACGCCGCGCTGATCGAGGCCACCTCCAACCAGGTGAACCAGTTCGGCGGCTACACCGGGATGCGTCCGCAGGATTTTCGCGCCTTCGTCGGCGCCATCGCCGCGCGGCTCTCCTTTCCCGAGGAGCGCCTGCTGCTGGGCGGCGATCACCTGGGTCCCAACGCCTGGCAGGCGGCCCCGGCCGCCGAGGCGATGGGGCACGCCGCGCATATGGTCGAGGCCTACGTGCTGGCCGGCTTTCGCAAGATCCACCTCGACTGCTCGATGTCCTGCGCCGATGACTCGCATCCGCTGCCCGAGGCGCTGATCGCCGAGCGCGCGGCCCTGCTGTGCGCGGCCGCCGAGCAGGCCTGGGGCCGTGCCGGCGGTGCCGCCCCGGTCTACGTGATCGGCACCGAAGTGCCGGTGCCCGGCGGCGCGCACGAGGAACTCGGCGCGCTCGCGGTGACGAGCCCGGCGGCGGCGGCCGCTACGCTCGAGGCGCACCGGCGCGCGTTCGCGGCCCGGGGCCTGGACGATGCGTGGCCGCGCGTCGTCGCTCTGGTGGTACAACCCGGCGTGGAATTCGATCATCACAAGGTCATCGACTACGATCCGGCCGCAGCGCAGGGCCTCAGTCGCAGCGTGGAGGCGCATGCCGGCATCGTGTTCGAGGCGCACTCGACCGACTACCAGACGCCGGCCGCGCTGGCCGCGCTGGTGCGCGATCACTTCGCCATTCTCAAGGTGGGCCCGGGCCTGAGCTTTGCCTTGCGCGAGGCCCTGTGGGCGCTCGACGACATCGCGCGCGCAGCGCGGCTGGCCACCGGGGAAGCGCTCAAGGACACGGTGCTGCGCGCGATGCGCCGCGACCCGCGCCACTGGAAGTCCTACTACGTGCAGGAGCAGCGCCAGGAACTGGACCTGCAATTCAGCCTGAGCGACCGCATCCGCTATTACTGGAACGTACCCGAGGTGATGCGCAGCGCCGCGCGCCTGATGGCCGACCTGCACGGCCGGCCGCTGCCGCTGACCCTGCTCAGCCAGTACCTGCCGCGCCAGTTCGCCGCCATACGGGAACAGCGCCTGGACAATGACGCGCACGCCGTCCTCATCGACGCCGTGGCGCACGTGCTGCGCCAGTATGCGCAGGCCTGCACGCCGGCGCCGGCGC
>Ga0116229_10004347_pt1 | contig 23221 bp, 16 predicted proteins | sample S1TSphgellanicum_3_FD_87313 | JGI IMG/M metagenome (GOLD analysis project Ga0116229, IMG submission 87313) | Host-associated microbial communities from peat moss isolated from Minnesota, USA - S1T2_Fc - Sphagnum magellanicum MG | ecosystem: Host-associated > Plants > Peat moss > Unclassified...
CCCCAAAACTCGATATGTACTTAGTACTCACCCTCTTACAAAGCGATAAGCCATTAGCCCAAGCCAAAAATGGTGATGAGAGATGACAGTTGGGGCATAAGTATTTCCTGCAGCCCATGAGATCGCTCAAAATGCAGCTAGGAGGGCCCAAGTTTTTCCTATTGGAAGTGGGTTGGTGTATTTGAGTTTTTTTGGGATTTGGTGTTCCACCATGTTTTCAATGTGCTCCCACCTGGTTCCCAGTTATTTTTCAATGACACTTTTGGCATGTTTCTCCAGTTTCCATATGTTTTATTAGATGTTCAAAATAACATCACACTCTACCCCATATACTTTGCCCAAAATTCTAGGTCATTGTAACCTATCTAGCTCGCCAAAGGGAGAGGCTACATATTCTTATCATTTTGGAACATTCATATTGTGAATATTTTGTTATAATGGACAAATCAAAAAGCCGATCACCCATACCAACCAAAAGAAAACAATACAACCAACAATAAATACCCTATGGTGAGTCAACTTGGTTTTCAGATCAGCTAAAGGTATTTTATCTTTGTTTGTTCCACATTCAAAACTTAATGTTCCACATGAAGTCATGTAAAATTTGTTTAACATAGGCATGTCATGCTATTAAGTACATGTGTAATTCACAACTAAGGACTTATTCCTGAACCTAGAGACAAAATGCATCAACACGTGAACCTCCAACACTTGGATATGGAACAACAGTTACACTAACTACAGTAACGCCTTCACCCATGTACACACAACCATTCACCACTGAAACTCCTCCTGCTAAGCTACTACTTGCATTGTATTGCCAAAGTATTTCCCCTGATGTAGCTTCTAATGCCAAAAGTGTACCATATGGAACACCATAAGCAGTGACAAACACAACTCCATTGGCAACAGTCACAGGTCCATACGCAATGCTACTATTTGGTGCAGCGATGGACCATAAGATAGTGCCGTTGTTTGCATCCATAGCTACCCACCCACCTCCAGTAGTGACTTTGCTCGATGGAAGGAGTGTAAAATTTTTAAATTGATTGTTATCAATGTTTGTGTAAACTCGTTGGCCATCTGTTGCTAAACCCCATATTGCTCCTCCAGAAATTCCTCCTGGGCCTGCAACCTGTTCATATCATAGAGAATTTTCATCAAACATTTTGCCCCTTGTTCATGAAAGTTCCAAATAATAGAGGAGAGCTAACTTGGTGTCTAAACAAGGAAAATCAATTTATGAAATAATTTAAATGTTCATTGTCAAAGAAGTGGAAATTTTCATATAGTAGAGGAAAACTAACTCCATGTCTCAAGAAATAACATATATTGTAAGAATTTGCATGGTCATTCTCAAAGAGGAGGATTTTTTAATGCAAGTTCCATGTCAAGATTTCAATCACTTTTAGACTAACCAATATGCATTATTTCATAGGTAGCATGATCTACATTGATGGGGAAAAACACCCTTAATTTGACTCAAGGAATTCACTTCTAATGTGTTTAAGGAATGGATTTTACTGTTGCCCAAACAATATGGCCATCGTCTCGATCTAGAGCCCAAACAAATCCATTTTTTTGTCCAACAATTGTCACATCTTGCTTTGAATGTGGATGCGCATTGTCATTCATAATGATGTGTAGCAATGGGGCTTCGCCAAAATCTGCATCAACCCCTGGAATTGGTGGGCAATTTGAATTTTGAGGCAGGGCACAATAGACATTCCAAGTATCGTAAGCACCCAAGTGATGACTCCATTTTATTGTGCCATTCTCCAAGTCTAGAGCAAGGACAGATTCAGAATGATCATCGGGTTTAATGCATGGGTCAGGGACAATAGGATGTTTCTCTTTCAACCGGTTTTCTTCACATTGTTCTATGTCAAAAGGGACCGTGTACAGGTTTCCAGTGGCAATATATACAAGGTTCCGAAGTATGTCAATGGGTGGGCTACTTCCCCATATTGCAGCCCCTGAGTACAAGTTTTTATGGCCATGATTATCTGGTAACATATAGGTCCTCCATTTGATATCACCTGTCATAAGATCAATTTTCAAAAAACTTGCTTGAAAATAACAACAATTCACAGAATTGCTGCCCAAAGTTTCCTCTGCAGATGATGTACCTACAAAAAATGAGCTGCAATAAGGTGGAAATTAGCATCACACAACATAATGCTAAGCCCCTAGATGCATAGAGCCTCCTCCTTATACGATTTGACAATCTTCAACCCCAGTCATTTTTTAACCGTATATCAAAAATGGAAAAGAAAAAAAATAATTAAAAGGTGTACAATGTTTTCCAAACATGATTTTGTATAACATAAAAGTATTACAATCAAGAATTTGATGAAAAATATTCAATCACCTTTTATAAACTGTGCCAGACATTGTGACCACGCCAAGTGGATGTGAGTCTAACAAAGTGGACCAAACAATGTCACCTGTATTTCGGTCCACACCAAGCATTAGAGCTGGACCAAATATGGCAACTAATAGTAAATCCTTGGTAACAACAGGTGTTGTTCTTGAAAACATTGTTGTTGGACTCTTTGTGAGTTTTGTCAAATTCGTCTGCCATATAGCATCCCCTGTTGTTGCACAAACTGCATACAAAAAACCATTGTTACTTGGAAAGTATACTACTCCATTGGCTATAGCTGGTGTAGCTGTGACATCATCTCTGGTTACAAATTGCCAGCGTTTTGTAAGTTTGGCAACCGCTTTGGGACTTATTTTCCTTTCGTAAACAGCTTCACGCCTGTTTAGAATACCCCCACCATGATTTGGCCACTGAAACAATGCCACAAATAATAAACATTGCAAGGTATCACAATTATAATAATTCAATGTTTAACCCATACATTCCTTTTCTTCTCTTTTGTGACAAGTTTGTGAAATATCATCTTTTCTTCAAACTTGGACCGCTTTCCATGGTTTTATTAGTCGGAACTTAACCAACAATTGAAAACACCCAAATTTTTGAAAAGGAGTAAAGTGGTGAAAATCTCAAGAGTGTAGCATAATCACAAGCGCCTGCAAAGATTAGTTTTGTGATAGAATGCAAACATCAGTTCATGATTAAAAACTTTTTGTTCTAGCCATGTTATAAAGTGCATATCATATGCTTGTTCCAGGATTTGTTGTCATAGAATTTTCAATTAGATTAGTGTGATTTGGGGTCAAAATTACACTTTGGTGGAATTTCTAAGGCTTGATGGCCTGAATACTTGTAGATTTGTTTCTTAGAAGTATAAAATATTAACTTTGGTCCAAATTAGCTTAAGCACTTCGAAGTTGGGATATAATAAGCAATAGTAAGTTTAACAACTTGCTGCAAGTAGGATGATGGTGTACAAGGACAAGTTCCAAGTTGCAGGCGGTCGGTTTTTGACATGGAGAAATATGGCCGACCTATTACAGACGATCAATTCTGGACATAGAGAGATTTTGACTTCTACTTTGAGCCAACTTGACATACTGTAATTTCTCCCTTTCTTTTTTCTTACCCCTTTGTACATTTTCTTAATCTATGGTGTGTTTTTTAATAAAGTTTTGCAGAGTTTCAAATGGTGCCATTGTTAAACTGATCACAATTTCAAATCATACCAAAATACATTCATTATTTGAAGATTCACCTCTCTTATTATAAGTTACAACTTTGCATTATTTGCGTCATGTACATTATACCCCATTTACTTGTGACCTAAGGGTTATTGAAAATTTAGTATTGTGACATATATTTTGAACTTTAAAATTTTCATATTTTCTAATTGTGAATGATTTTTGAATGTGGCTAGTAGGTTCTTAACATCAAAACACTTTTATGAGATTAAAAATAAGAGAGTCCTAGAAGCCAAAAGTCAATGGAAGTGAAAGTTTATTACCATGAAGGTAAAACATGAAGATGTTGTTGAGAAAACTTCAATATATAAGGCTAAGAACCATGAAGATGAATTGACAACTTCATAAATGTCAATCATAAGAAGTGTGGGAGGAAGGACCGACCTATGGGAGGAAAGCACTTGTTAAGGACTAATGTAAAGGTTCATATAATTGGGCACCCAAGATGCAAAATGAGAAGCATTTTAATACTAATATATAGGAGGTTGACAAAGTCTTAAGATTCTAAAACACCATGAAGCTAATAAATAAACCAAACAATAGGTTAAAATGCCCAACAAAGAAATGACCCCCAATAACTTAACTACCTCACATGTGGAAAAGGGGAATCACCAAATCTATTGAATGTGCAACTTGAAACCACTTCCATCTTCATGCACGAATTGTTAGCTTCCAAAAAAACTATATAGAAAATATTCATGAAACATCAAATTTCTCAAAGTGAACATTCTCAAAGTTATTAGGGAAATCAAGGTATGTCAATTGACATTGCAAGGAAACCAATTCCATCCTCTACATGCCAGATGAAGCCAAGGAGAGGGGTCAAACATAAGACCACAATGTTTGATTAACAAGGGCATATCACTTCCCAACGGTCAAAATAGGTCAAATGGAAATTAGGAGACAAAAGATTTTGTGGACACACAACAATCTTATTGTCACCTATGTAACTAAATGATCAAAGTAACAAGAAGGCTCCCATGCATTGGTGTAACAACCTTGTACACCAAGTTATCTTTAATCCAAAAAGCTTGTACAATCTCCTTCTAGATATGTCAATATGTTTTGGTTGTAAGAAATAATTACTTGGGACCAGTAATGCCTCTTTAGCAAGCAATTGAAAGGTTAGGATCCCTAGCATTCAAAGCTTCACATTGCTTGCTATAAATAGGCAAGCTGTACCAAAAGCTTGTAACTATGGCAAAACAACCATTTATGATTTTTTTAATGATTTGCAGAACATTTGAAAACCAAAAGGGGAACAAGATGAGAAAGAAGAGGCTAGGGAAGAATTTTTTTTAATAACATCATTATTATTAAATGAATCTGGATTTGACAAGGTTCAATGAATGTCCATAGATTGAATAATGGAGTAGTAATATGCAAATTAAGTAGATAAAATTTAAACCTCAAACCCAAATAGGATTAAGAAAACAAAAAATATATGGTGCCAATGCCCAAACATTAAGTAAATAATTTTAGGAAGAAACCACTTGTTATATTTCTCAAAAGCTTGGTCCTAGGTACTTAGCTTGAAATCCTAAAGTAGGAATAAGGTAAAATTTGGCATGGTACAATGTAAAGCATAGAAGGCGGAGTGTCACCAAGGTCTTGAGGAGACTTGGAGCAAATTTTAGCACCATACCCAAGGTTTGATACTTCAAATAAAACTATAAATCCCAGTATACAATTGGGCCATTTAAGGTGTGTAATTAAGGCAATTAGTTTGATAGGATGTCAAAGATTCTAATGGAAACTTATAGGTGACATGGTTCTTAAAGAGTTTTTTAATTTGTGAAGAAGAGAACAGTCTTCAATCATTCCAAGGTTGAAAGACAAGCAAGGTATCTTGAGATGGGATAAAATATTTAGAATTTACTTGCATTAAGCTTTATGCTAATTTGAAACAAAAATATCCTTGTGCAATTATTGTTCAAATTCATGCATGTTAAACATATTTTAGATAGCTTTTAGGAAAGTTTGAAGATGAGTTCCACAAAAGTGGCAAAGGTAACAAATCATCTTTGAAACAAAAACTTCACCATTATGGGCCAGGGTGAGGTGGTTCACAATTTGGTGTCCAAAACAAAATTAGTTTAATGAAACATCAAATTTTGAAATCCCATGAATGAAAAGCTTAGTGTATTGTTATGGGAAGAATGAAGGTCCTCTAGTTTGGGTCAGGACCTTGGGATGGTAGTGGGTGAAGGACATGAATTCATCCAAATTATTCTAGGCATATGCTATGGGCTTGATTTTTATGTCAAAGATGTTTATGAAATCCTCATTATTAAAATTTGTAAAAAGATGATATACTAGAGGTGAATCCTTCATTCATTATTGCAAAATGCAATGATTGTGAAATCAATCCTCATGTTCACTCTTTGGTTCTTGGTATCTCTTTGGTGAGGGTCTACCAAAGCTCTAAAAAGATTATGACCCTGTTGTGCAACTCTTTGTGAGGGTGGCAATCACATGCATCAAGAGAAAGGGGGTGATTGGGAAGACTATCATTTAAAACAAATTCAGGGTGAACTATTAAGGTTAATCAATTTCGAACATATTATTACTTGGTGAACCTATACAAGTGAATTTCCACATAGCTTGAACTTGGAAATAGCACTTAAGTGAAAAATTAATATGATTTTTTCATCCATGCACAAATTTATTATAGATTCCAAAACTAAATTGCACCTTTGTTGAGGATCAGCAACTTTCCAAGTATCTCAAACTTGGAATGAGATTGGTTACACTTGGAAACATATGATCAATGAAGCCTAGTTTATTGGATCATAGGGAGGTCATAAATACCACTATTAAAGGGGAAGAAAATATTAGGGAACAAGAGGTAAGCTCACTAATTGAGAGGGCCAAATAACTCCATAGATTTGGGTTAAGAAGAATTGAAGATGTCTAGAAAATTTCCACCAACTTGCCTCTAACCTAGACAGAGTTTTAAATACACAGTATCCGCACTTGAAGGTATAATATTAAAGGCATTTTTATATTGACAAATGGTAGCAAAATTATTATTTTTTTGGAGAGTATGAAATAAAAGTCTTATTTAAAAAAAATAGAGCAATGAAGAATATATAGTTAGTCTCCACAACTTAAACCAATTCCACCACAATCAAGTGTATTGTAAAATATGCAAATGCATAAGTTGTAACATACTTTTTGCACATTCCCTCTTTTCACCCACAACAAAACAATTACCCACCCCTAGATAATAGCAAACATTAAATATATGCTATATAGGGAATATAACTTATCATGGTGTTCATAGATGAGTATTCATAGGAAAAAAGCCTAACCTCTTTGGCACTAGTTAACAATAGTGTTGGGTAGGTAGATCAAAGTGATGCTACCTTTGGTATATTTGAAAACTGAGCTTAAAACTCAAAGTTCATTTCTTTTTCCTTGACTTCTATGTATGGTTTTGTCTTTCATTATTTTTCCTCCAATAACTAGATAGATGTGGTCTACCATTTCAAGGCAGGTAAAATTATGATCATGAAATATCATACCAATATTGGTATTGGCTGGTACTAAAATTTATAAATCACAACTATGGTGGCTAACAAGTATTATACCACTAGTCAAAATGTTTATATCAGCCCAATATTCACTCTGAAAAATGCTTCATCTACTGACTGGTAGTAAATCCCTGGAGAATTTAGGTACATGAACTCAACTGGTCTTTTTCTAAATATGATACCCACCCGACACTAGTTAACAACCCTTAACCGTGAATTATGATGAACTTGGGTCTTGGCATCTTATAGTACACTTAATATAAGTGTGTGTTCTCAAGGGTTGATTAGTCAATTTTACCATGTCCTAGGTACACAAATATTTGTTGAAAGATGGAAGATATGTAAGATGTCCAACATACCTGAGTTTCCTCAAATCCTTCAAATGCCATCACAAATTTGCAGCTGAAGCACAATAATAATAACCATATGGTTTTTGCAACCATAGTGTGATCCACCATCCTGCAACATTGATCAATAGCGTGAGATCAATAGTTCTTGTTAAGGTTAATGATTGTAACAACTCCCAATAAACATTCATTTTCAAGCCAGGAGCCCAAGTACTTGCAATTCAAGGCCATCCTGTAAGTTGTTGTAACTTGTGGGTAATTCTCCAATAGGCCATGCCAGAGTTACTTCCCAAAAGCCAACATGGATATACATATGGGTTCCCAATAAACGAATGATCAATAAGAAATATAGGTCAAAAGGATTAAATTTTGGGGGAGGCTTAAATGACCATATTGCTGCTTATTATGGCAATTTCCTAAAGGAAAGGGTAGATTAAAAAAACATAATTGGAAAAAAAATTGTGGCACACGTTTCCATAAACATTTTTAAAAACTAAAAAACTCACATAATGGAGTCATAAAAAAAGTGAATGATGTTAGTTTAGATGATGATGATCATCATCATCATCATAATCATCATCACTAAACCTGACTATCTTTTACTTATACTTAGATCATCATCACTTATCTTTGATTGGCTCAAATCTTACCAAATAACTCCCAAGAGTAAGATTACTTAGATCAGATGATGAACACAATAAGACAAACTGCAGATGCAAAAAAACACATATGGGAATCATACGGCAAGCTAGCTACCTCTAGACAAGTAAGTAAGGAGAACAACTATAAAACTCTTCCTTTATACAAGAACATCCATCACAAGGGTATGTGATCAATGACATGCATACATAACTCTCTCAAATTGAAAGATCAATCTGTGGAACTATGCCCTTAAACAAGAATATCCATGATAAGGGGTATGTGGAACTGTAGAACCATCACCATGAACAAGAGCATCCATCATAGGGTACGCTCACCTCTTGCTCGAACTGAAGGATTTATCTGTATTTTGATAAGTTCTTGTCCTCAAAGTGTATTTCTTGCCACCTGGCTTCTTCACATGCCCAATATCAATTGCTCCAACTCATCTCAAATCATAAACAACGCTTTGTAGAGTGGGTGAATTGTGTTTCCTATTGAATTGATTATTGCACTGCTGCAATTTTGTAGCATGTACATATTGTGCAGCAAAAGTGCAGACAGAAATCTCATTGACTTTGTGTTCAAAGTCATTCCACAAAATGCACAATATTGCAATAGCTTTGCCCGCATCTGCTCCTGGGGTCGCTGGAGGCGTGAGTGGTTTCCCCCACAAGTTCGATGGGTGTGTTTGACGTTCTGTGTTTCCCACGGTTGTACTGACCACTTGCCACGGCCAGCATCCCCTGAAACGAGGCTTGAAATTGTGGCGTAACAAGTGGGCTGCCAACACAACCTTGCTTACATCACATATCCATAGGAAGATGAAGAAAAAGTGACGATCCTCTCTGATAATTTTTAGCCAAATCTGGCTATAAACCAAGTATGAAATACAAATCCTTAATCATCTTTCTATGTTTTTGCTACATGTTAAAAACGAAGTATAGAAATCTGGCAATGTATACCTTTATTTTTTCCTTGCTTCTGGCCATTGGAAAACTCCAAAATGACTTGATTTTAAAATTTTCGATTTTTGAATTTCGCTTTTTGATGAAATTTCGCCAATTTCGACAAAAGGCTGGTCAGCAGGTTAACTTTTGAGAATTTTCGCAGTACCAAAATGTGAGAACCATCATTGCATACGTTGCAACATGTAAGGAAATGTTAAAAGCTTTCATTGAAATGGGAATCGTTAGCTAGGGTTCATTGGTTTCTAGCAGGGAAGGGAATTGGGGTGTTCATGGAGAGATGGACTGTCCTTTGCACCAGGTGAGGGGCCTACTTGTAAGGTGAATGCGCCTCCTTGAAAGATGGATTTATTTTTGTTTTCTCCTTTTGAAGTTTTGGGGAAACCCTCTGGGAATGTGGGGTGGACCTTTTATTCAGGGAGATTCACACAAGGTCCCTCAACCAAATTGACATTTGGTCAAGAAAATCAAGAAAGGTTAGGCTGAGACCAGTGTTTTTTCTTTTTCATATTCCCCATGTTGCCCAGTTGGCTATCTACTGGACCCATTGATCAGCAATTTGACTACGTAAAGCTAAGAGTTGTCAAAATGTTTGGTTAATTGCAAAATAAGGAGAATTTCACCACTCATCACAGCCAGCATCCCGTGTGATCGCCCCCAAAGTGTTTGGCTACTTGCAACATTAAGTGATTGCCCCTTTTTTTTTAGCTCTATATTAGCAACTTGACCTTAATTTCAGTAGATGTATGTGCAAAAAATAAAGACTTAATTGTTCTTTCATTAGTGAGATTACATTTTTTTTTTCTCAGACATATGAACAACTTGATTTTTTTTTAATCTTTAAAAATCACACGAGAGAATTGAACCTTGACCAATTTAGTCCTGCCCACTGCAACACTTGAACTTACACATACAAGCAACATTAATAGATAACACAAATAACAAGGTTAATATTACGTAGTTTCTATAACCTCCAAAAGTTAAGATTCAGGCCTTGTCATAAAAATGTTAAGGCCAAATCTTCAACATTGAAATCTGAAATATTAGTTGTAAAATTGAATAGGGTTCAAAGCAAAATGAGCAAATCATAGAAACAAAAGTCACAATAATCAAAGGAGTAAGCCCAATAAGATTTCATAACTAAAATAAAAACCCCAAAAATTTACAATGAATTAAAAACCAAAAAGACATAAGGGAAAATGGCAACATACCCATTGCACATTGGCCCAACTCCAAAATAAAAATGTTGTTTCCCAACATTTAAAAAAACAATTAATCCTCAACTACATATTGATTTATGATCAAATGTTCCATCATGGGCAACTTTTTGAATGGACATGAATAGAGAACAAAATTGTCACCAATATTTTAAATCATTAAATCATCATTTGATAATTGGCCATCGATCCATGATGTGTTGTTCTACCTTAACATGAGAAAAAATTGCATCATTTGATTCCTATGAGAAGCAAATGTTGTTATTGAGATCATCAACAATATCACTATGACTATTGCTTTCCTCACACTCATTTTCCATGCCACATCATACATGACATTTTGAAATTGGATGAAATCTAAGCAATTTTCTCCAATTACTTAGATCATGAACATGAAGAAAATAGAGAAGTAACCACACATGTGGGAATCAAACATCAAGCTATCTATTACGACAAAAATACATAATCAACTATAGAAACATTTGTGACAAAGGTGTGTTACCAACAACATGGATACTCAAATTGAAGGATCAGTTCCTGTAAAACTATTCCCTTAAACTATAACATCCATCACAAGGGCATGTGATCATCAACATGCATACTCACCTCTTGTACAAATAGAAAAATCAATTCCCTGAAGAAACTAGAAACCATTCTCTTAAACAAGAACATCCATCATAAGGCTATGTTCATCCCTGTAGAACTGTTTACGCCAATGTGATCAACTACCAGCTTGTTCACCTCTTGCTCAAATTGAAAGCTAGATCCCCACTTTGATGAGGTCATTTGGATTGCCTCAAAGCTGCACTTTGTGTTGAAGTTCTCCACATGCCCACCAACTGCTATACAAATATCACACATCACAAAAAATACTTGTAGATTGGGCAAAATGTCCTAGTTCATTGGACTTGTCCATTTTGGGCAAGTTACATATATGAGAACTCTTGGGGTATTGTGCAAAATGGGCAGGCCACCACTACAATCCAATTGGCCTCTATGCAACATCATTCCAAGTTGCAAAAGCTTGCTCACATGGATGATGGGCTCTAGTGTCCAATAGTTGATAATTTTCTATGCATGAGAAGGGTGTATCTTTAGAGCCTTCTAAGATTTAAGGCGATAGTCACAAGGCCTACATGCATGTGATTTTGTGATGTAGCACGAGTGGTGATGAATCTCGACATATACATTTTTGGAATTTTGGCATCATGGCAACAAAAAGAAGAAAAAAAAGTGATCTGTGACTCATTCAAAGGTTTTTGGGAAGTGGGGGGTAATGGCCCAAGTTGACATGTTTCAAGGAAAAGATGTCTAAATTCACAATATTTAGGCTATAGGTTCCAATAGGTTGCTGAATCAAGGCAACAAACTTTTTTTTCCCTACTCTCTTGTGTAACATGTAGCCAAATTTGGCTAAGTCTTCTTGTGTACGATCACTACACCACTTACCTCAGAAAACTAAAACATCAATCCTTGGGAATGATTATTTGTAAGATGATTTAGCTTAAATTTTGTTGTAATCAAAATATGAAAGTAAATAAATTTAAGCAATAATTTTGCATTGTAATGGAACTTGCCACATATTGGCAATTTTATTAGAAAATGTCTTTGAATATAATCAATCCACAATATATTGACACATGTGTTTACATCCAAATTGACCATTGCATTAAACTCATAGTTCACAACAAGGTTGAGCATCGGTCAGTATTTCCCAACTCTTTGAGAGAACTGATTCAATTTTTTAATTTTAAAAAAAAACTTATGAGAACCAATAAGGGTATCACATTATTATTATTTTTAATCAAGCCGGTTCTTAGACAAGGCAATTGTCATATTTGATTTTCATATCTAATTTTCACAATTCAAATCGCAAATTTATGGAGGAATTTATGAGGTGTTTGGTGCAAGGGGGTTTAGTGCTCGGTGGTGGGTGAATTAAAACATATTAAGATTTTGAACTTTAAATGTTAAAGTCTAGAGTTATTTTTTCAAAAAAATTAAAACAAATTATCATTCATCCTCTTCTTGTGTCTTTTGCATTGCTCATTTACTTTTGATGCTTAGCATTTGTAGCCTTTCAATTTGCATGTCCAATGACACAAAAATCAATTAATTTGATTTTTAAATTAAAAAATATTGAAAAGCATTTTGTGATAAATATGTGTTTATTGATGGGTGGTTTTACCTTATTGCTTTTAGAACTGGATTTTAGTTCTTTCGTAGAACTAGATTAACTTCAAATTTTTAAAAAAACACATCAACTGGTTTTCAATAACTCGGTTCTCACTTGGATGAAAGCCATCAATTCAATTCTCAAACCATTTATCATCAAATGTGATACCAATCAGTTTTCATTTTGAGAGTTGGTTTGAGAACAAAGGTGCCAGTGAAAACCACCCAACACTAGTCTTAATCACCCAAACATAAATTTTATTGCACATTATTAGTGACAATCAATTCTATTTTTTCTTTTCTTATGTTCCCATATGGCTTTCAATAGTTCATCATTATTATGTCAATATCAAATTTAATTTGAATTAATATAAATATCATGGACATGAAAACACACATGTTAATTTGCCTTTTCATATCCATGTTGATATGGGCAAGGAAAAGGAGCAAGATAATATAAGAATAGGAAGTAGTTATTATTAAGAAAGGACAAATAATTATAAAGATAGGAAGTAATTATTAGAAAAAAAGTGAGATAGTTAGGCTTGGAAATGAGATAAGTATGAATTATTTTTAGAATTGTTCAAGGATGATTGTACAAAGGATTATACAAAATCAATTATCCAATGAGTATTATACAAAAGATTATGCAAAATCTCACATATACTAATTCTTCAAATTTTCTCATGATTGAAATGAGGTCAACAAATGAGTATAACATGTTCATTTCAAATCTTTCATGTTCGTTTTTACACGCAATTTTCTTAATATTAATTAGGATGCTTGTGGTTTTCACAAACATGAGATGGTGAAAAGACATTTCAAAATCAAGTGATACATAGGAATCAAAATGCCTTATTAGACCAACCTTTTCTTTGATTTTGCCAAAAAAAAAATTAAAAATTTTGAAAATTTGAAAATTTGAAAAAGAAATGATTTTGGAGGTTTTCAATTGCTAGAAGTGACAAGGAAAACAAGTAGAAATCACAAAATTTCTATATGTGCTTTTGAGTGTATAGCCAAAGATACAAAAGGATTATTAAAGTTTAGTACTTCATCTCTGGTTTATAGCCAGATTTGGCTAAATCTTCTCAAGGAAGATTGTCACTTTTTCTACATTTTCCTATGGATGATGCCACTTTGGCTACAAACAAACATTCTTTTTTTTAAAATACGGTATAATCAGATGCCTTCCAAACCTCAATAAAGGAGCCATGAAATGCATGTGGTGGCATAAACAATTGTTTGTAATTCTTTCAGTGGTATAAATGACATATGTACAGTGCACACATGCTGGTCCCTTGGTAATAAAAAAGATTTAATACATGTGTGATGGTTCCTTGTTATTTCATATGCACACATGATGGTTCCTTGGTCATTACATATGTATGCATGATGGTCCCTTTGTAATGGGTGAACAATCTTATCTAGGGGTCTCAGATCTTTGATTGGCACCAGAAAACTAATCTCTTTTCCTATTCAATTTGTGACTTGCCCCTTTTCATACAACTAAGTAATTCATTTTTAAATTTTTTATTTTGTGATTAATTTTCAAAAAATTAACACATTTAATTTCATAACATGGCCTTGGCAAAAGTGGGATATGCATCGAAGATTTTATTTTTCTTCCTAGAGGTCAGTTTTGGAGTTGGGTTAGACACTTGAAGGAAGAACAAACTGCCCACACATGCCAAAGTTTAGAGAATTTGGGAAAAAAAACATTGTACACCCATTCTAGAACATAAAAAAGTTGGGGGAATAGAAAACACTTATCCAGTTATGCTTTCAAGGAAAAAAAAGTGGAACTCACCATATTATAAAGCATAGTATAAAAAAGGCTGCTAACAATACATATGATACAGACCACCTACTATAACACCCCCATGGACTCCCTCACAATAGGTGGAGATTAAGGTCAATTTTAACCAGACACTTTCTGTCAGAACACAGGCAGTAGTAGGAAAACTTAGCCATGACGTCGACTAGCTTGACAGGAACCAAAAGAGAAGGCGACTAAAAAACCCCAAGAACATAGAGGAGCACAAGGAGAAAAGAAAAATCAAAAAGGAAAAAGGAAAGAACTGGAAAAACCCAAAACACAAAGCAGGAAGAAAGCAAAGAAAAGTGAGAACTTCTAGGGTAAGAACTTTAGAGGATAAAGAACTTCTGTAGTATACCTTAGAAAGGAAAACTGGGCAAGAATTAGGCATAATAAGATGATCCCAACTGTTCAACAACACCACTTTGTTTCTGCCCAGATGAGATCATGCTACTGCCTCACGTGCAAATACTTGGCACCAAAACTACTTCCATACTGCCCAAAGACCATATCGCAGATAATATAAAACTGGTCAACTCTTGCAGCTGGTCAGAGAATTACTTTTTGACGGTAGCCCAGATCTGGGCTACCTGTGGGCTCTGAAAACAGATCATACACAAGGATGTTGCCTAGTATGTCCAGCCACCCCAAAACACCACGTCCACATCTTCAGGTGTATACTTTGCACATTCCATTTCCCACACCCATAATTATTATCTTATCCTAATTCCTATCCTCAGCTTGTTTTCTCACTGATTCTACTCCCATTTCCTCCAACCTCTAGGATCTGACATCATGGTTCAAAAGTTTCTTTTTCTTCCTTTTCTCACCCCTATCTTCCACCCCAACATCTGATGCTATGGTCCCCACTTTGTCTTTGTTTCTTTTGTTCTCAGTTCTATCACCCATCCTGCCCTCTGATGTTGTGGCTGCCACCTTCTCCTTTTTCTTCCTTTTCTCAATGTTATCTCCCATCCCACCTTCTGACGTTGAGATGGTTGCCTTGTCTTTTTTCTTCCTTTCCTCATTGCCATATTGCAACCCACCATCTGAAGTCTTCTGCTTCTTGCGGGAACCATCTCCTGATTCTGTAGCTTTGGTGGTAGCTGGAGCTGCCAAATAAGCTTCCACCCCTTTTTGTCGCTCCCCCTCCTGGGAGTTTCCCAGGTTTTTCACCTTCTTCTGCAGATTCACCACAAACTCAGCAGTGAACAATTACCTCATGCTAATTTAAGTGAAGTTGCAACCAAGGCTTCTCACATTCCTCTTCTGAAAAATTGTTTTCTTAGACCTCTACAATTGCTGTGCAAACTTTTGTGGCAGTTTTTCTTCACCAAAACCATGCAAATTTAGCAAATCCCACTGATGAGCATACAACCCATTCAGGGACAAATAATCTAATTAGTTGGACACAGTATTCGACAGAGCATCAACCTTTGCAAACTGCTGACACCTTCTAAGTCTTAATACACACATCTGTACTCATACACTTCTACTTCCTCCCACAAAAAGCTATGTACATTGTAGAGTTTAAAAAATTCTGAAGTTTGTATGTCCAGGACAAAATGTGACCTTCAATGAAGCTGTCATTGAAGCCACCTCTGACTTGGAAATGCCCTTCTCTGCATTCCTAGATCCCTCCATAATAGTAACACCTGTACTTCTGCTAGGTTCCTGCAACAACAAATGATTAAGCTACATCAGTCGCAGTTCTCTGAAACTTTGCACAAATGTTGAATTTTGCAGACCTTCATAGATTTCCCTGTAACAATTGTGATAATTGAGCTTGTGATTTGCTTTGGAGCTGAAGACAAAGTTACAAATTTTTTTCTAAAACAAGGATACGACAACAAGGAGCTGTGCCCTTGGTGTGATTGGACTCCTAGGAGCAACTCCTTAACTTTGCAGTGACTCTCAACTTTATCAACCTTCCACTCAAAAGATCAATGGATCACCAAGAGCCTATCCATACCGCCCCCATAGAGGGATTGAAAAAGTGCTACCTCAGGTGGCACAAATGCAGCTTCTCTTTTGCGCTTGTTTTCAACTGCCTTCTCAGCCTGCTTTTCCTTCTTGGCCTCCCATTTTTTTGCTGCCTTAAGTTCAGCACTCAAAAAGTACTCTCCACTTTCCAGTTGCAAGTCAATCTAGCACAAAGAATGCAAACAATGGGATGGTTGGCTCCAAGATAGGATAGTGTGCTACAGAAAAAGCTTTGAGAGCAGATTTTGCATAAATTGTTTGTGCACCTTGATGCTGGTAATGTTGCCAAGAAACTGCTCCAGATTGTTATGATGTAGCCAAGTCAATGAAAAACCATAAGATGTGACAGGAGAGGGTTTTGCAAACCTTGCTGGGTTGCTGAGGCGGTGGAAAGGGAGTATATGTCTTCTTCTCCTTCACATTGCTCTTCCTTTGCTTCACATTCCTCCTGAGATGAGTGAAAAATGCAACCAATATCATGAGCCATGGATATCACACTGTATCAATCACATCAAAGCAAACTTCCAACATGGAAGCCAGGTCATCATTTTGGTGCACCCATGATCTAGCACTAAATGGTTCTTCTCACAGGATCTGTACCAAGATTTTCTGGCAACCAAAAAAATGTTCAATTCAACAAGATTCCTGTTGCAATCTGTACATGTAGCAGTACGACAGTAGCAACATGTGGTCCTAACTGAAAAAACCCCTGAAAGATTATACAAGATTCAAGATGTCCTTTTTCACTTCAGATTGTAGTCTTCATGAGAGCACTGATCGTATGGATCTGTATCAAGCAAAACAAGTGAATGCTTACTTCTTGAATTTTGGTAAAAATCTGTCCCAATTTTGCTCTTTCAGCTCTGGATCTTTTGCAAGCTCTCGCTTTATCATTAATGCCTGGAAACAAACTCATAGGAAAGACAAAGTCACATGAAATTGGTGAAGTAAAGCTGCCAAATCTCTTGCACAAACAGAAACAGTAGTGCGGAACAGAACATGCCCTGGATCCCTTGAAAGTGAAGTCCTTGGAAGAAAAAGCCAATGGTTATGACATGCCCATATAACTAGCAAATGAGACCTACTTGAAACTTCTAAGAAAATCATCCCAACAGATAAACAGACTCAAACCCCATCACAATGCCAAAATGTGGGTTTTAAACACCTTGATGTGGTAAATGGGATGCACATTCTTAATACAGTCCTCTACAATTCGTCGAATTGCCTTCAAACCCTTCCAAGGGCCCATTGCAGACACAGTGTTCCCCTACACTCCCCAACAGGAGACTTAGTAATTAGTAATGAGAAGGTGCCAGAACAGCTCACACATAAAAAAAAGTAATGATCAAATTCTGTTCATCTGTTGACTTTCAAAACCAAGAAGTTCAACCAATGCACACCTGAACAAGCATGTAACACCCTGTCAAGAGCTCAATTGCCTGCATACTTTCCACAAAAAACTTTCTCACTTAGTAAGGATTCCCAAAATCAAGAGAAACAGGAAAATTAATCAAGTTCAAGAGCAGTAAAGGGAGGATTCCAGACTACCATGAAACATAGCACACTTCAAATCACAACTACTTGCTAAACACCAGAACCTTCTAAGACACAAATGCTCAACGAAATATATCTTGAAAAGTTCAAAGTAGCAACAAGGAGTGTCATAAGAAAATAAATCCATCCCACAAAAGTATGAGGCCTGGGTAGGTTTGGTTGCCAACCAGTGACTGGCTCACAAGGTCAACATGAACAGGAGAAGAGAGAATGCACCTTCAATGTGGCACCATTTGGACCTAGAAGACGCTGTCGACGTTTAACAAAGCGCTCCTGCAGGTTAATCCAACAGCCACCACCAATTAAGGATGTCAATGTGCAAACTTCACCACAGAGATACAGATATTGGAGATCATATAAATATGAGATTGTAGAGAAAACTCTACAATAACAGCTTTAAAGTAACAAATGATGAGTACAGTCATAACTTCATGAGAATCACTCCTAAAGTGTCAGATCTTCATCTTGAATAGCATGAATGAAATGCCACGACTTTCCACTAACTTCATCACCTCTCAACAGTGGATATAGATAAGTATACAAGTATCCACTCAAATTTTTCAGCAAACCATTATACAAACATCTGCTTCCTGAGTTTCTGTCACACTTAATACTCAGTCATGATGTTGGCTAGCACTCAAGAGACATAGCAAGTAAAAAAGGCAATAATATCCTCATTCAAGCTGTGTTGGAGACTACTACACAAAACTAAAGACATGATTCTGAAGCTGGCTAGACTAGTTATATGAATCACAACCTGAAGTGTGCAAGATCAACCAACCTTGTTACGTATAATGTTGCCAATCTTGATTATGTCACATTGCATGTCATCCTCCAGAATTTTTAAAGCCTGCAGAAGTTTCCACAGCACAGAAAGAAAGAAATTAGCTACTGAATATTCATTTCTATGAATTTGAAGAGAATTACCCACAAGAACAATTGAATGAAATATGACAATGAGTGCAGTCATAACCTCGTGAGAGTTGCTCACAAAGTGTCAGACCATCACCTCCATTATTAATAAGTGACAAGCTACGAAAGAATCAATCATGATATTGACTAGATTTCACGAGACAGAAACAGCTAACAAAAAAGTCAAAAGTGTCTTCATTCAAGCTGCAACAGGCTTGTGAAGATAAGATTTATTTCATATTAACTTGTCCCTGTACAATATACTGAATTTTCACTATACTAAATCCTAAGAGATATATGGAAGAAATTATAAGAAATATATGGAAGAACACATAAAAAGTGCAGGGAGTATGCTCAAGATTCAACCTTTAAACAATACACCTGTTATCAGTGTCCAGTGTCACGTGACATACCTGAGGAGCAGGAACGCTCCTTGAAAGCAGCTTCATGAGGTCACGGGCTTTAATGATAATAAAAGGGTCCCTGGTCTTCCGTGTTGTGGCCACTGTCATTGAACCCTCCACCTGTCCGTCCACCACCAGTGATAGTGTAAACCCACTGAGTCCATCCTCACTATGATAGAGTGTGCACAATGTGCTTGAAATCTTCAACTATTCTGCATACGGAATACATGAAGCCCCACAGACATCCTGTCATTGAAGGAAAGAGAAAGAACAGAACTTACTAGGTTCAGCTCACAGGAAATCCCATGCTCTTTCAAGGCCCGTGTAACAACAGGCCATGTCTCTCGCAAATACTTTTCTGCAAGCCCATGAGCCATTTAACAATCCTGTGAATCCACTGCCCTAAATTGAACAAAAATCCACCAAATTCCACCTCATGTAGATCAAGGGTTATATGGGGAGTATTTTGGTGAAGGTGAAGCTTCCTTAATAAACATGCTGGTGATGCTTTGCATAACAGCAGTAGCTGCTCAAAGAATACATTTTCTGCACAAAATCTTATGCACAGCTAAGATAAGGGGTTACATTTTCCTTTGCACAAAACTCGAATTAAAAGATGTGAATCAAAGTTCCAGTGGTGAACATGCATTTCATTGAAGAAATAGGGTAATCAAAGTAACTATACTAGAATAGACAACATCAATTTGATGTAGGAGTTACATAGAATTCCTGCTTTGGTATGTCAAGTCAGCAAATGCCTACTTGACGTCATTCTGATGATAACAAAGAGTACATACAATTGAAATACCCACATTGGAATACTAATAACGATCTCTGCTTTGTAGCAAATGATTTCATTAAAAAAATCTTGCTTCAATTCCCTGGCACAGAAACAAAACTCATTCAAAGCTCACATTGCACCTACTGAAGAATACATATCCAGCAATATCGATTTTAGCCTCTGAGGAGAGATATAATATTTCTTTCACTGGTTTTCTGGCTATGGTCGGCGTTCCCTAAGTTCCGATCAATACAAGGCAACGGACCCTCGAAGTCGTAGTGAGAACAAGGGCCAATGCATTGCAATTCTTGAGGAAAAGAGGCACGATCCAGAAGGCATAGAGCTCCCTAGTCTACCAATTTCCACCACACGGCATCCCCGAACACAGGAGAGAGAGAGAGAGAGAACCTCTGTACTGTGGGAACAAAGTTGAGAAGGAGCTTTCTTCGAGCATTCCACCCTCATTCCAGCTGGGATCAAAGCGCTCCAGCTTCCAGTGGTCAATGTCAGGCGTGTCCCAAGGCTTTGGCTTGTCATGCTTCCCCTTCTTCTTCCCTTGCGCGTTATACTGTACCTCTTCTCCGGCATCTTTCTCCCCTGCGGCCCCAACCTCGTCATCTTCACGAGTTGCCACAGATGCCATTGAAAAAAAATTATTCCACAAAAGTGACCAAAGACACCGTGCTCAGAATCAAACAACAGCCCAAGACAATCACCTCGATGGAGCAAGATTCTCTCTCTTTCCCGCTCTCTCAACTCTCCCTTGCTCCTCGAATGACCAACACTCAATCTGTCATTAGGTTTAGGGTTTTGGAGTTGGAGACATGTTGAGTACCATAGAACGGGTCCGGTCCACTTAGGAACGTGGTGAGCCTGGCAGGGCGAGCTGCCGTCCCATGAGATGATAACCGGTTCTCCAGGCCCTGTTCAAAAGCATAACAAAACATCAACATCGAACGTATATAATTTACATGAAAAGATTTTTTTAATTTTTAGTCTCATTTTCATTTTGAAGTTTAAGAATTTGGCAATTCTTATATTTTTTTTTGTCACATTTTGAATTTAGATTTTTCATGAAAGGTTTTTTGTTATTGTGTTTGATGGGTGTACATATGGATTAAAAAAAAAATGTCCAAATATTTTATTTTATTTTTATTGATATTTATGAATTTTTTTTACACATGGTCCATGAAAAAAATGTAAAAATACAAATTCAAGCCACAAAGTGTCAACATTTTGGGAGTAGTTAATTCGGTGGAAAATGCAACAATTACATGCATATTCTCACAAACACTACACTTTAAATAAATGAAGAAATTAATGGTTTTTTGTTATACATTGGAAGTGTGTTTAGTAATTTGAATACAATATAAATTCGTTTGTGAAAATTTGACCAATATGTTTTTGTTACACTAGATTTGCATTCATTTCCAAGGTCATTTGCCCATATATGGTTTAATTGAAATCCAACTTTTGTGGTGTTTTCATTAAATTGTGATTTTAAATTGGAATTTATCCATGAAATATAATATTTTATTTATTTTTTCTTGGTTATTATCTTTTAAAATATCAACATTAAAATATCCCATAATGATGATTAGACAATGTTCAGAAGATTGTTGAATTATAGTTTGAAGATTGTTTGGGAATGTCAAAATTAAACACGAATGAACTCTATACACACATACAATATGTATTTTTTTCGTGTATTAATATTAAAAATTGGTGTTATATTATTTTGAACCATCCTTAGTTATTGTATTGAAGGAATCTAAGTGCATGTGTATGTCATACATCGTCATTAACCCATGACCATCATGGATTGAAATATATGAATACTTCGAAAATTTTATAAATTTGTGCACATCTGTTGATGCAAGGTGTATTCTTGTTTCTATAAGACATAACATATGAGACATTTGAAGGTTGTGATCATGATTGATGTCTTCATAATGTTGGCATAAAGAAGTTGTATTCAAGGTTTATATAATTACATGAAAATTATGTAAGTTTTTAAATTGAATAATTAATGGTATCCAAATTGCAATTGTTTTCAATCTATTCATTTCCATATGTACTCTTGGATGCACATAAAAAATTTCATGTTAAACAGGAGATTTAACAAAAAATAGTTTTTTTTTGTTCGAATGCAGGAAAATGTTATATATGTTAACCTATGTTTTTTAATCATACTGGGTTCAAAAACCAATTCATCTAATGATAGTCCTTGAAAGCAATGATCGGTTCTTGCTATTGCAAATTGAATTAGAAATTGAATCCTTGTTATGATAAATGATTGGGATTTACTAGCTGTTATATTTTTAATGTTCAATGGTGTCCATTTTGATTCAATGTTATTGTCGTAATAATGACTATATTTTTCTTTTGTTAGTGTTCCAAGTAATGATGGTTTTCAAATCAAAAATGTATTAAATAGTTGAAATATTGAAGCTAAATTTCATTGTATAATTTGGTTTCTTACCATATTTTCTAGGATCCAATTTGTTTAGTTTTGAAAATCACTTGAATTGTGATATGATGTCACATGTGAATTGAACACAATAACACATGTAAATAACTTTATAATCTACAACAAACATTTGAATGTCCATACTTTCAACCTAAATGAAATTATTTTATGATTGAAATGCCACTATTTTCTAGCAATCAACATACATAAATCATTATAACTGATTTATCACTAAAATGCAACATAAATAAAAATTTGTGACTTGATACTAACTAAACTACAATCTACATTTGCACATTATGGAAATTTTCAAAATGATGTATTAAATAATTGGAATATTGATATTAGCCTTCATCATTTTTGTTTTATTTTTCCTTTTGTTGTTTTAACATTTGTATTTTTGCATGTCTTGGTTTGATTTATTACACATCAAAACAACAATTTATTTAATGACATAATTACTTAAGAAAACCAATTTTTTTTTTAATAACATCACATGCATTTTTTTCTAAAATTATATTCTTTAAACACAATAATCAATTTGTTTTTTAAACAACCTTACATTGTATGCACAACTTTGATTTTGATGGATTCAAACATTATCAAATATATCACATAACATAAGAACATTGAAAGTTTATCAAAAATGTGCAAAATAATGTGTCTTTAAACAAATTGATTTACTTTAACTTTATTTCTTAACCCAAAATCTAAATGTTCAAACACATGAACAAAATATCAAAATATGTTTGTTATCAACAATTTTTCACACCTCCCAAATCCCAAATC
>Ga0116229_10004351_pt1 | contig 23216 bp, 22 predicted proteins | sample S1TSphgellanicum_3_FD_87313 | JGI IMG/M metagenome (GOLD analysis project Ga0116229, IMG submission 87313) | Host-associated microbial communities from peat moss isolated from Minnesota, USA - S1T2_Fc - Sphagnum magellanicum MG | ecosystem: Host-associated > Plants > Peat moss > Unclassified...
GACCACGGCACGTACCCGTTTGTGACCTCGTCTAACACGGTAGCTGGGACGGCTGCTTCGGGCAGCGGCGTCGGCCCGGGCACCGTAGGCCGGGTTATCGGGATTGCGAAAGCCTATTGCACGCGGGTGGGCGCTGGTCCGTTTCCCACCGAGTTGCTTGACGAGACCGGCCGGCTGCTTGGCGAACGCGGCCATGAATTTGGAACGGTCACCGGGCGCAAGCGCCGTTGCGGGTGGTTTGACGCGGCCTTGGTCCGCCAGGCCGTCAAGGTCGGAGGAATCGACAGCCTGGCCCTTACGAAGCTGGACGTACTGGATGGCTTTCGGGAGTTGAAGATCGGGGTTGGCTTCAGGGTTTTTGGCAAAACCTATAAGCATCTGCCAGCCGGCGTCGTCGCCCAGGCGGCGGCCGAACCCGTCTATGAATCCATGGAAGGTTGGTCAGGCTCAACCAGAGGAGCGCGTTCCTGGGCCGATTTGCCGGCGCAAGCAATCAAATACGTGAAGCGCGTGGAGGAACTCGTGGAAGCCCCTGTCACGCTGCTTTCCACAAGCCCCGAGCGCGATGATACGATTTTAATGCAAGATCCGTTTGCCGATTAGGCAGAAGCAGCCGTGACCGCGCGTTTTGCCATCACCCCTATCAAATGCGCGCGATATTCGGCGCTGCCATGAATATCACCATTCAAAATGTCAGCTGATGTTTTAATGCCGTCCAAGGCCGCCGCAGTGAAGGATTTATTCAGCGCGTCCTCAAATTCCTTATGCCGGAACACGCCGTTCTGCCCAGCGCCGGTGACAGCGACTCGCACGCCGGATTTTGTTTTTGCGACGAAAACACCGACCATCGCGTAGCGCGATGCCGGGTTCGCAAATTTCATGTAGGCAGCGCGCTCAGCGATTGGGAAATGCACTTCCGTAATTAACTCCCCAGGATTAAGGGACGTTGTGAACATTCCTTGAAAAAAGTCTTCGGCACTTATTTCGCGCTGATCGGTCTTTATCGTCGCACCCAATGCCAGCACCGCGGAGGGGTAACAGGCTGACGGGTCGTTGTTCGCCAAGGAACCACCGATCGTTCCGCGGTAGCGGACCTGCCGGTCGCCGATATTTCCGGCAAGGTCGGCTAAAGCCGGGATCGATTTTTTGACGTCGGGCGACATCGCGACCGTTCCGTGCGGCGTCATCGCGCCGATAACCAATTTATCGGCCTCAAGCTTGATGCCGGAAAGATCAAGCCCGCTGAGATCGACGATGGCGGAGGGTTTGTTAAGGCGCTGCTTCAGAACCGGGATGAAGGTCATACCCCCCGCCAGAGCCTTTGCATCACCATCCGATACGAGCGCGTTCACAGCATCGGCTAAGGTTGAGGGTTTGGAATACTCAAAGTCGTACATTTCGCTCTCCTGTTCCGCCGTTACTCGGCGGCCATTTTTGGACGGTTAGCCTCGATAATTGCCCAGATTTTATCTGCCGTCGCCGGCATGTCGATATGCGAAACGTTGAAATCGCGCAAAGCGTCAACGACGGCATTGATCACGGCCGGCGGGCTACCGATGGCGCCGACTTCTCCAACGCCTTTGGAGCCAAGCGGATTATGCGTGCATAGTGTGGTCTCCGTGCCAACCAGAATATTCGGGATGTTGTCGGCGCGGGGCATCGTGTAATCCATCATCGAACCCGACAATAGCTGGCCGCTTTTATCGTAAATGGCGTGTTCAAGCAGCGCCTGGCCGATCCCCTGGGCGATGCCGCCCTGCACCTGGCCTTCCACAATCATGGGATTGATCACGCGCCCGATATCGTCGACCGCTGTGAAGCGCAAGAGACTGACAACGCCGGTGTCGGGATCAATTTCCACCTCTGCGATGTGACAGCCGCCGGGATAAGTGAAATTCTTGGGATCGTAAAACGCTGTCTCCTCCAACCCTGGCTCGAGTTCCTCGATCGGATAGTTATGCGGGACATAAGCCGTTAACGCGATCTCGGCGAACGCCTTGGCCCTGTCGGTCCCGACGACCGAGAATTTTCCATCCTTGAATTCGATGTCGTGAACATCCGCCTCAAGGAGGTGAGCGGCAATCTTCTTGCCTTTGGTAATGATCTTGTCCATCGCCTTAACCATGGCCGACCCACCGACGGCCAATGAGCGGCTGCCATACGTTCCCATTCCAAAGGGAATTTTTGACGTATCTCCGTGCACAATGTCGACCTGATCGTGCGGGACGCCGAGCTGTTCCGAAACAAGCTGTGCAAATGTGGTCTCGTGCCCTTGGCCGTGGCTATGGGCGCCGGTGAACACCGTGACGCTTCCGGTAGGATGAACACGGATGTTGGCAACTTCATATAGCCCGGCGCGCGCGCCAAGAGCGCCAGCAACCGCTGATGGGGCGATCCCGCAAGCTTCCACGTAAGTGGAGATACCAATCCCCCTCAGCTTACCCTTGGCGGCCGATTGCTTGCGGCGTGCCTCGAACCCGGCATAATCGGAAGCCGCCAAGGCAGCGTCGAACGTGGCGTCGTAATCACCGCTGTCATATTGCAGCGCAATCGGCGTTTGATACGGGAATGCGTCCTTCGGAATAAAATTTTTCCGGCGAATTTCGACCCGGTCCATATTCAGTTCGCGCGCCGCGAGGTCGACGATGCGTTCCAAAAGGAACGTCGCCTCGGGGCGGCCGGCGCCGCGATAGGCGTCGACCGGAACGGTATTTGTGAATACAGCCGTTACCTCGGCATGAATCGCCGGGGTGGCGTAGACGCCGGCGAGCAGGGTTGCGGACAGATAGGTTGGAACCGATGGCGCAAATGTAGAGAGATAAGCGCCCATGTTCGCCTGGGTTTTCACCTTCAACGCCAGAAACTTGCCGTCGGCATCGAGCGCCAATTCGGCAACCGAGACATGGTCTCGCCCGTGCGCATCGGTCACGAAGGCTTCAGAACGATCCGCTGTCCATTTAATCGGGCGCTTTACGCGTGCGGCGGCCCAGGTTAGCGCGGCTTCTTCGGCATAATGAAATATTTTCGAGCCAAATCCGCCGCCCACATCCGGCGCCACGACGCGCAATTTATGCTCGGGTATCTGTAGCACAAACGCGCCCATAAGAAGCCGGATCACATGCGGATTCTGGCTTGTCGTATACAATGTGTACTCACCGGAAGACACGTCATATTCGCCGATTGCGGCCCGCGGCTCCATGGCGTTAGCAATCAGCCGGTTGTTTACCAAGTCCAACTTCACGATTTTATGGGCCTTCGCAAAACCGGCGGCCACTGCCGCCGCATCGCCGATTTGCCAATCAAAACAAATATTTCCGGCCGCTTCATCGTGCACCAGGGGAGCTCCCGGCGCGAGCGCCGCACCTAGGCTAGCGACCGCCGGCAGGCTTTCGATATCCAGGACAATCGCCTCGGCGGCATCTTTGGCCTGCTGCTTCGTCGCCGCAACAACAAGGGCAATGGGGTCGCCAACATGCCGCACTTTGCCATGCGCAAGCACGGGATGGCGCGGTTCGACCATTGGTGATCCGTCTTTACTATGGATCTGCCAGCCGCATGGAATGCCGCCGACCTGAGAGAAATCCTCGCCCGTAAAGATAGCAATAACTCCGGGCATTTTGGCGGCTTCCGCCATGTTTATGCTATTTATTTTGCCATGCGGCTGATCCGACCGTAGGAAATGCGCATAAACTTGGCCTGGGCGATTGATGTCGTCCACATAGTTGCCGCGTCCGGAGAGAAACCGGAGATCTTCTTTGCGCCTTACCGATACCCCGATACCATCAACAACCATGATCGTTCCCCTTTTATTCGGTATGTTTGATCTTTGCGGCCGTCTTGTTCCGCGGCCTTAACGGGTCATTCCGCGGCGAGCGGAACGGGTTTGTTATGCATAAGGGGCCAAGCGGCTGCGATGGCCTTTACGATGTTGTGGTAGCCCGTACACCGACATAGATTGCCTTCTAGCCCGTGGCGTATCTGTTCCTCCGTGAGACCTTCGGGATGCGTTTCCACGAGATCAATGGCGCTCATGACCATTCCGGGCGTACAGTATCCGCATTGCAGGGCGTGATGCTCGCGGAACATCTCCTGCATAGGGTGCAACGAACCGTCAGCATTCACTAGGCCTTCTATGGTTCGGACCGAGGATCCTGAAGCCTGAACGGCCAGCATTGTGCAAGACTTCACCGACATGCCGCCAACCTGAACGACGCAAGCCCCGCATTGGCTGGTATCGCACCCGACATGCGTTCCTGTAAGCCCAAGCTTATCCCGCAAAAGCTCGACCAGAAGTGTTCGGTGCTCAACGTCGGCGTTGTACGGCTTACCATTCACCGTCAGACTTATCTGGGGCAATTCAACCTCCTGTTATTAGCTACGTAGGCGCTATACTCTCCTCAACCATATCTGAACCGGGCTTTGCTGCCTCGTCAAGCACCCTGGTCGAGCGACGATCAAACATTGGAGGAACGATAACTCTCACCCGAAGTCTTAGGGTTTAAATCTGACAAATGTGGATGTCTTTCTGCTGCTCGTCGATCGCCGAGCAGCAACTGGATTGACCTGGCCAACCATAGCCGTCGGATATTATCTATTTTATCATACAAAGCCACCAATATTAGTCTGATTGGGCTGACTGGGGCAGAGCTCCAGATTTTCCTGTAAGTCACGGATAAAACTAACTCTTTCCAAATCTTTTACTATTTGTTAAAACAATCATCGATTGAAAAACTTTTGGATTAGGGCTTGTTCCTATGTCAGTCGCTCCGTGGACACCTGACAAAACCGAAAAGAGTTCGAAGCAGGATAGCGATTCATCGGCAAGTATCGGGGCTCACGCGAGATACTTTTTATATCTAACCCGAATTACTTCAATGCCAGTTTTGACCGGACGGAAGCCCGGCGGTCCCGCCCGGGCAAGGGGGCTGAATCGGAGTGGTGTGGCACTCAAAGCTGGGAACAAGCCGAAAAGAACTTTGGACCTCGTTCTCGCAACCGGCCTCTTCACTCTGTTGTCGCCCCTTCTTGTCATATTGGCTGCTTTAGTTCGGCTTGGCGGACCTGGACCCGTGATTTACCGCCAGATTCGGGTCGGCGCCAACGGTGAAAGGTTCACATTGCTGAAATTCCGCACGATGCACCAATCTGAAAATTTTCTTCAGGCGACGGTGAATGACCGACGGGTAACGAGTATCGGACGGGTGCTTCGCCGCACATCACTGGATGAGCTGCCGCAGCTGATCAATGTGATAAAAGGGGACATGTCACTTGTCGGCCCACGGCCGCACGCGGCCGAAACGCGCATACAAGGCATTCTGTTCGAAGACGCCATCAAGACATACGGGCAACGCCACCAGGTCAAACCCGGGATTACCGGTTTGGCTCAAATTCGCGGCCAGCGCGGCGAGACCAGAACAATTCGGAGTTTTGAGCAACGTATGGCGAGCGACATGGAATACATCGAAAACTGGTCGATGTGGCTTGATGTCATGATCCTCTTGAAAACGGTGCCGGTCTTGTTCGGGCACGATAATGCCTACTGAACCGGCTGAAACGCCCAGACTTATGAGTGGCGCATATCCTGCCGCGGGCGGATACGACGCCGACATAATAATATTATCGCTCAATCGGCTGCGAGAAACATGCGAAGCGGTGAATTCTGCTCTCAATCAGAGAATGGTGAAAGTTCACATTTCTCTTCTTGATCAGGGGTCACCGCCTGAACACCAAGTCGCGCTCGCCGAAGCATTCAATGGGTCCAGAAACGTCAGTTGCTTCGTTTCCCGCAAAAATCTTGGAGTCGGCGGCGGCAGAAATTTCTTATCAAGCATCGGCCGAGGCCGGATCATAGTTGCCCTTGATAACGATGCGACCTTCTTGGATGATCTGGCTGTTCATAAAGCCATTCGAGCCTTTGACGACGACCCAAGTTTAGGCGCCATCGGTTTCAACATTCTCTCCTTCGACGGGAGTTGCATTGACGACAGCAGTTGGGGATATCCGGCTTCCTTGAAGCATCGGTCTGACGAGGGGTTCAGGACGACTACGTTTGTTGGCGCCGGACACGCCATACGGCGGAAGACCTGGGATGACGCTGGCGGTTACGACGCCGCACTGTTTTTTACGTGGGAGGAGTACGACTTTTGCTTGCGCGCGATCGCGCTCGGCTGGACGATCTCCTATTTGGGATCTCTCCGCGTCTTGCATAAAACTTCGGCTGAGGAGCGCGTAAAATGGAAGGCTGGACGAGCGAGATTATTTGTCCGCAACCGGCTTTTGATCGGACGAAAATGGCGCAACTCCTGGCTTTCCTTGTTGCCTCGGATTATTGGCTATATCGCGAACGGTGCCGCCAATAGACACCTCTGGGACAGTATCGTTGGCGTTTTTCTGGCCATTTCTATCGATGGACAGATAACGAAGCAGCAAATGACGTCTGAGATGCGCGATTATCTACGAGAGAATGAACTGCGACATCGTGGATCGTTGTCTCGGCGGGTAAGGGCCGAAGTTTTCAAACTTCGAGCGGCGGCGCGTTAAATTTTGCCAGCGGATGATGGCTTTTCACAAGCTGGTCGAGCCTTTCGGCCAGCACATGGGTGTAGATTTGCGTCGTCGTAATGTCGGCATGGCCCAACAGCTTTTGCAAGCTACGCAGATCGGCGCCGCGCGATAGCAGATGTGTCGCAAATGAGTGCCTGAGCACGTGTGGTGACAGCCGGGCGGGGTCAATATTTGCCCGGGCCGCAACCTCTTTCAAAATTAAGGCAAACCCCTGCCGGGTCATGGCGAAGCGCCGGTCTCGGCCGGCGAAAAGAAAGCGGCCGGGTTTCGGCGTTCCTTGGCGCAACCGCAATGCCGCCGTCTTTGCGGCATCGGAGAGCGGCACCATCCGTTCTCGGTCACCCTTACCTTTGATGATGAGGATATCGGCATTGGTCGATAGCGAATCCACGGGCAAGGTTAGCAGTTCGGAGATACGCAAGCCTGTCGCGTAAAGTATCTCCAGGCCCGCGTGAGCCTTGATTCCTGAAGGGCAGGCCCAGTCAGCCGCGGTCTGGAGCAGGGCATCCACTTCGCCCTCGCTAAGGTACTTCGGGAGCGATTTTGGCAGTTTGGGCGCACTCATGTCGGCGGTCGGGTTATCGGGTCGGATACCTTCTTTCATCAAAAACAAGAAAAACTGCCGCATGGAGGAAAGCCGGCGGGCTTGCGTCCGCTCAGATGCCTGGGACTTTTCCATCGATCCAAGATAGTCGCTGATGAGGACCGGGGACGCGTTGTCCGTGGTGCTCCCTCGCGCACCGAGATATCCGGCAAAGTCTTTTAAATCAGCGTTGTAGGCGGCAATCGTATTGTGAGCGGCGCCGCGCTCGGCCGCCAACATCTCCAAAAAAGCTTCGATTTGACCATCTATCTTCATCGCATTGATGTGATAAGCCTTTGTTACGATGCGACTCAACACAGAACCAATCTTTCACGCCCGAGACTACAGCATCGTGCTGGTCGGGCTCATGGGCGCGGGAAAAACAGCTATCGGCAAGCGCCTCGCAATCCGACTTGGTCTGCCGTTTTTTGACGCCGATCAGGAAATTGAGCGAGCCGCCGGCATCACCGTAGCCGAAATCTTTCAACGGCACGGTGAGGCGCATTTTCGGGCGGGCGAAAAGCGCGTGATCCAGAGGCTTCTAAGCCTTGGCCCAATCGTCCTGGCTCCCGGCGGTGGGGCATTTATGGATCCGGAGACGCGGGCCCTGATCCAAGAACGCGCCATATCGGTCTGGCTGAACGGATCGCTGCCCGTACTGCTGAACCGGGTACGGGGGCGAACACATCGCCCATTGCTAAATAGCGGAGACCCCGAGGAAACATTAAGAAGGCTTTCCGAAGAGCGAAACCCGGTATATGCGGAGGCGGATATAGTTATTCATAGCCAAGAGGATCCGCCGGAGGTGACGACCGACACGGTCTTGAAGGCTCTCGCGACGCACATTCCGCAACGGCGGGTCAACGTTCGGCTATCGCACGCCAGTTACGATGTTCTGATCGGGACGAATCTGCTGAACCGGGCGGGCAGCCTTATGGCATGCACGATGCCGCGCAAGAGATGCGTCATCGTGACCGACGCAACGGTTGCCGCCCTCCACCTAGCGGCTCTTCAGCAAAGCCTTACCGATTCATTGATCGCTCACGATACCATTATCGTTCCTCCTGGCGAGGCCTCAAAGGGAATAGACGTCTGGAATACCGTGGTCGAAGGTTTACTGGCGCAAGCGGTAGATAGACAGACGACAATCGTCGCATTTGGCGGCGGTGTTATTGGCGACCTCGCCGGCTTTGCCGCGGCCGTAACGCTGCGCGGGCTACCGTTCATTCAGATTCCCACGACGCTGCTTGCCCAAGTTGATTCGAGCGTCGGCGGCAAGACCGGGATAAATTCGCCGTTCGGCAAGAATCTGATTGGGGCATTTCATCAACCGCGCCTAGTGCTGGCAGATATCGGCGTACTTGGCACACTGCCATCGCGTGACCGCCGTGCCGGTTACGCCGAGATACTCAAAGCGGGCGTGGTCGCCGATGCAGCACTTTATGATTGGTGTGAGGCCAATGCCGAACGGTTGCTTGAAGGCGATTCCTTATGCCTGGCCGAAGCCGTCGAACGCGCCGTCCTGTTCAAAGCCGGCGTGGTCGCGGGCGACGAGCGCGAGGAAAAAAGCAACGACGGCCGGGCGTTACTGAACTTTGGCCACACATTCGGGCACGCTCTGGAAGCCGAGACCGGCTATGGCGATAGCCTACTGCATGGAGAGGCGGTGGCGATAGGGATTGCACTGGCCATGCATCTTTCGGCCAGCCTTGGGTTCTGCGGTCAGGATGACGAGAGGCGCGTGGCCGATCATCTGGAACGCCTCGACTTGCCGACTCGCATCGATCATCTGCCCGCGGAAAACCTGCTTGCGCATATGAAGCGGGACAAGAAAATCCGCGACGGCAAGTTAAATTTCGTGTTGACGCGAGGTATAGGACAGGGTTTTACCTGCCCCGACGTGCCGGAAGAGGCCGTGCGAGCCGTTTTATTATCCGGCGGCGCAGTTTAGGAAGTTGGATGCGCTTTCCTTCATAGCTGGGCATCTGGCGAGATGATTTCGCATCCCGTCGGCCCTCCCGACAGCCTTTCGCAAGCCGCCACAGCGTCATCATGTGGCAACCCCACAACACGGGCACGGTATTTGATGCTGTAGCCGCCATGAACCGCAACCACCACGGGTTGGCCGTGCATAAGCATTTCCACGGCGGAAAGCTCGGCAATTCCAAGCGCGGCTTTGGCGTTCTCTCTTGTATTGTACGCTCCAACTTGAATGGCCCAGCCGGTTCCCGGTGTTTCCGATGCCATTGAATGGGGCGCGGGGGTGTCGGCCATCGCCGATGGAATCAACGAAAATTCAGAATTATGCTCCGGCGGAGAAACGGTTTGCGCGCGAGCGGGCCTAGGCGAATAGATCGCGGAGTCGGGCTCCGATTGCGGCACTGTCGCGGCCAACTCCACTGTGGCGGTCCGGTTGATTGGCGCGTCCGGCGCCGGTGTCTCGCCGGGCGAAACGCCGGCTGGCAACAATCCGGGCGCTTCGTTGGACGGCAGTGTATTCAAAGCCAGCTGATCGGCTTCAGAACGGTGCGTGGGATAGACGCCCTTTATTTGCGGGGCGATCATCGCGACGTAATTTGTCGTCTCATACGGCAAAGGCGTGTGATAATTCATATAGGAATCCAAACGTCCTGGCCCCGCGTTGTAGGCTGCAAGAAACCCGGGAGACCCATAAACTGCATACATTTCATGGATATAGGCCGCCCCCGCCATGATGTTGTCGTATGGATTGAATGGGTCGGGCCCCAGGCCGTATCGGTCCGCCATCTCTTGATAGGTCTCGGGCTCTAGCTGCATCAAGCCCATTGCGCCGGCCGGCGATACGGTCAACTGGCCATTCATGTACTCATGCCCGCCGGATTCCGCGCGCATAACCTGACGAATCCATTGCTGCGGCACATCAAAACGCCCCGCGGCAATTGTGATGTACGGCCCCCAGGGATCCTCCGGCGGTCCCGGCGGCTGATAATTTCCGGCGGCGTGCGAAATATAGTAGTCTGTCGAATACCCAGTTGACGCCTGATCCCGCCCGGGCGAACAGGCCGCTAACAGCGCCAACCCACCAAAGCCAACGGTAAGCCGTAGACACAGCCGAATTGGCCGGCGCGAGCCTCGAACATCCTGTTCATGCGCCGGTCTAGCCAAATCGAGTCCTCCAAAAGATCATATCATTGAGTTGCGGTAAATAGCTCATATCTTTCATCAGACATCTAGTGCAAGCCGTTAAAGCAAAACAGAATTTTTTGCAATCAAAACCTTGCGTCCCGCCAGCGGCGTCGCAATGCCGTAAGCGCGTCGCCCTATCGGCATTGCTGTCGTGGTGGTAAAATTCACGATTTTGTGCATACGGAGACGCCAATGGCCGAGCAATTGCGGATTACGGGATTAGCCATCGTCAATATATTCGTCGTCGCCGCTTTGACCGGTTGCGCGGCGCCATCTCGGCAGACTGTGCAAACATCCGGGGCGGCGCCCCCAAGCGGGGGACAAATGGCGCTAGGCGTTGTCGCCTCTGTCCGCCCCGTGAGTATTTCAGATGGGCAAATTGGGGCAATGGCCGGCGTGAATGCTGTTCTGGCCGCGCTCAGCCAGCAATCATTAGGGCCGCCCGTGGCGGGCAAGGAAATTGTCATCCTGAAGGATGACGGCAACGCCGTGGTCGTGGAACAGGATCAGGCACCAAGCCTTGCGGCCGGGGATCGCGTGGCCTTAATAGCGCATTCTCCGGCGATGATCATCCGCCGAAATTAAGCGGCCAGCGATTGACGCCCCTTCAACCAAGTGATGAGAGGCTGTTATGTATATCCCCCCTGCTTTTGCTGAGGATCGGCCCGAGGAACTTTATGAGATCATGCGGTCGGCTTCACTGCCCGTGCTGGTCTCGCCTGGCATATCGGCCTTAGGCGACATCCGGCTAATCGCCACGCATTTGCCTTTGATGCTCGACGGCGAAAGGCTGATCGGTCATTTTGCGCGGGCCAACGAACATTGGAAAATTCTGGTCCCAGAAGCCGAGTCGCTCGCCATTTTCCTGGCGACCGAAGGATACATCAGCCCGTCTTGGTATGCCACCAAGGCGGAAACCGGGCGTGTAGTGCCAACATGGAATTATGAGGCAGTTCACGCATATGGCCGGCTGGAAATCATTCAGGAGCCGGAGGCTTTGTTGCCGATCGTCACTCGGCTGACCAGGCGGCATGAGGAGCCACGGGACCACCCGTGGCAAGTAACCGACGCGCCTGCGGATTATATTTCATCTCAATTGAAGGGTATCGTCGGCGTGGTGCTTCATATCAGCCGGTTGGAAGGCAAGAAAAAGCTGAGCCAGAACAAGTCAACGGATGACCAGCATGGCGTCATTGCCGGCCTAGCGGATGAAAACCCTGCTCTCGCCGAAGCCATGGCGAAAGCAAACAATATCTGACGCCTTAGCGCCCCGCACGCCGGGCCTTGGAGTTTGAGTGTATTATGTGATGAGCAAGATATGAGGCATCACGCGCCACTGAGGCGAACCGGCCGGAGCCCCAGGTATGCAGCCATGGCAAACCGAGAAAATAAAGCCCCGGAATCGCGGTGACGCCACGGATATGGCTCGGCAAGCCCCGCCCCGTGAACACGGGAAGGTGAACCCAGGAGAAATCCGGCGCGTAGCCGACACACCAGATGATTGCCACGATGCCCTCCGCGGCGAGATTGATCGGCGGGTCGGCCTCGGGCGGATGCCAAACCGGCACATAACGCGCCTCGACAGGGGCGTCGAGCTTACGGTCGGCAATAAAGTTATCGATGCCGTCTTTTATGCTCTCGTTGACGCGATCGGCTTCATCAAGATTTCGTTTCAGGTCAGCAGAAAATCCAATTTTCTCACCCTCCACGGCGCTCATATGTCCATGCAGAGCCATGCCTTCGTTGGCAAATTTCCGCAAGTCGATATCGCGCCCGCCATCCCGGCCGGTGACGTAGTGATTGGCTTTCCCGCGAACCCCCTCATGCATCGGATGCTGTGTCACCGGCAGATCGTAGTGACCCATATCATGCAACCAATCGACGACATCGCGACCGCGATAAAACCGTGACACGCGCGGCGCACTGCCAACGCAAAGATGGACCTTTCGGCCTGCAAGATGCAGGTCCTCGGCGATCTGGCAGCCCGACTGCCCGGTGCCCACCACAAGCACCGCGCCGTCCGGCAATTGCGCAGGATTCCGGTACTCGTTAGCGTGAATCTGGACCAGCCGCGGGGGCAGCCGTTCGGCCATGCGCGGCGTTATCGGCTTGTGGTAGCCGCCGGTGGCAATGCAGACATGGCTCGCCGTGAACGCGCCGGCCGTCGACTCAATCGCAAAACCATGGCCGTCGCTATGTAACTGTGTAACTTCAACACCCTCCAGAACCGGCGGATTGAAGGCGCCTTTAAACTCTTCAACGAACCGGATGATTTCGTCCTTCACCATGAATCCATTCGGATCGTTGCCTGGATAGTGATATCCCGGCAACTGGCATTGCCAATTCGGCGTCACCAGGCAGAAGGAATCCCATCTTTGATTTTTCCAGGCATGGAAGGCCACGTGTCGTTCCAGAACGACGTGGTCGATGCCCTCTTTCGACATGTACCAGGAGAGTGACAGCCCCGCCTGGCCGCCGCCGATGATGACGACCTGGTGATGGATCGGCTCCGGCCGTTTCAATAAAGCGCTCACGGTGAAAACTCCAGAATTGTGATTCGCGCGGCGCTGCCGTTTTGAAACGGAGCGGCGTGCTGCTCGATGGACAAGAGACTGGCGCCGGCCCGCGAACAGGCGAAACCGTACTTGGCTTTCACGCGGGCCGACGCAATCGTCAGCGCCGTCCGGGCGCGTTCGAGAAAATCCGTAATTTCTATCTCCTCACCTGGCGCAAAATAATCCTTGATGACGAGTGATGGCGAATAATGACTGGTCTCGGCCAAATCTGGCCAGCGCAGCCGAAAATGCATTTCAGGCATGGTGCAGTTCCAACCGCATGGCGGCTTCATAAAGAGACAGGTGGCGAGCGGCGGAAACATCCCATCCCATATGCGCCGCTATACCGAGGCGCGCCCGCGCCGCTGCCGTTCTTGCGTCCTCCGACAGCGCCCGGATCATCGCAGCGCCGATGGAAATGGCGTCAAACGGGTCGGCGAAACTGCAATCGGAGTCGGTGAGGTATTCGGTGAAGGGTGCAATCCTTGACACGACCACCGGCGTCTCCGAAGCTAAAGCCTCCAGCACCACCAGACCAAAACCTTCTTTCACCGAGGGAAAAACCAACGCATCCGCGATGCGGTAAAGCGATGGCATATCGGCATCTGCCATCGGCCCGGTCCGGATAACATGATCCGCAACGCCCGACTTCGCCAGTTCCGAATCAAAAGCGCGCTGGTATTCGCTATGGTCAAGCAAGGACGCGCCACCGACGATCACCAATTGCGCATCGGGATAACCGATCAAAACTTGTTGGAAACCACGCAAGATATTTATGGTGTTCTTCCGGTTTTCTACCCCGCCGATGGCTAGATAGACTGGCCCTCCGCCAAGCCGCAAGGCGGCGCGCAGGGACGCGTCTCGAACGCCCGGTCCAGCAGAATATCGCTCAACCGACACACCGTTGGGCACGACATCGGCGTGTCGCTCATGCTCGCGTAGCAGAAAATTCTGCCAGACCCTGCTTACGCAAAAACAAGCCATAGCCTTGCGAATTCCCCTCGATTGCCACTCCAGCAATTGCGCGTCAGCATAAGCATCCACGTGATGAACCGTGCGTACAAAGCCGCTTATATCTCCGGAGTCGACACAATCGGCCAGCGCGTTCGCGTTGATGGAATCCTGAGCGTGATAAATATCATAGCGATGTTTGTCGCCACGGACATGCGCGGCGACCTCTTTAATACGCTGCGTCACCATATCGCGGAGCGACGACGCCGCGGGGTCGGCTTTGATTGATACATGCCGCGCCGCCGTATCGCGGAAAAAACCGATTCCAACGGGGTCAGGCGCATGGATTGCTACGTCATGCCCAAGCTTCCCAAGCGCATGGCCGAGTTCCAGCGTATGCACCACGCCGCCGCGCGGATTGGTGGAATGTGTATAAAGCGCGATACGCAGCGATCTCATGCGGCGCACCCGACAAGCGCGTCGTCTTCGAAGCGCCAAAGCACTTTTTCTCCGGTATCATCGCGCAAGCGAACAACCCGCGATGAGTCGGTCGAACCGATCGCCGCGGCCGCTATGCCGCGGGCCATAAAAATCTCTACGACCGTTGCGACATTTTCCGGCTTAACACTCAACAGATAGCCATAACTGGGAAATGCCAACAACCAGCGCTCCAAGGGAATCGAAGCTGGCCGAGGGATCGCATTAATGTCGACCCAACCGCCCAGGCGAGAGGCTTCCAGCAGCATCAACCCCGTCCCGATAATACCTGCCATCGAAATATCCTTGGCCGCGGCAGAAAGTTTTTGCTCCGATATGGCAGGTAGAATTTCGAGGTCGGCGCGAAGCCGCGCCGGTGACGCCAAGGTTGAAGCGTCCCAGTAAGGCGCCGGGTCACGCATGCGGCCGCGTAAATCGACCGCAGCTATGATTGTTTCGCCTGGCTTGGCGTCAAAGCTGGTGAGTAGCGATTTGGCGCGGCCAAGAATCGCAACCGAGAGCAGGTTCGTCGCGGCCCGCGTATTCGTATGGCCGCCAATCACCGGCACGCCGTAACGTGCGGAGGCCTCGGCAAGGCCAGCCATAATTGGTTCGGCATGCGCGGCTCCAGCGGACCAGACGGCATCAACCACGGCAATCGGCCGGCCGCCCATGGCCGCCACATCCGAAATATTGACCATTACCCCGCAATAGCCGGCAAAATGCGGGTCCGCGGCGACAAATTCTGGCATAAATCCTTCAATGGCCAGGAGTAGAAATTCTTTTCCGTCCGGGATCGCCGCGCAATCGTCGCCGACGGGAATCGCACTGGAAGCACCAAGCCCTAGCCGCGCAAGAACCGGCGCAATATCGGTCTTATGCGAAAACCCTTTCGCGGCCCGCAGCATCTGGGAGATTGCGTCCAGAGTCACGACCGATCTTCCAGGGCGGCCAAAACACGCAACGCCGAATTATCGATGGGTTCGTATTCGGCAAGATCGGCCTGCATCAGATAATGCGGCCGGCCGTGGATGAGTTTGTTGTCCCGTACACGCCAATGTAGCGCCTGAAACAAATTCAAATTTTGCGCCTGGACATGCGCCAAAAACAGTTCCGCGCCATGAAATTTGGCCGTCCCAACGGCAAGTTTGATGAGCGCCGCACCCAGGCCGCCGATCCGCCGGTATGGCTTTGCCACCGCCAGCCGGGACCCCCACCATAGTCTTGGCTCGGGTTCATGGATGCGAACGGTCCCCACGACCTCATCGGCATGACCGAACATACAGGAAGACGCTGCCAGGAGCAGGCTATGCTGGTCAATCTCATCGCGATCGTCGAATTCAAAAATCCTTTGCTCCACGCAAAAAACCTGCCGCCGCAATGCAAAGCAGCCGGCCTTCTGATAGACGCTACGCGCCGCCTCGATCCGGTATTCGCCAGGCTGGAAACAAGCCGGGAGCGGCAAGGCTTCATTTAACAGAGGCATCGTTCAGCCCTCGTAACTGGCAAGCGCCGAGCAAGCGCCACACTTGCCGCAGCCAGCCTTGATGTCGGCTGACCGTATCCCAGCCCGCGCCACGATCCGGCCGATCTTCGGCAGAATTTCCCGCATGAACTCCGGTGATGGCGCCGGGTGGCCTGCCAGTGGCGTGCCGGAAACCGGAACAAAAGGCACAACAAACGGATAAACGCCCAGCGAGACTAACCGTTCGCAACTATCGAGAATGGCTTCCGCCGTATCGCCAAGCCCCGCCAAAATATAGGTACTGACTTGACCCCAGCCGAAGACTTTCACCGCGGCGTCAAAAGCGTCATAATAACGCTCCAACGAAACCGTGGCCTTCCCCGGCATGATCCGCGCGCGGACTTCCGGCGTCACCGCCTCCAGATGCATGCCGAGCGTGTCGATCCCGGCATCGCGCATTTTCTGAAACCAGCAGTGGTGGCGCGGCGGCTCGCATTGGCCCTGGATCGGGATATCGACGGCCGCACGTATGCCTTTCGCGCTGTCGCATAGAACCGCCGCTCCCCGGTCGACGACGTTTGGTGTTCCGGTCGTCAGAACGACATGCTTCACACCATCCAGCAGCATCGCAGCACGCGCGACCTCGCCCAATTGTTCCGGCGTCTTATGCGCGATCGTACGATTTTCGGCCAAGGACTGACCGATGGCGCAGAATTGGCATGAGGTTGCCCGGTCCGCATACCGAATGCAGTTCTGCAGCACCGTTGTCGCCAGCACATCATGGCTGTGTAGCTGCGCTATCTTCCAATACGGAATGCCGTCGAAAGTTTGCAGCGCATAGAACCGCGGCTGGCGCGGATATTTGATCCTGGCAACCGGAACCCCATCACGCAGCAAAACCGCCCGGCCGTCGAGTCCGGGCCCGGTCGCCTCGAACGGCGAGTATTTTGCCGAGTCGGTATACACCGGCACCATCACCGTGCGGTCGCCAACGGAAATCGCCTTATGGTCGGTCGGCCCAGCGCCGCCCTTACGGGCGCTCAGGCCAACCCGGTGGTCAGTCAGCCGCATCCCGTATGACTGCAGATCCAGAATCAGATGTTCCGGCTCCTGCAGCAACATCGTGGGAGATATTTGATCCATCCGTCGATCCTTCCGAAACATCAAAGCCAAATTTGGACTCATGCATGGGAACGCCCGCATGCCGGTTGATGGCCAGCGACAAAAGTTCAGGCCGCGCGTAATGGCCGACACTGTCCATCATGCGTTTTCGTTTGATGATGAGCGACATATCCATATCCGCCATGAGGATTCCTTCGGCGTCTCGCAACGGCGCAACCAGATTTATACCCTCCGGCGAAATTATCGCCGTATGGCAACCGCCGGAAATTGTCCGCTGCAGCGCGCTATCCGGGGTCACGCTCTTGATCTGCGCCTCCGTCAGCCATCCCGTCGCATTGACCACGAAGCAACCAGACTCCGCGGCGTGGTGCCGCATCGCCGCATCGATCTGGTCCGCGAAGACAGTTCCCACCATCGAACCGGGGAAATGACTGCAATGAATATCTTCATGCTGCGCCATCAGCGCGTAGCGGGCCAGCGGGTTGAAATGCTCCCAGCAGGCGAGCGCCCCGATTCGCCCGATGGCGGTATCCACCACCACCAAACCAGAGGCATCGCCCATGCCCCACACCATGCGCTCGTGAAAACTGGGCGTCAGCTTGCGGCGCCTGAGCAGAATTTTGCCGTCATCGCCAAATAGCAGCTGTGTGTTGTAGAGCGACCCGTGATCGCGTTCGGTGATGCCGAGCACGACGAATGCGCCCGCGGTTTTTGCGGCGTTTGCAACAGCGTCGGTCGCCGGTCCGGGCACTACGACCGCGTGTTCATACAATTTCATGTGCCGCGCACCGATGGCCACGGGCGGCTGAACAAAGGTAAAGTATGGATAATAGGGCACAAATGTCTCGGGAAACACGATAAGCCGGGCCCCGCCAGCCGCCGCCTCGCGGATCGCGTCCAGCACTACCTCGACGGTACCCCAGCCGTCGTCAAGCACGGGCGCGCGCTGGACTGCGGCGGCCTTAACGATTTGTCCAGCGCGCAGCATGGCTAGAGGGTCCAGGTATCAAGAATAAAGGCGTTGTCCTTGCGATGCAGCAGGATACAATCCAGCACATCCAGCGGGCTGATTGGGACAATGCCTGGAATCAGAGCACCCTCGCCATGCCCGTACAGGGCCTGGAGGGCAAACCGACACGCATACACGCTGCCACCTTCCTCCATGAATTTTTTTATCTGGTTGTTGAAATTCTGATGGCCGGGGAACGCGTCATCTCCCAATCGGGGAAAGCCGCGCTGCACGCCAAGCGTCACACCCGGGCCATACAATAGGACCGAGGTCTTGAACCCTTTGCGCTGCAGACGCAGGGCTTGCAACAGATTGACCAATCCGATCGAGCCCTCAAAAGCGACCGTATGGAATGTCACAAGGGCCTTCTCGCCCGGCTCCGCTTTTACATCCTCAAAAACCTTCTCCTCGTAATCCACGAGGAAATCACCGGGCGCATTCGCCGGCTTTTCAACTTTCGGCATCACTGTCTCCTTCTGTGGCAGAATAACGACGCTTGTCCAGCAAGGAACATGCCAAACCTGGCGAATTAAATCATACGATTTTTGTCTTTCAATTCAGACAATTATTGGATGTTTTACCATACAATTATCGATGATAAATTATTATATGACGAAAATACAAGCAATCCAAGAAAAATAACCGCTCGAAAAATCGGCATGGTAGCCTAATAATCAATCAATTCGGGTCATCAAACAGTTTTCCGGCCCGATTTTGCCGTTCTTTATACTTTGCCTTTCTTTATACAACGTCGCTGAATCCAGGCGGCTGTTCAAGCTTCAGAGCCTGCGCCAGCAATTTCAGCGCCGCGGTAAGCCGGCCGTGATCCGGGGAAACTCCGAGGGCGACGCGCACTGCATTCGGCAGTGGTTGACCGGCGGCGGCATTGAAAGCATCGCTCGGAACCAGCGCCAGGCCCTGGGCGCGCACGTAAGTCACGAAATTCTGGCGTTGCCAATTCGGCGGCAACGTCAGCCAAATATGCAAGCCTTCCGGGTGCGCCGCGCAATATTGTCGGGGCAGCAATCCGGCTGCCAGAGATTGCCGGGCAGCCGCCTCTTTTCTGATCCCAGCGAGGACGGCACCCGCGGTGCCATCCCGGATCCACCCGGTTATCAGGCCCACTAATAGCGGGGAGGCCATCATGGTCGTCGCACGCAATGAATTTGTCAGCGGTCCCTGCATGTCAACTGGCACGACGACGTAAGCGAGCCGGAATCCGGGAGAGAGCGATTTCGCCGTGGTGGCAACATGGTAAACCCGCTCCGGCGCCAGCGCGGACAGCGCAGGTTCAGGGTCGTGGGGATATAATGCATAAGCGGCATCCTCGATGATCGGCAGATCATGGCGGCGCGCCACCGCCACGATGGCTTCCCGTCGTGCGACACCCATGGTCGCCGTGGTCGGATTCTGAATCGTCGGCGTGCAATAGATCGCTTTCGGACTAGCCCGCAGGCAAACGTCGTCAAGCGCTGCCGGAATCATTCCTTGCCCATCGGTCTCCACGCCGCACATCTTCAGGTTCATATAAGCGGCCATGGCGCGAAAGCCGGGGTAGGTCATGGACTCGGTAGCGACGGCATCGCCCGGCCTCAGCATGGTCGACGCCACCGCAAGCATCGCACTTTGCGCACCGGAAGCCAGCAAAACGCGGCTAGCCGGCAGGTTCCCGCACACGGGCGCCAGCCAAGCGGCCCCGGCGGCACGTTCCTCGCGCGAACCAGCGCCGATCCGGTATGCCATTAACGTGGCCACATCCGCGCCACGCAGGATTCGCGACAGCCCTGCCCGCATTAAGTCGCGCAAGGAAACATCAGCCGGTGCGGGCGGAATATTCATGCTCATGTCGACCGTCGTCTGCGGCGTTTCTTCGCCGGCCACACGCCGGATGAACGTGCCGCTGCCGACGGCGGAATCTAGCAGCCCACGCTTGCGCGCCTCGGCATAAGCGCGCGTGACGGTCGTGAGATCGACCCCCAATGCCGCCGCCAATGCCCGGTGCGGCGGCAGTCGATCGCCGGGTGCCAGTGCGCCTCGGTCAAGCGCGAGGCCGATGGCGTTGGCTATGGCTAGATAGCGCGGCCCGGAACCGGTTGGTATGTCGGAAACCCAATCCCCGATGGCGCTGCTCAGTGGCATGCTAACTCTCCTTTGGAGTTCACTATACCAACGCCGGCTTTCCCTGCCATGCGTTTACCAGCGGGAAATGGTACTTCCGGCGCATGGACAAAATGTATCTTGCGGCACCGGCAATCGTCCGCATTTCAATGACGTAACTGGCAGTGGATTGCTCATTTGACGATCGCCCATATCAATCGAATTGGAACGGCGTCTCCGCCCCATGACGTCCACGAGCCGTTCAAGGCGTTCATGACCGGGGCGTTTCAGGACGACAAGGCGCGGCGGGTATTTGAGCGCATGGCAAGCCGCGCCGGGATTGAACGGCGATATTCCGTCCTCCACCAGGATGGGATGGTGGAAGCCGACTCAGACAAAACCGGTTTTTACAGACGTGGCGCCTATCCCGGAACCGCGGCACGAATGCGTGTCTATGAGGAAAAGGCGCCCAATCTCGCCGAGCGCGCCATCCGAGCGCTTGAGCTAGAGGGTGACGAAGACCGCATTACTCATTTGGTAGTTGCATCCTGCACCGGTTTTGTCGCACCTGGCATCGACCAGATTTTAGCCCGGCGTCTAGGCCTAAGGGCCGATGTGCAACGTACCGTTGTCGGCTTCATGGGCTGTTCCGCCGCGATTCCGGCCTTGCGAATCGCCCAGGCAGCCGTGCTGGCGGACCCCGCGGCGCGGGTATTGGTCGTGAACGTGGAACTATGCACCCTGCATCTGCAGGAGACCGATGACGTCCAGACCGCACTGTCCTTTCTTTTGTTTGGTGACGGCTGCGCCGCGGCGCTAATCACCGGCGACGAGTCCGGCATTGCGCTTGGCGACTTTTTGACCTCGGTGATCCCGGACAGTGAAGATAAGATCACCTGGCATGTTGGGGATTATGGCTTTGTAATGTATCTTTCGGGCAAGGTGCCGGCCACAATTGCCCAAGCGCTGCGGGACGATCCTGGCGGCTTACTGCGGGGCGAAGGCACCCAGTCAATCGACCTTTGGGCGGTCCATGGCGGTGGCCGCACCATCCTTGATGCCGTCCAATCGGGGCTCAATCTTTCGCCTCACGCGTTGGACACCTCCCGGGACGTCCTGCGCGAATTCGGCAACATGTCCTCGGCAACGATCATGTTCGTCCTAAGCCGGATGATGGCGAGCGGCGATGGAAGCCGCGGCCTTGCCATGGCTTTTGGTCCTGGGATGGTCGCCGAGACATTCCGGTTCACTAAACTCAACTAGCCGCCGATGGATCTTTCGGTTCGCGCCAATTTGCCGGAGCTGATGGATGCGGAAGATCTTGACATCGCAGTTTACAATCGCTGTCTGAGCGATCTGGCAGCGGTAAACCGGGTGACGATGACGCATCGGGCCACAATGCAATTCCTGTCGGAGGCAACAAAGCATCTGCACGCCGGATCAAAAATATCGATATTGGATATCGCGTGCGGCCACGGCGACTTGCTTCGCGGCATCGCAACATGGGCGGCCAGACGTCGCTTTGAAGCAGATCTGACCGGGCTAGATATGAACCCCCGTAGTGCTCAAGCCGCCGCAGCGGCGTCGCGGTCGGCGCAAAACATTCGCTACGTCACTGGAAACGTCTTCGGCTTCAATCCGGACAATGCGCCCGACTTCATCGTAACATCCCAATTCACCCATCATCTTCAGGATGCGGACATCATCCGCCTTCTGCGCTGGTTTGAAGATACGGCGCGGCGCGGCTGGCATATCGCGGATCTTCACCGGCACGTGATACCGTATTACAGCTTCCGGTTTCTGACCTGGCTGTTCGGCTGGCATCGGATCGTCCGCATTGACGGGACAATTTCCATCGCCCGCAGTTTCCGGCGCGCTGATTGGGAGCGTTATCTGGCGGCGGCGGACATCGAGGCGAAAATTACTTGGCACCCGCTTTTTCGCTTTTGCGTCAGCAAAATGAAGTGACCTCGCCTGTCGTTATTGCCGGCGGCGGCCTGGCCGGCGCGGCGGCGGCGGCAATGCTGTCGCGCGCAGGTGTCAAGGTCACCGTCATCGAGCGTGAAACAGGCCCAACCGATAAAATTTGCGGTGAATTCTTAAGTGTAGAAGCACAAAGCTACATCACAGCGCTTGGACTGGATTTGGCGCCGCTTGGCGGTTACGAAATATCCAGGTTGACTTTGATTCGCCGCCATGAGCGGGTGGACTCCCTTTTGCCCTTCGTCGGCCTCGGCATCTCGCGGCGTTTGCTAGATGAGGCGCTTCTGAATTACGCCGCCGAGTGCGGGGCAACCGTTTTACGGGGCCACAGAATCAAAAGCGTCGCCGCGGATGATCGGATTACTCTCGATGTCGATGGACTCGGCCAAATCCGGACGGAAGCGCTGTTTCTAGCGACCGGAAAACACGAGTTGCGCGGCGCGCATCGCAATGCCGTCGTTACGGAAGACCTAGTCGGTTTCAAAATGTATTTCCGGCTCAACCGGCAGGCGGAAGGACTTCTTCAACACCATATCGCGTTGATCCTGTTCAACCGCGGCTATGCCGGCCTCCAGCTCGTCGAAGGGGGCAAAGCGAATCTCTGCTTATTGGCTGACCGGTCCCGTCTCCAGGAAACGCCCGGCGGATCGCCAGCGTTGCTCAGAAGTCTGGCCGAAGAAATTCCTTATCTGTCTGGCTTGTTGGCGGGCGCGGAACCACTGCTCGACAAACCGCTGACGATTTATCGCGTGCCGTATGGTTTTATACACCGCGAGATGATGGGTGACCCGGCAGGCATTTTCAGGCTAGGCGATCAGGCTGCCGTGATCCCATCGTTCACCGGTGACGGTATGGCAATTGCCCTACACAGCGCCGCCATCGCCGTTGCTACCTATCTCAAGGGGGACAATGCGGCCACATATCATCAACAGCTGTTCCGCGACATCTCAGGCCAAGTCGGCCGCGCCGGCAAACTCTACAACATGGCGCGTCGCGGCCCCACGCAGCAGGCGCTGTTTGGACTAGCGCGGCTATGGCCTGGAAGCCTGCGCATGGCGGCTGCCCTAACCCGCGTTCCGGTTCGAGCAAGGCTGCGCGTATCGCCAAACGCGACCTCTTAAAGAGCTGGTTTCTAGTCGGCCACCAGCTTCGTGATCTCTTGGGCAACCAACGCAGCGTGTTGTGAAACCTGCGGCAGCCCCATCAGCTCCCCAAAAGTTGCGCGCGCCAACGGACCCGCAACAA
>Ga0116229_10004354_pt1 | contig 23208 bp, 27 predicted proteins | sample S1TSphgellanicum_3_FD_87313 | JGI IMG/M metagenome (GOLD analysis project Ga0116229, IMG submission 87313) | Host-associated microbial communities from peat moss isolated from Minnesota, USA - S1T2_Fc - Sphagnum magellanicum MG | ecosystem: Host-associated > Plants > Peat moss > Unclassified...
AGCCATATTTATTGATCCTTTTTAAGCTTTTTCAATAACTAGTTTGATTTTAAGTAGCAATTAATGCTAACTCAAAAAAATTAAAAAATTTAGTCGAAAATTTCCTGAATAGTAAACAAAATGGTATCACCGTTATTAAAATTAGGGAAACTAACCGAAATATGTTGAAACAAAATTCCTTCAACTTGGGTAATAGTTGTACCAGCCGCAATTAACTCTAAGGGAGTAGAACCGTTGGCCCCTCTTTGAACGTACAGAGTATTCGTGTTATTGCCAGAAATAACCGTCATTACTTCGGTATTGACTTGAACATTATATGGATAACCTGAAGGCCATAAACTGTAATTAGACGGTACTATTGAACTTTGTACCCTAGAAGAAACTTGCTGACTGAGCGTATCTTGAATGGGTGAATTAGGTGAACTATTAAGACCTAAATTCGTAATGGTTCTAAACCCAGATACCGTTAAAGTACCTTGCCATTGGTAGGTATCTCCACTGGTCGTAGTGGTAACTTGAGTAATAGTTCCACTAATTCTTGTACCAACTTCGGTAAACAAAGCCTGATCAGTGGCACTAACTGTATTTAGACCACCATCATTACCAACACACAAAAATTGTGGTCCACTATGTAGTGGTTGGTTAACTAACCCTGATACAACTAAAAAACGGAGACTACTAGTAGCAGTTCCTTGTACTACCACCAGTGGTCTCCGTTTTTATTTAAAAGAATTTAAATCTTTTAAATTTATTAGTTTTGTAGTTTTGTACGGTTAGCCAGTACTTGATCAGTCTGATTAAGGTTAGCCTGATAGTTGGCAAAGTATTCAGTCCATTGCTGAGTTTCGTTACCACCCGAAGGACCTTCACCAGTTGTAATCTGCTTTACCTGTACTTCAATTGTCTTAGTGGTGTCTTGAGTAGTGTTACCAAAACCACCAACAGGATAAGCGTGTACAACAAATTGGTCAGTCCAGTTTGGTGTGGCGTATGGGCTGTTCATGTAAGTGGGGAATGAGTTAATTTCACCACTGGTTAACAGAGTAATGTTAGTTAGAGTTGCTGTCGCAGTAACACCAGAAGCAACTGCTACACCTAGTGCACCACCAGCGGGAACTTCAATTACAACCTTACGACCAAACAGCTGGTCAATACCAACTCCAGGTAGTGGACTGGTGTAATAAACACCACTACCTAAAGCTGTAGCTACACCAGATAGGGCTGCAGCAACAGTAGAAGCACCAGTTAAAGAGGATGATACCCCACCAGAACCACTAATAGTAAACGCAGTAGCAGTATCACTGACAGTTAGTGTCCATAGACCGTTAGTAGTGGCCGCAGCGTTAATAACATCAATTGGGTTACCTGTGTACGCGTTAAGACCAGTACGCTGGTTTTGTACAATTGTTTGCTTAGTTTGCTGCTCTAGTGCAACGTTAGGAACTGGGAAGGTTGCCATATTATTTATTTTTCCTTTTTAGTAATTATAGTTCTTGTCTAATCAACAAAAATTAAGCGCCAAAGCCTTCACGCCTACCGTTGTACTGGTCAGTTTGGAAAGCGTAACCTGCGTTATTCTGTGAGGCATAGCCAACACCCGATAACGTATAAACTGGAACATTACCATTAGCGGTACCACTAATAGTAAAATTGGGCGTACCATAAACAAATGGGTTATAAAAGTTTGTGGTTGTATTTTGGGAAAGGTTCCCACTAGGAACGTTGGCCATAATTAATCCTTTGGATAAATAGTTATCTCATTAACTAGACTGATATCTAATTAAAAATAAAGTTAAATTTGATTAGATTTATCAAGGATTAATTATGCTCAACGAAAATACATTCTCCAGGGCAGGCTTCAGCAGCTTCTTCTACAGCATCCAGTAGATTTTCGGGAACATCAACTGTCTCACCACTGGCTTTTACATTACCATCTTTATCTTTAACGTAAAATAATCCATTAGGCTGTGCAGTAAACACCGAAGGGCAGATCTCTTCACAAATTCCATCGCCCGTACATAATGCCTCCTCGATCCAGACTTTAGTCATTATTTACATTGTGCCTATGTGCCTGATAGTGATCAGGATAGTTTTGTTTAGCAGCTTCAGTAGGAAGGAACCAATCATCTAATTTATTGCATTTAGCAGTGTGATTTGAGGGATCACAGCTTTTGTGGTCCTCATTACAATGTTGGTGTGCGTGGAAAATTGATCCTGACCAATCCTGCAAATTTTTAGTTAAACCATGAGCTCTTTTAAGATGCTCATTCAGCTCGTCTGTATTCATTACAGACTATCTGTATCGATCTCAAAGCCCTTTTGCTTGTCGAGCGCAACCTTCAAAGCAGGGTTCTTGGCATTAGCCCAAATTTCGTCAGCCTTCATTGGACGACCAACTTGTTCAGCGTCATCTGGTACGCCTTCTTTAAAGTTAGTAGTCATAGAACGAGCAGCACCAAAATCAAGAGCCTTTAACATTTCTTGAACTGATTCATCAGCGTGATCAGGGGCATCAACCAATTCATCGGCTCGTGCTAGTGCTTCATCTTCGGTTAGAAACTTAATAAGACCACGAATAGAAGCCCTTTGTACGAATGGGTTATTCTTAATCTCGTCAGGAATATTAATTACTGAACCGTAAAAACCATGTGGCTCTAAACGAAACTTAAGAGCGTTATCACCAGTACCGTTTGCCCAGTTAGAAACATTATCGGAAAGATTTTCAATCCAATTGGTAACTTGAGATTCTTTTAATCGTCTGATTCCAGCAGAGATCGGAGCGTTTTTATAAGATAAGTCTTCACGAGATGCCTTGTGGGGTACAAACTCACCATCAAAATCTTTTACGGGGATGGGCTTTGATTTACCATCTTCATTGCGACTAACTGTAGCCATTTTTATTTCTCATTTCTTTCTATTATCACTAACAGTTTGTTAATGATCGTCAAGGAAAGAACCTTTGAACCTATCCTTTAAAAGGGTCCAGGGTCCTAACAATATCTAGATCGATTTTGAGACTATCTTATTAAAGTTGACTTTGTGGGTCAAATTTCTCGTTTGCATCGAGGACAAATTGTTGCAGGTTGACATTTAGGGCATTCTTTTATTACTGCTGTTTTACAATACCAATATTGATGAGTATCACAAAAAGTATTCCAAACCCTGTCAGTCGGAGGTGCGATAAAATTATTTTGCATTTATAAGCCTTTGTCTCTATAAAGTTGCTCTCGTTTTTGGCGCATTTTTTCTTGTACTGTCAATGGTTTTTCATTTTCTTGTTGTTTAGCAAGAGATCTTTCGTTGAATGCCTCTTGGTCTGCTTGTAACCTGATATCCCAATCTGAAGGGGTATTTTCGGTTGTTGTTGTTGTTGGATTAATTGGAGCAGGATATCTTTTTTCAATATTAGCAGCATCTCTTTGAGAATTTTTGAGCCAATGAGCATCAGCAGGAGTTGCGGAAAATCTTAAAACGCCCTTACCTTCAGGAGCATGTGGCCAATTCATTTGATGATGATTTGATCCACTTCTACCTAAATATTCCCAACCACGTTCTCTTAGAGTTTTAATATGCTGTTTTACTTCTTTGGGATTAACAGCTTCTTTATAAATTAAAAATGGATGTTTATTCATATTATCAGTAGTCATTCTATTAACTATTGTAATTACTGATTAATAATACCAGTTTCTTCAAATCTTTTAAGATCTTCTTCGCTAATTTTAAACAATAATAGAAAAATCCCCCTCATTAGGTATTTCGGACCTAATGAAGGGGATTAATCTATTATTGGATGGTTTACAAACGAAGGTTACTAACTCTTAACAATTTGTGCCAAACCCCTGGGGTTAAGCACTGCTTGTGAAATGTATTCGTCCATAACCCAACCCTTAAGGAACTTCTCTGGGGTGTGATTTTCCTCAACATCAAGTGAGTACATAACTGGCATTACACCAAGGAACTCAGGAGATGGAGTTAGGTAGACGGTACCCTGAGGAACAACGATTGAACGCTGAACCTGGAAACCACCGAATTGAACGATACGCTCACCAGCAACAACACGGTCCTTGAAAGCCCAACCAGTCTGGTTAATGTCCCACTTGTAAAGGTCTCGGTAGTCAATTGGGTTAAATAGCAAGCGACTTGCCTCCAACTGGTGAACCTCAACAAGAGCCACAACGTCGAACAATGAGTCTGGAGTAACGTATCCAGAAAGTTCATTAACGATGTGGTTGGGACTAACTGTGTGGTTAGGGTCAATAGCGTAGTTATTGATTGCAGCCTGAAGAACCGTAATAGTACGGGCGTCTTCCTGAATCATAATAGCCTGCTTGGACATGTCCTGAGCGTACTCAACAATGTTGACACGCAGAGTCCACAAATCCTCTTTCTTGATCTCAGGGAAGGTAGCAATACGGTATAGACGAAGGGGAACTTTCTTACCTTCGAATCGTGTTACTTTAACCTCACCCTCAGAACCACTGAGGATATAAGCCTGACCATATTCGTCAAGAATATCGTACATAACTGGGACACCAGGAGTAAGTGGGTCTTCCAGAAGAACGTTACGGGTTAGACCCTGATAACGCAATTTCAACTGGATAGGACCAATCATACCCTGACCCAAACGGATCATGTAGTTGTCCTTGTCGGCAAAAATCTGTGATAGGCGAGCTTCCTTAGCTTCCTTAGAAGCGGTCTTACGACCAGTGGTTTCCTCTAGACGCGATTGAGCATCTAGAATCTTCTCGACATAAGTATCAGAACCTACCGCAGTACGGGCACCTGATTTAGTGAATGGCATTTCTTTTTCCTTTATTCTCTAGTAGTTATCTCTATAAAAATTCTTATAGAGTGCCGCGAGGTACTAAGCCAATGATGATCTGGGTTGGACCAAGAACGTCAATTAGTTGAGCAACTGGAGTGGCGTAAGCATTAGGAGCAGCGGACGTAAGAACGGCCTTCTGAGCACCAGTACCGGCGTATAGATAAGTGGGGGTACCACTAGTCGAAACAACGTAACTCTGTGTATCGTCGAACGCAGGTGCCGTGATCTGGAAGAGAGCGTTTTCGCCACCAGTCCATACGGTAAATGTGTTCACACCTGTTTGTGTTACATCGTCAATGCTGGGGTTTCGGTCAAGAGCAGCTAAACCATATGGCTTAGGACTGGTAATACCGGAAACGGCAGTGTTTCCATCAAATAGCGCAACTGTGTCTCCACCGGTACGATACACGACCATGCCAGAGTAAATGTTGCCCGTTTCTGATGGGTCTAGGAATGTGGCCTGTGGGGTGGCCTCATACTTACTCTGGAGTGGGACGCATGTACGGTGGACACCGACGTTGGCTAAGCTTGTGAGCTGTAGCATCTATTGTATCTCCTTACTTGATACCGATAAGATAATCATCAGCAGTTAAATCTTCTCTGCTGAATTTGGCGGTAGTCAACCGACCCATCTCTGGTAAACGACCACCATTTGTGGAAGCTACCCGTTGGACCCGAGGTTGACTCGCCTCGGATTTCTCAAACATGTCAATTGATTCACTAAATCCCTTTAGTTCGGCATCTGACATTTGTTCGAATTTAGCAATATGCACAAACTTCTCTTCTGGATTAACCATACCGAGAGTTGCTAGTTTGTCATAAAGATTTAGAGCAGTAAAAATTTTGGCTCGTGAAGCCTGTACCGCAGAATATGGTACGAGTGCGGGGTTAGTCTGGTCGTAAGGCCATGGTGAGCGGTCTTCATCTACCTGAGGGGTAATACCAGTTTCAGAACCATCATTGTAATAACCTACGTAACCAGCGTCCTCACCATTAACTTCTTCAGGAACTAATACATCAGTTACGTGATCAGGAGTAACTGCCTTTTCGTAAGTAAAGTTCTTACCTGAGTCATCTAGGTCACGAACATCGGTAACCTCAAGAGTTTCCTGGTTACCATTTGTAGCAACTCGATTTACGAATGTATCTACAGCGCTCATATTTGATGCTTCTTTCGTTGAATCGTCTTCATCATCGTCATCGTCCGAATCGTCATCAGAAGCAGCAAACTTGTAAGTGTCTTCTACAAGAGTCTTTAGTTCGGCAAGATCCTTAGAGGCCTGACGGTAATCATTAGTGGCAACAAGGTTGTCTTCAATGTCGTTAAGAATTGAAGGAATACTAGCAACAACCCAATGTAGGTTTACATCAGTAGATGCACTCTTTACGTGGTCGCTAGCTTCGTTAGCAGCAGTTTGTGCACTGGCGAAACTAAAGTCATCACCATTGGCAATAGCTACTTGAACGTTATGAATGTTTTCAGCAACTCGATATAGTTTTTCGTCAGTTTCGTTTTCAAAACTTCCCTGATAGTTGGCGTACATCTGTCGACCTTCTGGGTAAACAGCACTCATACCAGGTCCACCAATGATTTCACCATCTTCTGCCGCATCTAGATCTTGTACGTTAACAAAACGACTAGCCGGTTGGTCAGCAACCCAACCCTCTACTTCATCAACAGGGGGAGGAGATTGCTCTTGTGCTCCAAATGAATCTAGATTAATTGTATCTACTTGATCATATGGAAGTTGACGAGGAGTAACTGGGGCTGGAGCACCACTATTCTGCCAACCATTACCGGCTTGGAATCTAGACATTAATTAGTTCTCCTCGTCTTCGCCTTGTAAATTTTTAAGATATTCAATTTTTGCTGCGTCTTCTAACATCTGTTGGCCTCTAGTAACTTTTTCACTAGCTGCTACTGATGAGTCGTCCAAAGTTGTTCCAGGGACGCCATTCATCTCCTCATTTGAGTTTTCTGATTTTTTACTAGTTTTTTTCTTCTTTTTATCATTTTTTAGTTTATTTTTCATCACTGTGATACGTTTTTCCGCAGGACTAATAAACACTCTTTTTTGTTCGATGTTAGGGCTAATACCAGTGTACGATGGTGCTTTGAAATCTAATTGAGCAGGTGGACGTTCATAAGTACATTCTGGTTCTCTGCAAAATAAATGAGTCTCGTCCATTAAATGACCATTCGGGCAAAGATCTAGTTTGTCACCTTGAGTTTTCTTCATGTAATCAAAATACGTTGTAACACTAGAATTAGCACTAGCTGCTTTTGGATAACCAGGTGAAAAACCTTCGTCGTCTTGTTTTTTAGGTTTGGGGACTTTTACCGGTGTATTTTGTGCTACTTCAAATTCTTTAATAGCCTCTTGTACTTCTGGGCTAATAAAACCACAGTCCTCGCATATACCAGATCGGTAATTATCTCCGTTACATTGTGGGCAAAGTCCCAGTACAGTAAGGTTTACTCGCATTAATTCTTTGGCTTCTTTTTTTCGAAGGCTTAAAGAAAAATCAATTACTTCGTTTGTTGCGTTTAACATTTAAATATATGAGGGTGATTTATAGAATTTCTTTACAATTAACGAAGATTCGTCCGCTGGATCAAAAACTGAAGATAATTCAAAGAAATTAGGCTTAATACAATTTTCCCATACTCTAGATTCAATCTTACGACCATTCTTATAAACAGTAGTCATTTGACCTTTTAGTTTAGGTATATGAGCACAATATTCTGCGGGCTTTGAAGCATACTTACCACAAGCAGAGCAGATTGTTCCTTCTACGTCTGCTCCCATTGATACACCATTTAGTTCGCCATCCATTACCGCATTAGCTAATTTAGGGAATGTTTGAGCGTCTAACTCTTCTAGGCAATAAACAGAGCCGTCAATAATACCACTATTTAATTTAGTTTCTTTATATATTGAAGCAAGAATTACACCACGAGCACGCTTAGGATCAGAGTTGTTATGTTCTACAAAACAAGGTCGTCCATTAAATGTTTTGTAAGATTGCTTAACTTGATCTACCGGCCAACCATCATAATTAGCGTTTACTCGTGTACTAATCGCTCGACTAATTCTATAAAGATAACCATTGGCTGCATTAGTTTCAGGGTTAAATTTAAAATCGGACCAATCAACATTGTGCTCAGGAATTTTTTCGATATTAGCAAAATTAGTGTTAGTAGTGCTTGGTATTGTTAAAAATGGTGCACCATATTTTCTAATCATGATGTTCCTCATTGTTTTCATTTATTCTTTTTAATTCTTCGTCTGTTAGCCAATCGCCGGTTCGCTTGGCTTGACGCATAAGTACATCACCGGGATTATTGGTATTGCCACCGTTAGAAGTCATTTTCTTATCAAGTTCAATAACTAAATTCGTTAGGTTATTTAATCCACTTACTACTGTATCAAGTGTTTTACCTTGTTTTCTTTGTACTTCACCTTGTTGTTTTAAAAGTTGAGTATGTTCTTTAATAGCATTTTCAGCATTGGCAACACGTTCTGGTCCAGGGATAACTTCCGCAATTAATCCTTTAATACCAGGATCACCATTCATAAACAACTTAATCATTTTCTTTTGCAGCCTACGCTTTTTAGCTTTTTCTGTCCAAGGTCGTTTGATATAACCAATTAACGTTGCTAATCCTATGATTAGCCCGACTAGGACATAAAGGCTGTATAGAGATGAACTTAAAGTAAGAAACATTATTATTATTCGGTTTCATAAATTGAATCCGCAAGATTTAACTTATGGGAGTTCCGAGCAAGTTGATGTTCTCCTTCTTGAATAATTGCAAGTTTTTTTAATGGAGAAGTTATTCCAAGAAAAGAGCCCTCGTAGAGTGCATATTTTGGTAATTTAACTTCGTCTTCACCTAGTAAGAATGACATGTTTATCAACCTTTCAGTAACTAGGTTGACTTTACAATTTTGTTAATTTATTAGTTATTTTTATTTTATTCTTGCTTGGGCTTTTTACGATTTGGGAATTCTTGTGATCCAAATGTAACTTTTGGACCCATATCTTCGGGGTTCACTCCAGTTACGGCTGGCATGTCAAATCCCATCATATCGCTTTTATGCTTATCAAAATCAGTATTGGTTGGAATAATTTGTTCATTCAATTTATCATCAAAATCATTATCTTCAGGGCCAACTACATTTGATTTTAAGATTTTGGCAATATGATCTTTCATATACATTTCATCATATTTTTCATAATTATCGTCTGTTACTATCTTTTGCCCATTGGCTAATTTCATTTGAGTTCTAAATTGTGATTCCCATGGTACAGAGAACTTCAAACGCTCACTATAAGTTATTTCCTTGTTGCCATTAAATTCTTCCGTAACCGAAGCTTGCTTAGGGTTAGTTTTGCGATACCTACCCCACGCACCACCTTCTTCACCAACATTGGATACTATATCGCCTTCATTAACAATGATAGTTTCGGCAGTTTTCTTAGATGTAACTAACATTTGTCCTTCTTCCAGATCTTCAACGCTAGCAGTCTTCTTTTGTGGTCCGTTCGGTTTACCCGACTTAGACTTCTTCGGTTGCGTCTTCTTTTGTTCATGTGACTCCGGTGGGTGTTTTTTCTGTTCGCCTAAAGAATCTTTAGTTTCTTGATTAGCAATAGATGGATACATATCTGGTATTCCACCTGCGTCTACGTGGACAGGTGCTCCACTAATGTTTGGAGTAGGAGTAAATGAACTTAGATCCTGTATAGCACCAGGTCGTAATTGTTCAGCTAGTTGTGGATCTTGTAATTGCATAATGTATGCTTCATATTCAGCTTGATACTCCATTGGAATAGGCAATTGTAATTGGAAGCACCGATCAAATATATCTTTTTTAACTTGCTGTTCTGCAATAACCAGATCGACTTTTTCTTTCTTACGCGTCTCTAGTTCATCTTCAAAGTCAACACCAGCATTTCTAGTAAAGGTCTGAAAGCTAACTGGTAGACCCATACCAGCTAATTGTTGTAGGAATTGACGTTCAACGTTTTCATCCTGTAATGACATACTTTGGAAATTAACATCAGGGATAGCTAATTTAGGACGCTCTTCAACAAATTGAGCACCAGTCTCTTCATCAACAACTAATACAGTTTCCATAACTGGAACAGGGTGCCCACCAACGTTTCGATACTCATAAAACCCTTGTCGTTCAGCTACTGCACGCATACGACCTTGGATAAAGTATTTAATTTGATATTGGTGAGTAGTTAACATTTGCGTGATTAACTCACGGTTAAGAGCACCACTAGCATACGTTGCACCAGATTTTCCACCCTGCAATAGTTCAGAACCAATACCAAAGACCATCATGTAGTTAGCCTGAATACGATAAAAGTCTTGATCTAGTCGCGGCATAGATTCTCTACCAAAAGCATTTTGGATCTGCAAACCATGGTGATAGACCATTAATCTAAAGTCTGCATTAATAGCTTGTGCTAAGTCATCACGAAGCATACCAAGTTCTTCGGCATCAGGAATCCATGGACCATCTTGGTCAGCATCTGGTAAACCAAGTGTTGCCAAAATAAGTGGAGAATAAAGTCTATCCGAAATTGCTTCCATACTAGCTTGAAGACTTTCTTCCATCATTAATTGACGGAAAGCCCTCATCAAAATCGGAGTACCGTGTTCAGCCCACGGGTTGGTTTTGAAGGGTATACCTTTCATAATTACATCTGAAACAGGTATTTCAACATCTTTTCTAGCGTACTCAACTACATCAGGATACATAGCCATAAGCATGGCGTATTCCTTTTCTGGTTGACGAGTTTCGACTAACTTTTTAACTTCTTCAGGAACCTTAATATGATACTGATAAGTTCTAAGAGCGCGGTTTTTTGCAACCACCACATCATTAGGATTAATTAGTTCATCAGCTTCCCAAGCACCAATACCATCGTTCCAAGAGCCAAGTGCGAATACATCACCAATTAACCAATGTTCACGACTTAAATCATATAAGAAGTCTTGATATTTTAGGCCATCCCAAAATAACTCTGAGAAGAATTCATTAACTCTTTTATCTGGATGTGTAAATTCCATTCCCAGAAGTGGGAATCTGGAATAAATATCTATCATTGACGGAACAAGATAGTGAGTGGTGTATATTAACCTAGCCCAATCTCTAATTTTCCTCGTCTGCTCATCGGGGTCCTCCATATTGAACCACCACGTTCTCTCCCTAAACCACTCAAAGGGATCATGGAGTTTTGGCATTGCCCATTCTGAATTGGTGCCCATTGCTGCACCAGTTCTTCTTCTATTAACCTGGGGGCCAATATTATCTTCGCCTGGTGTGTATAACTTTTTATAGTCAGAGCCAAACTTATTTAAGTTCTCTCGACCAAGAGACATCTTATTATAGTTTATTACATCTTGCTGTAAGTTACCATACCTACCGGTATCAATGGTACTTTGAGCTCGCAAACGATTAAAGAGAGGATTTTTCCTCATCTGATTTAATTCAGAGGAGGCTGACCAGTCTCTTTCGTTTGGCATTAACTATATTATAACTTATTTTTGCAAAAATTGCAAATTGCTAATAGATTATTACATTCCGCAGGAGCATGAATCAATGCCTTGAGCTCGTTCATGCCCACATGGGTAAAAATCAGTTTCTCCAGAAAGAATGATCGTTCGACCACCACGGATGGCACTACCACTAAGTGTGTAATTTGTTCCGTAAGCTGTTCGTGTTGCTACAATGCGTCTACGCTGTTGACGTTCCATAATTAAAAAATCCTCCAGGAGGTTAGTATTTTTAACAAATAATTAGCCATATTATTAATACCCAATCCAAGTATGATTACTTGGCTCATTAGGGATAATTGATGGTCCAGGATTACTAACGAGTACTCCACTAATAATTGTGTAAATTTTTGGAGCACTAATAGTCAACGATCCTAATGAACTATTAGCGTCAAGAGCGTTTGAACCGATCCCTGCTGCGGAAATATCTAGGAAGCAACCGGTAATTGACCAATTAATGATTCCGGTACCACCACTGGCTACTAATCGATAGGCGTTATAAACAAAACCAGATGCTTGTGGTTGAGCCATGAAATAACTTGTTTGAGCAGCTGATACTGTAGTTTGGATTACAGCCACCCAGCCACTAGTGGAATAACGGCTAACATTACCCTGTAAAGTCACCACAGAAGAACCAGTCCAACCAGATAGTGCTTGAAGAGTTACTGCAGTATATGTAGCATCCTGAATTGATGTTTGCGAATCAAACGAACAAATTATACCAATATCAATATTATTATTGACGCCACTAACTGGACATAATCCAGGATTTAGTGAACCAGGTATGGAACCACTTGGAGTGTTATATGGACTCCAAGTAGGATAAGCAGGATAACCAATATTAGTACCACTAGGGTTAGGACCACCTAATATTGCCCCACTGGGTACAGTGCCATTCCAATATAAATTAACAAATTGTCCAAGAGGCCAAGTTTTTTTAACTTGTTTTGGTCCTACTCCTTCAGCCCAAATAGCCATATCGTTAATTTCCTTCTAGAAGTCTGATAATTTCCATCTCTGTTTTTAATTCAGGATGCTCTTTCAAAAACTCCTGCGACTTTATGGCTAATTGCTCATCAAAATCATCAGGTTCTTCATCATCGTCTAGAAATTCACCAGCAAATACTGGTTGGGTATCGTCAACTTCGTAGTCATAAATAAAGCCTTGATCGTCGATTTTTTCTTCGTTAACGAATTTTTTAGAGTTTTGTATTTCTTTAACTGGCTCTGTAAATGTTCTATTTATGGGGGTTAATTCTTTTAATAGATCAACAATATCAGTTGATAAATTAGTTGATAGTTCTTTAATATTTAATTGTTTATCTGGCTTAATATAGAATTTTTTTAAAAATTCAGTAGCAGAAAAAATTACTTCAGTATTTACTTTTTTACCTTTTAATGAGGCAAGTTGATTTTTTTTAGAATCCCAAATATATTCTATTTTATTACCATTATAATCAAAAAGATTACCAATAATAAATTCATCCTTTTTGGATGTTTCTATAAAAGTATCTATTGCAATAAATGTTTCTTTAGGTAAAATTTCTTCGTCTGAGACTATTGCTTGGGATACTATTTTAGTTGTGGAAACTCTGAAAACCATACTATTTTAGTATAGCAGGTTACTTTCTACTAATCAAACGATAATTTGATTTTTCTTCAGTAGAAGCCACATTATCATCCCAGATTACTGAAAATTCATTTTTACCTTCTGAAATAACAGTACCTTGAATTCCTTGAGCAGCAACTCGTCCTTTTACGACTGAATCAGAATCTGTCAAAACAGTACCAATAACGGTAATTTTTGAGGCAGCAACTAACTGGTTATAAGGAGCAGTCTGTTGAGCTGGATTGTCATTATCACGACCATGCTGAGTTCCGTGGGCAATATCCCAGTCAATACGTTCTGCCCAACCATCTCGAAGCTCTTGCTTCGATTGCTCATTACGTTGAAAATCGTTCTGCGATTCATCAACGAAGTCATTAGGAAGAGCCTGATTTGGGGCTACAAAGTCGTTATCTACCTCAGGAGCGTCTGAGAACAAATCAGCGACTTTAATCTTCAATTTAGAGGTTACGGTCATATATTTCCTTTACAATATCTATGGTAAGTTTTAACAAAAATTAGTTATAATTGACTTGCGGTACATCGGGGGTAATATCTGGTGTAGAAGCATTAGTTGGTTCTACCATATGTACTTGAGTTCTTTGCATTTTTTGTACCTTAAGTTTTTTATCAAAATCGTAAGTTTCATCATCTTCTTTTTCAATCGGATTTAGGCTATTAAATTGTCTAGTAGAGATTTTGGGTGGAGTATCATCGTCTGAATCACCAAAGAATGAATTCCAATCAATTTCGCCCATATCCGCTACATTATTTTCCTCAGGAGGAGGAGGCCCAGTTAAACCTGGACGATCTTTCATTTTTTGGCTATTAAATTTTGGTTCTGGCGTATATGGCTTAAATTTCTCTGGGCGTTGGCCATCTTTAATCTGTTTAGCGATATGTTGAACAGCGGGGTTATTAGCCCACATTCCCTGCTCAACTTCTTGTGTACTAAATGGGTTATTAAGCTGATATAGGGGGTTACCTACATAGACAGATTCTTCTGGTCCACCTTCACGAATGTCCTCAGGGAATTTAACCTTTTCTTTAGCCAGAACTGGTTCAGGCTTTAACCCTCGAACACCAGTTTCTTCTTCTGGTAAAGAGGTCGATTCGTCGCGTTCTGATTCAGGTTCTATAGTGTGATTAATAACGTAGTGTTCTCGTTGTATTTTGTTAGGAACACAAGTAGCTCTATCAGCGGGAAGTTCTACTACGTTACCGTAATTTTCTGGTTTCCATTTTGGAATTAATTTTCTGAGACCTCGTTTACCTACACCAGATTCAGCAGGCTGTGTTAGACGTGCGCCGACGGTTTGTAGAGTTGTTTCCCCATTTGCGTTAGTATATTTACCAGTTACTAATCTGGAATTAACTCCGGTAGTAACACCTTCTTTAGGGTTTTCAGCAGGGTTATGATAATCAACAATACACCCAACATCCGGTTCATGCCCTTCACTAGGGTCGTGGTCACATCCTAAACCGCTATGGGTTTCACGCCAATTTTCATCATTTTTAAAATAAGGCATTGGTTCGGTTATACCTAAACGATGTTCTTTAAGTTCAATTACACGTCCATCTTTTAATGGTATTTTTTTACCCTGTCTAAAAGCTTGAGAAGTTAAAGCATTCGCTACTTGAGGGTCCATTCTTTTACCAATAACGCCCTCTAGATTTTTTCTTAATCCTCCCCTAACTTGTCCAAAGATATCCAGATTCTCACTAACTTTGTGAAGATTATCTCTCCAACCCCTATAAGAAGGGCGTAAACCTAGACTATGCTTTTTATCTTTTGCGCTTTTTACATCATCTGAGTCTTTGTCTTCGTATTTAGTTGCTGCTTCTAAATCGCTCATGCCTTTAAACATTTTAGACATGTAAGCACGTTTTTCACTAAGCGATTTTTGTGCCTTTAACATAGACTTAGCATTACTTATTGCCTTAGAAGGGTTTCTTAAGAAAGGACGTAATTTATCTGATTCGTCCATTTGACGAACTGTTATAGGCCCTCCGTGCAAACGTTTTTGCTCTTCAGGACTTAAAGTTCTTTTAGAAGGAGGAATTGCGTCTAATGTTAACCCCTCAGGAGCGAATGAGCCTAAATCAAAGTCTTCAAATTCAGGTTCAGCCTTAGGTTCTTCTTCTTTACCAAAAAAATCATCTGCATTGCTAGCAAAATCACCATTACCAGAAGTAACTGGTTTTGACTCTTCTTCAGCGGCTGTTTTGCTATTAAAATATTTTTTAATTCTTTTAAAGATCTTACTCGCAGTCCTGGAACGATCTGGATCTAACAAATTGGGTCGTGAAGAAAAAGTCATATAGGATGGTTCCCTATCTTCTGGCACTGGTGGTATTGGTGGAGTAATGCTTCCAATTTCCCTAGGAGTTCCATCAAATGTTTTTAAATCTACATCTTTTCTTTCATGGTGATATTTTGATGAGATACTAAGATTCCAAAAAAGTCTTGCTGGGAGTAATCTTTGACCTTCAAAATAATTTTGATCGTAAGCACCTATTTTATCAGTAGCATTTGGGTCATTAGGTTTAGATCGAGTATCTATTTTATCGTGAGGGCACGGTACTTGAAGAATTGGAGTATAAGGGATTACAGTGTTGGTCTTTTTACTACCATTGCAAGTAGGGCAAATAACAGGGTGTTGTGATTCACCATGTTGAACAAACCCAGGTTTGTCAGTTCCTGAACCAACGCACGTAGGGCATTCTTTTATAGGAATATTATGTTTATTGCCTTCACAAGTTGGGCAAGATCTTTCTTCTACTTCATCTTTAGCACCACCATGTACTGGGGTTGTTACTGTACCTTTATTATAACAAGTAGGACAAACATTTGGCTTATAAACACCTGCTCCTTGTCCAACTCCACCGGGTGTTATCGACCCTTTACGACAAGTATTACATTCTGTAAATGTAGGTTGTTCAGACAGAACCTTACCAGTAGTGTTGCACGTTGCACAACCATTAACTTGCGTTTTACGAAATGTGTTAGCTGATGGTTCACCCTCTAAAGAATAAGGGACAACCGCAACGGAACCCTTACCTTCAGTTACTCCACATAGACGGCATGGTCTGTTCTCCTCAGCTAACTTAATTAGTTTTGATTTAGAAGAAAAATAAATTGGCATGTTAATTATTAAAGAGACCGTCTAAGTCTAGATCAAGGTTAGTTGTATTAGGATTAACATTTTTACTATTAGCGAATTGTTCATCCCATTCTTCTTTAAGCTTGCGTTGACGTTCTACCTCTGGATCATCTATACGTTGACGTTCTACTTGTTTGTCGATCCTAGCCTTTTCTTCAGAAAGTTTTTCACCATTATTTGTAAAAGCCCTATGTAATTCAGCCATACCAGTGAGTAACTTCTTTGGTGTTTCCATGTGGTTATGGCATACTGTCGTAAAATAACCCATACTACCAAATGGGTCTACTGCACCGTATTTAGCTTCTAAACTACATTCAGAAGTACCATCAGTCCCAATATGTTCTTTAACAGTGTTACCGTTTTCGTCCATTTGTTTTTTAAAAGTACATTCTTGACGTGGATTATACTCACCAATTTCAGCGAAACCAGATTTAGCCATAATATAATTTAATTATAGTTATTCGTCTGAATCGTCGAAGAAACTACTTAAGTCCATAGTAGATAGGTCCAAATTATCCCTAGTTGGCTTAACGGTCTTAGGACGTCCAACCTGGCGAGGGGTTTCTGACTTGGCATTAAATCTTGCTTGAGCACCCTTCAAAGCGGAATATAATTTTGAAATTTTTCCACCTTTACCTATACTTTTAGCGCTAAATGGTTCAACAGTTTCAATGTGCGAACTAGGGTAATATTGAGTAGTTTCATTAACACCTGATAAAATTTTACCACTATCTGGATCGACAGCAGTAGTATTCGATTTACCAGTCGTATGGCTATCAAGCCGATGGATCATTACTGAATATTCACCAGGTTGTGAAGCACTCATAGATGAATCGCCTTCAGTATTTGGAGCAAACCCTTCACTTCTACCTAAACGAACGTATTGTCCATTTCTATGAGAACTTGCACCAATAACTATCCCTAATTGTCGTTCAGTTCGTGGTTCATTATTACCCCAACTACGCATTGTTGATACAATATCACCTACACGATGAGTTCTACCCCCAATAGTAAATTCATCAAGAGTGGCTGGATGGGGTCCTGTACCACCAGAATCTTGATGAATTGTATTGTGCTCTTGCATAACTCTTGCACTCTGATCTGGGTGCATTAAGAACATTCTACTAGGAGGAATTTCTCCAACTTGTTCTTCGGTTACGTTAGTATAATCATCTGCAGTCTGTCCTGTTTCGCGTATACGATTAATGCGTTGCTGTCTTTCAGCAGCTGAAAGCCCAGAGACATCTTTTTCTTGTTCATCTTCTATATGAGGTACAGCACCAATTCGTGGGGTGCCATCTTCTGATTTTATGCTATATAAACTAGGATTCAATACTTTAGTGAGAATGTGATGTGTAGCGCATCCAGGTTGCATTGAGCCCTCTTCGGCTACTTCTGACGTTAGACCACAACCATCGCCTTCGTGGTGCTCATGTTGACATTTTGGGAATGAGTTATCGCTTTTGTTGAATCCTCGAAAGGTATTACCAGTACATTTATGATAGGTAGTAAATACTCCATTACTCCCTAAAGATTGACGACCTTGTACAATACCCATCATTGAACGAATTTCGGATGGATTAATTGCTTCAGGGTTTGGTTTACGACCTTTAAGACTATTCGAAACACGTTGTTTATCGGGACCATATAGACCATATGGGTCAATCCATACAGCAGAACCTGGCTTTACTTGCTTCATTACTTCTGGATCATCTAGACGACCTAAAGAGCCTCCAATGGCTTGATCCAACAGTCCTAATTTTGTTGCATCTCTTTGAAATGGAGTATAGGGTTTACCAGTTTTTGGGTTATTGCCCTCAAATGGGGAACGTCTCTCCGATTGGCCAGTTGTTTTATTCTTAGATAGAATTGACCATCTATCCCATAATTTTTTACTCTTTTTAGTTTCTGGTAAAACTGGTGAGGCCACCCTTTCGGGTAAGTTAAAATTTACGGGATCGCAAGCATCACAGCTAGCGTGCTTGATCTCCCATTCTTGATAAAGCGCTTTTACTAATTTTGCTTTGCTGTCTGAGACAGAAGCTAACCTACGAGAAGAGGTTGAATCAAGAATATTATCAACTGCTGTAGCTCTTTGATAAAATTCTTCCTCTGAATGAGCAAGAAATAGGAAATCTCCTACTTTTTTGGTAACTTCATATTTAGCATTAACAATATCTTTTGCTGCAGCTTTTGCTTGATAAACCAGTTCGTTATCATCCGTATATTCTAATGACATAGTATATTCTCCAAATAGTAGGTATTATGCCTTTTAAAAAGGCGCTGATCAATTACTAGTTTGATTTCTATTACTATTTAACAGAAGGATCCACCGGCAATAGTATCTTCCCCATAATGATTAGCCACTAGATTTGCACAAACATAGGGTATTTTGTGTTCTTCGTGCCAAGGGGAAGGAAAATATGTAGTAAGTCGTGATACTTGAAACCTACATCGTATTTCTGGAACATATTTGGCATATTCGTGGTTAGTGAAATACCAAAAAGAATTTTCATTATAAAATGATACGTGAGTGGGGTCTTGATATGCTCCTCTACCATCTGTAGAAGGAGTATTGGTTAATAACATTCCACCATGGGCTAGCACTCGGTACATTTCATTAAATAGTCGAATTTTATCTGGTATATGCTCTAAAAAATCTGACGCTCTAATTACACCTACGGTTTGATTTGCTTGCCACGACAAAACATCAAAAATATCACCCTGTAATTGTGCTGGGGAATGATTATCTACAGTCATATAACCTGGTGCTGGATTGTGTGCTCCTCCCAAATCTAGAGCTGCTAATTTATTTCTTTTAGCCCAAGCTAATGCATTGTCATTAATATTATTATCATAAAGTCGAACAGTTTCACTTTGAATAAAACTGTTGGTGTCAACTCTTTTTTGAGTGTTACCTTCATGAACTCTTTGAAAATATAAACATTTGTCAATCAAATAAAATTTTGTTTTTTGATATAAACGATTCATTAAGTCTTGATCGTCTAAGACAGTTAGATTAGCGTCGTAACCACCAACTTCTTCGTAGATACTTTTACGAAATGCTCGAACGTGATTTGGAGCAAACCAAATATAGCTTACATTACTTGGTAATGGTGGCATTGAATTACACTGAAGATAGCAATTACCATCAACTTCAACTTCTTGGTATCTCCAACCCATTGCTTCATTAAAACGGCTATCGCAACGAGAACCATCTTCATTAATTTGTGCAAACTGACTATATACAAAACCAACATCGGGGTTATCATCAAAACAATTAGAAATTTCTAATAATGCATCACTTGCCAATATGTCATCGTGATCTAGTTCTACTAGATATTCACCACGAGCGAATAAACATGCTTCTTTTTTTGCTGCACCAACCCCTTGAATAGTATTGTCACTAAAAATACGAATTCGTGGATCATTTTCACGAGGTTGCCATTTAGCTCCTTGATTTAAAAGAACAACCCATTCCCAATCTGAAAAGGTTTGTGCCAATAATGAATCTAGGGCTTCTTGAAGAAATTTAGGGTCATGACTTGGTGTAAAAACTGTAACTAACGGCATTTCTTATTTTTCTTTCCAAAGTATGGATGCTATAATTATAACAACTGGTATAAAAAACAACACACAATATACAGCAATGTCATTAAATGTTTTCATGAATTAATTATATACGACAAATAATAGATCATTATATCGATCTAAGTTCTCTCGAAGATCCATATTATTTTCTTTCCTATGAAGAATATACTACTTTTTTAACACCAGTATCATTTAATGCTGCTTTACAACGTTCACAAGGTTTCGACAAACCAAAACTGCCGTCTTTTTTAACACGAGCTACGTAGATAGTAGTGCCTTTAGCCTTATCACCTAGTATAGCAAGAAGTCGACGCTCAGCGCAAACACTCGCTTGAGTTTTTATATCGTCATCTTCTAGAACGGTAGGATGATTCCTACCCTTATTACAGGCAGTTCCAATTACTCTGCCACCAGTTACGGCAACTGCTCCTACTTTAAATCTCTCATCTGATATTTTTGCTGTTTTTAATGCCAGCAATAACATTGAAAGATCTTTATTGGATATTCCCTTTAAAAGGGTGTCTCCCTTTTGGTATTGAAGAAATCATAGGTACCATATTTGTTTTCCTTTCACTTTTATATTACTTTTTAATTGGCTCTCGAACTAGGACTCGAACCTAGAACCCAGCGATTAACAGTCGCTTGCTCTGCCAGCGGCTCCCGCTGACAAGGAGGAGGACTAAGTCGATGGCAATATGAGCAGCCCCCGGACTCTTTATCGGACTTGACCTCTTTTGAACGGGCGGTTTCGTCGCTTGATACCGAGGTGTCCTTTCCCCCGGCCCGAAAGGTTTTTAGTTCCTGTAGAGTCAAACAGCGGGCCATTCCACGTCTCGGGGTGTTTGAGTATCCATTGAAAGTACAAGGACTCAGCCAAAAACCACATCAGCGCGGCACACACCAAAACAACGTAGAGCCAGAGATACCACCTCATAGATGCTCTTCGATCCAGTCCGCGATTTCCGAGAAGTTATTACGAAGTCCATCGTTCAAGGTCATGAGAGCCTGCGTTCTTGTTAGCGCTTAGTCTTTGGATTTGACTTTTGCGTAGGCTTAACCGGCTTCTTTGCCAAGTCCTTGGCCTTCTGTAGGGCATTAACATCAGCAGCGTAAACCCCATTATTCGTCTCAACAAATGGTGTTTGTTGTACAGGGTTTGGTGTTGGCGTTACAGGTGTAGGGAGATTCTTAGGTAGTGCTAGGAAAAACACACTTAGCCAAGGGAATCGCTTCTCACCCTCATTAATTAACCAGTGGTAAGCATACGACAACGGAAGGGTGAAAGCTACTACCCATCCTACATCAATCTTAGTCCAAAGATAAATTAGTGTAGAAACTACTGTACCAACTACAGCTGATACTGCAGCCGACCAGTTAGGCTTTGTTGCTACGGTTGTTGATAATGTTGTTGACATTCTTTGTTCTTTCTGTTTAAATGATAAAAACGTTTACTGAATACAGTATAGCAGTACTATTGTACTTCTGTCAAGACCTTCGTAAGATGACTTTTAGAACCAATCTGAGTAGTTGCTCCAATTAGCTCGCCATCGTTAAAAATAAGAAAAGTAGGAACAGATTTTACACCATATTTAGCGGCAATCTCATAACTTTCGTCCACGTCTACTACGCCAAATTGTAGAGTTGGGTTTTCATTAGAAATTTCTTCAATAATTGGCTTAATAGCCTGACATGGACTGCACCATGTTCCAGAAAATTCTGCTATTGTTTTGCCTCTTGACGAAACAAAATTATCAAAATTCTTTTTATTTAATTGAGTAATCATTTTATTTTTCTTTCTTTTTATTTGGTTTTTTGGATTTAACAGGTGAAGGTACATTAAATGCTGCAGCTATGTCAGCAGGAGCAAATAGTTGTGGAGTCCCATTAAAGATTATACCACCAGCCCATAAAGCCATAGCAACTAGACCGGAACAATTAATGGTGTTATCTAGGGTAACACGTAATTTGACCCCCGTAAGAAAATGAAAGCCAATTGAAATATCACTTATCCAGCCGTACTTATCATTTAAGAAACTTTTAGCTGCTTCCACTGCTTGGTAGCGATTAGGGGCACTTAATCTTGTATTAACTACATAATAAGTTAAACCCTTATATTTAGAAATATTATCATTAAAAACTCCACCAGGTAGAGCTTCAATAATACCACCGCTCGTATCGGTAAATATCCCCGCATGTGACCATTTAGAGTATTTACGATTCTCGCCGTGATATCTTATCCATTCACCAAATTCAATTAAATGACCCCATTTAGTGGGACTTTCTAATAGAAAGAAATCTCCAGGTCGAAAAGACGTAGGTTCTTCCCCTGGACCGTAGACGGTGTAATTTGATCTTTTTGAATTAAAGGTAGCCATGGGATAACTATTCCAATTTGTTAGGGTTGTTACTTAGGTTTAAGTATACTCTTAACAGAGTATTTTGTCAAGTAAAACTAGCTAAAAGCCTGCACTGGAAGTACCAGAACCACCCATTTGATCATGGTCAATTAGCATCCCTGGTATTAGTTGAGCACTTTGATTTGGTAGATCATTTGCCCTAGGTCGTCCATTTTTAAGTTCATCGGCTGGATTCAAAAGAGTATCAGGATTATCTTCATCTGGATTCGTATCAAAAGTTTCAACAAATGCTTCATGCCAACTACTAGTTACATAAGTTGGTGCAATTTCTTCAATATTTTCAGGAATGTCTATGCCTAAATCATCATCGTGTTCATGGTTGGGTTTTCCATGAAACTTGAGAACATCTGGATCTTTATGAAGTTTTATATGCGTATCAAGTGGAGATGTTATTATATTTCTGTTTATATCTCTAAAGGTTGTAGTATTACGAATACGTGAAATAGCATCCTCACGACTTTCATTAGAACGTCTCATAATATTTTGTATCATTGATTCGTGATGACTAATGATATGTTCTATTACATCATTATGATTTTCTGGCCAAGGGTGGTTAACACCTTCCATATGCGAATATTTTGATTGAAAAGAACTCGTAATTGGACCCGTTGAGTCTTTGTTTTGATCATCAGTTGGTTCAAAGTCAAGTGGACCACTTAAATTTTTGGTGTGTGGCCAAGGACCATTTACATCATCACCAGTGAACCAAGACCTTAATGTTAGAGGGTTAGCATCTTCACGTTGTTCTGCATAATCACGTTTACCAGTATCAAGTGGATACCTAAGTTCTAACCCTGGAGACTCAACGGATTGCATACGGTTATTATTGCCGTCTATAGGGTTACCAAATTCCGAGTATCCTAATCTAGAATTCCAATTAGCAGTAGTAATATACTTAGGTAAAAATGTTTCTAAATGATCAAGATCTGAAGTTTCTTCACTTAAATCATCATCATGATTATGATTGAGTTTTCCATGATACTTGAGAACGTCTGGATTTTTATGAAGTTGTATATGCACATCAAGTG
>Ga0116229_10004355_pt1 | contig 23204 bp, 20 predicted proteins | sample S1TSphgellanicum_3_FD_87313 | JGI IMG/M metagenome (GOLD analysis project Ga0116229, IMG submission 87313) | Host-associated microbial communities from peat moss isolated from Minnesota, USA - S1T2_Fc - Sphagnum magellanicum MG | ecosystem: Host-associated > Plants > Peat moss > Unclassified...
ATCATTACACATACATGGTGAGAGTTATATAGGATGTTGAACCCACTTATTTTGAACAAGTAGTTGGAAACCCTAAATGAGACAATGCCATGGATGAAAAAATGACGGCTTTGGATGCTAATGTTACTTGGGAATTGGTAGTTTTACCAGAGACAATAAAGCAATTGGGTGCAAATGGGTGTACAAAGTCAAGCACAATGTAGATGGATATGTGAGCAAGTACAAAACAAGATTGGTTGCCAAAAGGTATGCCTAAACTTATGGCATAGACTATGAAGAAACCTATAGTGCAGTTGCTAAAATGACAATTGTAAGAGTAATCATTACTATGGCAATAGCAAAAGGATGGTCTTTACATCAAATGGATATAAAGAATGTTTTTCTTCATGGAGGTTTACAGGAAGAAGTGTACATGGAATAACCACCAGGTTATGTGGACCAAACACACCTTAATTTGGTTTGTAGGTTGAAAAAAACTTAGTACGACTTGAAGCAAACATTTAAAGCTTGGTTAAACAAGATAGGTCAGTATCTTGTCACAAGTGGATTTCAAACATCTAATGCAAATTTTTCAATATATGTGAAAAAAATAGATTGTGGGATTGTAATCATAATCATCTATGTTGATGAGTTGATTATCATAGGAGATAGTGATGCAAACATCTCTGATTTGAAAAAAACTTTTGAAGCAAAAGTTTGAGATGAAAGATTTGGGAGAGTTATGTTATTTCCTCAACATTATGGTACTTCAGTCCCCTAAACAGATATGGTTACTACAAAGGCAATATGCCTTGAACAAATTATCCGAATATGGGATGATGAGTTGCAAACCTATTTCAATTCCATTGGAGCAAAATGTGAAATTAAATGTAGATGAAAAAGATCTTGTGGACGATACCACTATGTATAGATGCATAGTGGGGAGTTTGATTTACATGACCATCACAAGGCCATATTTGAGTTATGCAGTTGGAATGGTAAGTCAATTCATGCAAACACCACGAAAGCCACATTTGGATGCAATGAGGTGCATACTGAGGTACATAAAACATACTTTGTAATGTGGAATTTTTTATGAAGCCAAGAGCCAGTTATAAGTACATGGATACATGGATGCTGATTGGGCTGGCAATGTTTCAAATAGAAGATCAACTAGTGGTTTCATGTTTTTTTTTGGAAGTGGTGATGTTAGTTGGAGGAGTAAGAAACAACCAACAGTTGCACTATCAAGCATGGAAGCAGAATACAAAGGTGCAACAATTACTACATGTGAAATAGTTTAGTTACAAAAACTACTCTCAGATTTGGGATAGTCAATGGATGTTCCTATTGTCATTTATTGTGATAACATCAATAGCATATTACTTGTTAACAACTCGATCTATCATGTTAGGACAAAACACATTGAGGTGCATTACCACTTTATTAGAAAAAAAATTCTAGCAAGAGAAATTAACCTTATTCATGTCAGTATTAAAGATCAAGTTGCTGACATTTTCACAAAGGCTTTAGGTATAGACAAGCTAAAGAAGTTTACAAAAATGCTTGGTGTACTAGAAGTGGATTTGAGCTTGAGGGGGAGTATTGAGAATTCAAGTTCAACTAATTAGGTTTCATTAATTACTAGAGTAGGAAAGTAATTAGTTTACTTTCACAAGGTTGAATTACTTTCCTTACTTATATTAGTTTGGTTATTTGTGGTGTGGTCTTGTTGTTAAATACCTTGATGTTGATGGTTTGGTTCTTTTTTTTTCATTACACAAGTTTGTGTATTTCATGTGACAAGAACCTTGAAGAGTTTTTGATGTTATGTTTCGTGTTGTGAACATCATGTTGTAGTTTCCTTTCAATAAATATTTATGTTTACATTTGAATAAATTTCCTATTTGTTAACATACCCTTTAGCCTAGGCCTTAAAAATCCAAAGGTGGTGAATTGGAAAATGAATAGTCATGAGGCTTGCAAACCCTAGTTGGGCATTTCTTGCAACTTCAATCATTAAATTTTAAGAATGAAAACCCTTCCAAAAGTATGTTTTCAATTTTCTATGTATTCAAAAGATACTTTTCTATATGCACATAAATTGTAATTAAATTTTGTAACTTGGTAATGGATGTCCCTAACTATTTCCTAATGCATACCTAACTTGGAATTATTGAATTTCAATTCTTAAATGTAGAAAACCAATGCTTTATAACAAATGTGACAAATACACAATTTTTGCAAAGTATCATGAAAGTAAATTAAAAAGAAATATTAGACACAATTTTAAACTTTTAAAAACATGCCCATGTCATATTTCATACATCCACATAAATTTAAAATTCAATATCCAAAGATTTGATGTACTTTCAAGCTTGCCTTTCATGAATGTTTAGTTTGTGCATGCTTAGGATTACTTTTTGGTATACTTTACCGTGCTTGGACCCCCAAGCCCAAGGTACAAAAGTAAAACCCAAAGTGGGTCGTGGGGGTTAATGAATAAATCGTGTTCTAGAACACCCACCAATTGCAAGAAGCATATTAGAAAGAAAAAGGGATGAAAAACCTAAAAATGAAATAAGCCAATAAAACTTTCATTTATAATGACCGTGCACCTCAAAATAGAAGCAATCCAAGTTTTTTGTCAAGCTTTAACACCTTTTAGCTATAGAAAACACACAATATAATTAGAAGATGGCCACTAGTGCCCTTTGCTAATCATGGCATATTAGCACATTGATGAAAAAAATTGTTCACTTATTGGTGTAAGCAATTATAAATCTTTATGGCATGAAGAAAAAACGCATATGCTAGGTGTCAATTGTGGTATAGTTTTCCTTTGGCTCGAGTTGCCATAGTTGTGGCCACCCTACGAGATGGATCAACATGTGAAACCAAATTTGCTTAAGTGGGATCAATAATGACAACATTGGCCAAAATGCGGACACCATTAATAAATAACAAGATGTCAACTTGCTGGTAAGAAGATTGAAGGGAGTGCAATGAAAGGACATGCGTTTGTTCATGCAAAACATAAAACCTTATGTTTTTCACAATGGAGGTGAAAGCATCTTGTGTTTCTCACCCATATAGATTGTTAACACAATGAGGTCTCTGAAAATGAAACCGATCCCCCATGAAAAATGGGTAGAGAAACTTATTAGCACACCAAGGCAACTTGTGGGCAATCGAAAGGACATGGACCTAAAAAGATTGCTTTGACACTCAATGACGAAAAAAAAACCTAGTTTCAAGGTAATTGTTTAGTCCAATGTGGATTGAGGACAAATTTGAACAAGTTTATATTAAGTAATCAGCCTCACATCAGGACAATTTTTAATATGATCACAATAAAATTTCCATCTATCATTACATCTCTTTACATAAATTGAAGTGGATAGTGATGTCATGTAGTTGAAAATATGAATGTTCAAAATTCTTCCTTTCTTTCCTCTTAATTTTCGCCATTCCCTTAATTAAATGTCCTCTTTTCTATGGCATACCACCCTACCTTTTACCCTTTTCCCATTCCAAAGTGACCTGGCCTGGGCATCGGATAGGATTATGGTTCTACAGATCGCTGTTAAACCTGACAGTGTAAGTGCCATTATCTTTGTAAGGACGCCTTGCAAGAACACGACCTTAAAATGGAGACAGCAACATATGTTTTTATGCAGTTTTGGAACACCAACTAAATTCAAGAAAAAATTGTGCTAGGAGCATGTGGGGGGTATGTGCTGCAGCAGGATTTCACAATTTGGCAGGCAGAGAGGGTTCAGGTGACAGCAGAAATAAGGCGGAGCGGGCCGGGGAGGCGTGGCGAAAGAGGGCGGCGGGTTTGGGTTGTTTCTTTCAGAGACCTGGCCGTCAATTGACCCATGCCCCTTTCACGAGACTCAGTTATGGAACACCAGATATGACCAAATGTATAGTAGTAGACTTCGACTTTCAATTTCCATTTTTTCTTGGAGACAATGAGACAAACCGTGGCATGTAGAGCACACTACATGCAACCGTGGGTACAGACTCTTGGCTTCCGTTATGGGATGCTGTGCCGGCTGATTAAATTGATGCAATTCACCTGCACATTGCAGGTGGGCTACATAACTTGTGTCCTCAGGGGCCCAGTATTGCTCTCAATGGATGTGGTTTATTAAAAAACAATGGAGGGTTCAGATGTTCAGACTTCAGACTTACCTATACAGAGCCGCACACCTACTCAAGTCTTGTTGGCAATTATTTAGTAATGAGGCCGTTACCAATGACCAGTTTTGATTCTCTGAAAATTAAAAATCACAATCAAACAGCTGGTGCTCTGAGTTATTTGAAAACCCTTAAAGGACTTTCGGTTTTGATGTGTAAAGACCTGGCAGTTTCTCTTGTGTGTGGGGTGGAGGGGTGGTATGGTAGACTAGAAGGTTCAAGAGTTTGATGCTGAATGTTTAATAAATCTTCTCCTCAGATTTTGGTATAACCATTAAAAATTTATTAAGGTGTACTTTTAATTTTTTTACTTTTATTAAGTACATTTTAATAATTTCTCAAAAATTTTGAAATGTTTTTCTCATAATTATTTCGAGCGCCAAATCTTGTAGGTTATTACCAGTGTTCTCCAATTCTTGATTTCAGAAGGAACCTTCAGTTCTATTTTTATTCTTTTTTTATTTTTGTTTTTGATGGAAACTCCAATCCAGTTTGAGAACATTTTTTCGAATTTCAAAAACTTCCAGTTTCAATCATTTTCATCAATAATTTAAAGTCAATTCGATTTAATACTAAATCCATTTCCATTTCCATAACAAATTTTTTTGGGGGTGTAATATTAATTTTTTCAACTACTGCACACAATTCAAATATGTAATAATAATTACGTACAATAAATGAAATGCAATAACTTGTCTAAAATGTAAGGCCAAATGATATATATTTAAAAGAAATACTTATTTAACCTAAAAACCTGAAAATGTTTAAAAGGGGCAACTCCCCTTCAAGTTCTAATTCAATTTTGAAAAGAAACTAATCACCCAATTAGATTCTAATGGCAATTCCAACAAAATTCAAAACCTTTGATCCAAAAACCTTAGAACCTGACATATAGCCTAAACCTGCTTAAGTTCCAGAACCTGCCAACAGTTGGGACTACAGTGTGTACATATATATATGCGGCTTTCTTTTTCTGGTGGCAATATTTTAAAGTAAACAAAATAAAAAAACAGTGTGTCGTTGGCTGCCAATCCATAGGGGGCGGCTAGTCATGACTACTAGGGTAGCTGTGAAGTTTGTGGTACTTATCAGTAAGTATATTAGTAAAACTTAATTGATACTCCCTCACATTAAAAATATTTCCATTTTCAAAGCACCCTACTGCAGCTGGGAATAGGGTGTGGGACACAGGTTTCAATATTAGGTGTAGACAGTATTTTAAGATGTAATGTTTTGGGGTGCTTTTTAAAATCACAAGGAGCTATATAAGTAGCATCTGCGTGTTGGACAAGAAAGAAACTGTGGGGAAAAAAGAAAAAAAATAAAAATTAGTTATATTACTGCATGCAATTTTGCTCTTGACTATTGGGGAAATGTGCATTGGAAGCAGCTGGTGTCCTGGAGTTGAGTGCGAAAGTCCACCTCTCAAATATTTAGTGAACAATTAATACCCAAAAAATAGTACTCCACGAAAAAGTTCAGTAACCAACTATTCAAGAAAAACACAAAAGACATAAATTGCAGGTCTTGAACTTTGAAAATTTCCTATAGTAATAAAAAAACGAACTTGAAGCATTAATATGGTCTGTTTTAGGAGGTCCTGCAGCAGGTCATCTTGGGAATCTAATATCTTTTTATTGACAGCAAAACCTCCAAAATCCTTTAATAATTAGTCGATCTAGATTGATCCATCCGGGGATCAGGTTTCTATTAGTCGATCTAGATCGATCCATCCGGGAACCACACTTTGTTAGTGAATTTAGATTGATCCATACGGTAACCAGTTGCTGTTAGCCGATGCAGATGATTAGTTGATCTAGATCGATCCATCCGAGAATCAGTTTCTGTTAGTTGATCTAGATCGATCCATCCGGTAACCAGTTTCTGTTAGTCTATCTGAGATGGATCCATCCGGCGGCCAATTATTTCTGTGAGGTACCTAGATCGATCTATATGGGGACGATTCTGTTAGTCGATCTAGATCCATCCATCCGGGGACCGGTTTCTGTTAGTCGATCCAGCCAATCTACATCGATCCGTCCGGTGACCAGTTTCTATTAGTCTATCCAGATCGATCCATCAGGGGACCCGTTTCTGTTAGTCCATGTAGCTTGATCCATTCGGGGACAAGTTTCTGTTAAACGATCTAGATCGATCCATCTGGGAACCAGTTTCAACAGAAATTGTATGAGTCATGTTCAGAGTTTGCAGCCATGAGTACTGGTAGTTCATATTGCGCTTGCAGCAGCCTGTTTGTCAAGTCTAGTAATCCTTGGACTAATTACTATTACCAATCACAAGGTGATGTCGATCAATATTGCGATCTGATCTGATTCTTGCATGCAACCCCGTTTCTGCACTAAGGTAATCAAACCAGGCATAGTTCACTAGACTGTACGATGATTTTAAAATTATATTCATGCGGTGCAGTAGCACATCAAAGAGTTTGCGTCACCAGTTCACAGGGTAAACAAAAACACCTCGCGGCCGGGGTAACCGACATATATAACATCACTCTACATGAACTCATACCAAACCATATAATACTTACTTACATAAGAAAGTCATCTGCTGTCATCTTTACACATTTTTACAAAAGGAAAGAAACAGAGAAAGATTATCAATAGTGCTGTGGATCATCACCACATTGCCAAGACACTGATGGTGAGAAACAAAATCACTTCAATCACTTTACCGAAATGAATGTACAAGCTGCTCATGGTGGTACCAAAATCTGGGAACCAGTACTCAGCTTGTCCTAGAAAAATAGAAATGCACTGTCAAAGGATCAGCAGGAGAAAATTTAGGAAAAATCAAGTGCACACAGAGAACACACCGCAGCTTAATTAGATAGCCAGCTGCATCCCAAGACACCCGGATGTTCTGCTGCTGCACAAAGTTACCACCAGCCGGGACCACATGCATGACGCATGCGAGATTGATTCCGTCCCCTCCCTCCTCCATCAACATGTGATCCGCACGCCTGGGAAACGTGGGTCCGTTCGGCTCAGTGTCCAGTTATAGGGGAATTAGAAGCTTTATTTTAGCCAACTCGACAAACACGAGCAATAGGGAAGGCAGAGGAATTACGGCGTATAAATACGTCGAGGGGACAATGGGTGAGTGGAATGCGGCTAAACCAGGGCCAATGAGAAGTCGTAGTACTCGTCAATCCGACCACCTCGCCAAGCAGTGCGGATTAATGTATGTGTGCACGGCCTTTTCTCAAATCACATCGCCGTTGGTTCCTTGGCGCTCCACACCCTTTTCTTTTGTTTTCTTTGTGTGTGCGCGGTGTGTTGTTTTTTCGCTTGCTTTTGCGGCTCGTAAAACATAGAAAGTGGTTGCCCTTTCTGTTTTCGAAGGCGACGGCTACCTGGAGACCAGAGACTAGGACTCGCGCCCACCATTAGGACTGTGAACTCCTTAAGACTACAGGTCCACTCCTACAAGTGCATCGGAAAAAAGCCAGACCTTAAAGGTCGGACTTTTGGAGGAATCTCGTGTTGGAGGCCTTTAAGGCAGCGGCGTCGTGCAGTGATTGAATGAATGACATGGCGGTTGCCTTGCAACTCACTCTTATTGGTTTCGGTGGTCAAGATAGCTGGATCGGGCAAGGCGATCGGTTGCAAGAGAGCACCGATAACTTGGGGGTGGGGTTGGGTTTCTTCCAGCGTTTCTTCTCCTGATCTTGTGAATATAGTTAGCTGCTGCGGCTAGCTTGGATTTTGGAGTGCCAAAAATGCAGATGGGAGATAAGTCGGTAGCACTCTCACAAAGAGATGGTGTGGAAGGCAAGCAGTTGCTCGATTTGATGTTTGTTGAAGCTCTGCACATGATTTGCGGCTGATGACGGAATGATTCGGATGCCAGAAGACGTCGAGTCATTGAACAAGCAGTGGATGTGATAAACTTGCAGGCAGGTGATCAAGAGTCCCTGGTTTCCTTGTTGAAGATTTTCACTCAGAATTCGTGTTGGCTCGAAGAGTTAAAGAACTGCGCCGGGTGTTCTAGCTTCTAATATGCACATATCTTACCTTCTGAATGCTGGCGGCAAGCGCAAGAACTTAACCGTTTGCTCGATCCGACTTGCAGCAGCGACCGAGTTATCCCTGGTGTAAGGTGTACTCTCGAGGATTCGGGGAAAGGGCTTTCGTGCAGAGAACGATCATCAGCTGGAGGAAGTTGGAATGAGCTGGACGTGTAACCATGAGCAGGGCGCGTCAGTTCCAGTGCCACAATCTTTGAGCTCCATACGTCATGCCCAACCAGTACAAGCTTTATGTGAAGAATGGTGGCAGTTTCAGCCTGATACAAGTGCGCGATGGCCCACTCATGTTGGCGCCATCGACCCTTTCACTGACATGAGTTTGTGGCCTAGCGGCACAACCGGATCAACCCGCCTCAATTCTGACATATCTACTGCACCTGACTCGCCGAGTACTTGTACTATATCCAGGGTGCGTGCACAAGACATCCGCTGGATTCCATCCTAAATTTCGTCTTGAACTGTTTCGTAGTTGCCAGCTTCAATTAGCTTTCTTGGTGGATTTAGTTTGGGCGTGCGCGTGCTGAGTGAAATCTGATAGATCTACTAAGAACTGGCTGACAAACACCTCGATGACTGAAAGGTTGAACACTCCTACGAGATCGACTCATGGAATTTAATATATCGTTCATGTAGCAGTCGCCGATCTCATGGTGGCAGCTGCATATGAACAAGAAATTGTTACATAAGTTGAAAGGTCAGCAGCGTATTGATATGAACTGTGAAGCGGATTCATATACGTTTCGTAAATTGTTTCAGTCTCATGAGTCCGAAGAAAAATGACATGTGCTGTTCGCAACAATCTAGATTGTCTCATTGGCAACATCCCGCTGGCTTCGTCATGAGAGCCGGCGCAGAATTCTGCGGTCATTACTAATTGCAGCAATGAGTTTTAGGGGTTTCGCGACTTATCAAAATACTGATGTTGGTATATTCCTGCGTGATATTTTTGAGCAGTTTCACCCTCTGGACCACCCTCATAGGTGCAACTGTTTACGGCATTCTAAGATTCAGCACTTTTATGAGAAAGAACAAAGGCTGTATAACCGCCAACGTTCTTGTGAGTCCGAAGCTGGACCGTCTCCTCTTCAACGGTCGCTACCTTTCTTAAGCCTCAGTCCTCCCACAGCAGATGATCGAGGACCGGATGTCGAAGATCTCCGAGCGCAAAGGCGCTATCCCGCGGCTCGACCTGCAGCTGAGCTTGTACCTGCAGCTCCGGATTCTAATGCATGTCGTGAGTATTGTGACGACAATGATGTGACAGTGGCACTTCACATCGGACCTCCTTCCTCTCCTGATGCCTGCATGGAAGGCGCCACACAGCGAGATGGATCATCCGGGCATCTGCTCGCTGACACTGCGTTCAAAGACAGCGCTCACATCACTGACGGAGTCGGTCGGCTGCTGCTTTCAGAAGGTCAATATTGGATTCCCACATCGGCTGAGATTCTTGTGGGGCCTACGCAATTCTCCTGTCACGTTTGCAGCAAGACTTTCAACCGTTACAATAACCTGCAGGTTTGCACTCAAAATTAGTTCGATCATTTGACTTGTGATTGCCATAATCTTAATCCGGTCATGACAATTCATGTTAGCCATGGTTGAGGGTAAAGTAGATGCCTGCTGGCTGTGATCGTCGTATACAGAACCAACGTGGTTTAATGTACGTCTTTGCAGATGCATATGTGGGGGCATGGATCACAGTACAGGAAAGGACCTGAATCATTGCGAGGCACGCAACCCACAGCGATACTTCGTCTTCCGTGCTACTGTTGTGCGCTAGGATGCCGAAACAACATCGCGCACCCTCGATCCAAGCCACTGAAGGACTTCCGCACCCTGCAGACGCATTACAAGAGGAAGCACGGAATCAAGCCCTTCGTGTGTCGCAAATGCAGTAAGACCTTTGCCGTTCGTGGCGACTGGCGGACCCACGAGAAGAACTGCGGAAAGCTGTGGTACTGCACCTGTGGCTCGGACTTCAAGCACAAACGCTCCCTCAAAGACCACATTAGAGCTTTCGGCAATGGCCATGCTACGCATGGTGGTCTGGACTCCTGCGAGGATGAGTACGACCCTGCCGTGTCGGAAGATGACGCTGATCATGATGTCTCAGGATAGAATAATCTATGGACCTCCGTCTATGCAGCTTGTCCCGTAAGACATTCATGCAGCAACCTCTTCAAGTACCAAAAGGATTCCAGCCCTCTTTCAAAGAGCCATGCACCATGCGGTACCACATATTACAAGCATATAGAACTGTCGACTCACACTGCTGCTAGCAGCTGGAACAGATCAGCTACTGGAATTGTAGCCATATTCTTAAGGTATGTCACGTTTCACAATTACAGGTCGTGTTGCAAATCCTCAATACAATCCAGAACTGCAAATTGAGCTAAACAGTGCGGTTCCCAGTCTGGTGCAAGTCCTCTTCCATTTGCGTATTTGATCTTAGCAGTGTGAGATTTCTCGTTGGGGCTATGTTTGAGCTCTGAGGGACAAAGCAGCTGGAAGGCCCACGAGGTCCTCGATAATATTATCTTTGTCACAAATTACTTGTGCATAGCAGAAACTCCGAATTTCGAAATCTTGCAGCTATACAAACCCTACTCTAGGTACCTTTGATTAGGTGATCAGTTCCATTCAGTAATGCCAGATCTCAACCAGCTTGCCTGGGGCTTGAATATATTACAAACAAATTCAGGAGGTCAAGTAGAGCACTAGTAGTACCAGCTATAGTTCCGCTATAAAATACATGGAGATCAATGAATGAACATATGTGACGGTTTCAAGAGTTAAAGGTCGGCAATGAAAAGCTAGCAATTCAAGAGTACACAGCTCTAGAACTATAGCTGCAGCAGCTACATATCTTGGCCGTTTTACCGAAACAGTTCCGTATCAATTGCAGATTGATGTTCATGTGTGTATTCTAGTCTGTTGAACGCCGGATTCAGATCAGTACCCAGCTGTCTGATATTTTAGAAAGTCCGCAGACACGTTGTTCATGCAGGACCAGCAGCTGCTGATCATCTGCGTCACTAACTTGTCTTGCGGTTACACTGCCCTAGTGTTCTCTTTGATGGAGACAGATAAGTGCTCACAATTTATATATTCATTCAGCAGAGTTTCCAGAGTTGCTGCAGTGATCTCTGTAATTAGCTTTTCTACCGAACTCCGTTAGCTAATATCTCTGTGGCTGGTGGGGGCGTAGTGACGGCGGCTAGATCAGTGCTGACGTCGTTCAAAACGAAGTTGATGGTCAGATGGTCCTTGTGAGTGAGAATATACTCATTATCGGGTTATGATCACACTCATTTGCCTTGTGAACTCCATACTAGTTTTGCTGGAACGTACTGGTACATGTGTAGCTCAGCTCGATTACCATCGAAGTGGAATTCGAGTGAAGTTTTCTCTGCAATCTTGAGCATAGAATCTATATCATGTTCTTGTTAGGTAGGGTCTTCTACTGGTGTCCCCTTGAGGCTTGGACCCAACATAGATTTGCAGTGATGGAAATTGTGTCCAGTCAGTTTCAAACTTCAGCTTGGCTTTGGCAGTGAGTTTATAACATGTTCATCTCAGCTAATCTTCAGGAGTCTGGGTAATTGGTTCTAATTTTGCTGCATACTGATGATCAGTGTTGGAATTTAATCTCGAGTGATGCATAAATTTCAAGACAGTTAAAAATTGTTGTGCGCAGGTCTTTAGTGTACTTGTAATTGCTTTGGTGATCTTGAAACTGTATTAGACCAAGACTTGCGCAAATTCTTAGATTTCCTAGGTAATCTAAATTGATTTGAGTTGAAGGAATTGAGACACGTGGTCTCTGAGATTGTTGCAACATTTATAATCTAGAAAAGTAAATATATGCCTTTCAAAATTGTTTGCACTATTCTTGATCTGTTTATGATAATTAGCTCTGCCTATTGTGCACCATCAGCTGTGCTTGCTGCAAAGACTGTACTGTACTCTGAGTTCGTTCTCAAAATTTTCTGGCTGCCCTTGATCACCACTTGGTGTTAGGCTTTATCTAGAATCAGTGAGAATATATTCACTCGCACATTCATCCTGATAAATGAATTCCAATTTGAAATGAACCATTTGTATACAAAATTTTGATCTGTATACAATTTTGGACGTTATATTTTTAGTCTAAGTGATGAAAATCTTGATCCATTGATATTGAAAAATTAAAAGATCATGAAGAGGATATTAGTTTTTTCTTTGGGAAAATAGTGCCTCTTTTCAACCATTCAAATGTTGTTATATTGATGACGAAGCCTTATATCAAGGAAAACGTTAATCTGTGTGCAATTTAGAGGAAGCCAACTATTTGTGAATAACTTAATTCTTTTGGTCCTTGCATTTAAATACTAGGAATTAAACCTGGTGCTGTATATAAGGATCCTGAAATTCTGAAGTTTTGAAAAGCATATATCTCTCTAATCTCCATGAATTTTTGCTTGACATGTATGCAAACACAAGTTGATCACGTACCTGCATATAATTCTCCTTGGCAGGTATTTCAGATATGATTATGTGCCCAGGATGGGTCACCACAATTACCTATTGGGAACCAAATCTCCAACGGATAAAGCAAGTGGGATGGCCCCCAACAAGGAGAATATGAATAATTTGAATACTGAACAGTTTTTTGAAATAGGATGCATTACTTACAAAATTTTCAATGCTCAAGATTTGATGCAAATCAAAAGTCTTTTGGCATATTTAAAGCATTCAAACTTTTGAATAGATTTTTTTTTTTCAAAGATTTAAAAAATCAAATCAAATGTGTATCATTCATTTTCAAAATTGAACAAGATTTTAACATTGCTGATTAAAAGAGATTTTTTTTATTAAATTAATGATTTTTTTTTCATAACACATATGAAAACATTTAATTGAAACATGATTTTTAGCTTTGAAAATTATGAATTTTAGGATGTCATTTAAACAAAAGTCATTCATTTTTATTTGGTAAAGAGCATGAAATGCATAATTTACATGATATAGGATCAAGACATAGTCAAAAAATATTTATATCTAACAAACAACATGGTAAACTAGGTTTGAAAGGTACAAAATTTAGAATTATAGATCAACACATGAATGCTACATCTCGCAAACCTTGGAAAAAAAACTTTAAAACTTTGGCATCCTTAGCTCTTTTGATTGTGTTTGCACCTTCATGTTAGTTATGGTCTTGTGCCTAATTAAAGTATCAAGGTGAAGCATGTTAAAATAGGTCAAAAAAATAGTCCACAGATTAAAAACAAAATTATGTGACACTTGTAGATTAAAAAAAAGGTGATGCCTAATGAGATTGATCTTTTCAATTACATGCTTGTGTATCAAATGTGTTATGGAAAAAGTTTTAGAAGTTAAAAAATTCAATTTTTAAAAAAAATTGCTTTCAATATATTAAATGTAAAAATTGCAATATTTTTCAAATTGCACAAAGTAACCTTTTCCATATTCATGAAGAACAATTGTGAAATACAAAGATATGATGCACATTTATTAAATGTTTAAGGCATGTTTCAACATGTTCCAAACACAAAATGCATTTTGTAAACATATAAAAAATAGAATGGGCATAAGTATTCTTGGGTAGACCCACTAGGAATGTCACCCCTTCATTTTAATAGACGTATCAAATTTGAAAAAGTTATAGGATCCACTTAAATGACTTGGCTTTTTATTAGATTTTTTAATGATTACATTAACTAGGTTGTATAGAGTTTGAATATTTAATGAAATTTAAAATATATTATATTTTGATGTTCCTAATAATTGCATTTAAGAATAATTTCAGGAATGTTATAAGGTTTCCTTTCCTTGAAATTTTTGGTTAGGAATAGAAGTTTGAAACATATTTTAGTTTTTTTGTTCTAAAATCATTTTCATAAGAAAGCATTCAATTTGAATTTTTTGTTATATAATTAATTGGGTAGGTATAATTTAGTTATGAATTTCCAAAGTTTAGGAAGGTGATTATGAAAAGGGCTATCACAATTAGGAAATCAAAATAACCATAATTTTCACTTTTTTTTTATTCCAATGAACATTTAAGATCATATATTTTGGCACGCAATGGATAAAAATGAAAAATAAATAAATTATGACTATGAAACATTTTAAAAGAAAGAGGACAAAAATATTATTTTGAAAATTTTATTAATTTTACCATTCTTTGAGGTGATTCTTCTATTGGGTCCACCCAAGGATGCTTATATTGAATTTCAACTGCTTTAAACCTATTGTAAGGGAAATTTATTTTTGAAAGGTTTAACATCGTCATAATTGAAATATTCAAGTTCCAAAAGATGTGTATTTACATGCATCATAATTCACATTTTATTAGCACACCATTTGAATTGTTTGATTTGAAAAATATATATTATCAATCATGTTAAAATATTTATGATAAATAAGTTAAATAATCATAATAAATAAAATTTATGAAGGGTGAACATATGGTTAGATATGGTCAATACATCCCAAATTTTATAATATTGTTAAAAGGTTTAAATAAAATACAAAAGTGCAAAATCTACTTTTATTTGTTGAATTGGAATGACAAATTGACTTACTTTATCTTGATTAAACCCATCATTTAAGTGATTGACTTGTAGTTTGGATAAGTTGATAACTCATGTGAACCAAAGATGATTTAGCCAACAACTAGAACTATAAATGAAAATTAAATTCAAATGTTAAGTTTTGCAAATGACTTTTAAAAAAATATTTTGTTGAATTTGAAAACATTATGAAAATTTGATTATAAGAAGATTATTTGGTTTAACACCATCAATAATTTTTTGCCATAGTGTTGTGATGATTTTCAAATATGAATTATGTACGATATACCAACTATACAATAAACCAATTACATCTGAAAGGATGGACCTAATGGAAGTTCAAAATTTGGTTAACCAATAATGGTTTCAACTAAATAAATATTAGAAACTTGAACATCTTGGAAAACAATTTTGGTAATGTGTTAAGAGTATTTTTTATTCCTTTAGATAAAATTTCTCTTATCTTTGTTTTTAATTCTTTCTTGCAAAAATCAACAATAAATGAGTTTCATTCCTAATCTGGAAATGTATGGAAAACAAAAACATAAATGTTTCTTTTCTTATTTACAAAGAGTAAAACCAATATGAATTTCCACACCTAAAATTAGAACGATAAAAGCTTCAGAAAAGAAATAAAAAATGTATTGATTCATAAAATCAAAACTCAAAGAATTACAAAAAATAAGAACTTGAAATTCTATCATCCTCAAAAATCCTCTTATTTGTAACCAGTCGTAGTCTTGTTTCAACTTAAACAATCACTAGCTAGTACAAATTTAAAATCAAAATAGGAATTAATAGTCACAAGTTTAAATTAACATGTTCTATGAACAAGCAATTACTGAAATAGACCGATTAATTTAAGGACCTATTATCCAATAATAACTAAAACAGTCACAAAATGGTACTACCTCACCGTTTATGAATTGGTACAACCAATTACTATCTACACACTAAAAAATTGGGTTAACATAATTCAATTTTGGTCACAACAATTTTTATACAATGGCCACTAGGTTTGTTAAAACTAACATCACATGCCATTTTTGCATTGGTTGTCATGTTGGCATTAATCATAACACATCAATTTGTTGAATCAACATTAACGTTGACTAAACATGCGCCCACAATAAAAATAAAAACATTATTTTTTTAACTATGCAAGTAAATTTAATTATTAATTATTAATACATTAATCATTAGTTATAAAACTTTATATTTTTGTAATAAATCATTTCATGACCGAATTTAGGTCACCAGACAACAATTGGGGTGCAAGGTTGTCACTACATCTAAACATCCATCACATCTCTAGTACAATGTGATGAACACATTTGGCTGTAAACACAACCTTATGCCATGTTAGTATAAAATCAACCTAGGTCAAAATGAAATCAAACTACTTAAAAAATAGTTGAAGGCAACTAAAATTCACATCATTCAATTGCTCTATTTGCCTTGTGGCGACTGAAACAACTTTTGATCACCATAATCTTGTGACAACCAAAAAATTTCACACGAGTGATCAAAATGCTTTTGAATAGTGATTGATATGTTTTTGCACATGAATGAAAAAAATTCAATTATTAAATCAATGGTGGACAATCAAAACATGGTCTATCAAATGGCTAAAAAATTTCAAAATGTGATTGAAAATCAACAAGTTTTCAATCACCTAATCTAATGACTAAAACTTTTTAACTAAATTTTTCGAAAATTGGTTGAAAAATTTGGTAGCAACCAAAATTTTTAAGCCACAACAAAAAAAATTCAATCACAAGATCCATGGCCATTGTCGATCAGACCACTAAATTTTTTTGACCAACTTCTAATTTTTTTTGGGGCAAATCAAAAACAACTCGATTGCCCAATTTAGTGACCGATAATTTTCAATCACCCAATTCAGTGATAAGAAAATTTGGCAACCAAAAAACTTTGGTTGATTTCCATCATGAAAACTAGTTTAACTAAAAATTTTCAATCATTAAAAAAAATTGTCGAGATCCAAATGCATCCATAACTTTGGTGTGTTAGGTCGATTTTGACAACCTTGTCAAAGTGTGGACTAGTTGTGTTCAAAAATTATGGCCATTGAAATAACGACCAAAATTAGGTTGCCATTTTTGAATAATGCAAAAAAAACTCTAGTTTTTTTTTCAGTTTTTTGCTTTTGTTCTTGGGATTGGATTTTGGTTACTGGACTACAACCAAAGTGTGGGTTAGTTGCAACCAAAAATCCTAGCCATTGAAATGATAATCAAAATCAAGTTGCCATTTTCAATTATCCAAATTTTGATTTTTATTTATTTCCATTCTTGAAACCGATTTTCAATTGCTAAATATCGATTAGGGTGTAGGTCAATTGCAACCAAAATCAAGTTGCCATATTTCAAAGGTCCAAATTTTATTTTATTTGTTTACCTACTCTCATAACTAGATTTAGGTCATTGAACTATGATTAAAGTGTGGATTGATTATAACTGAAAATCTTGGTTGTTGAAATGGTGATCAAAATTAGGTCACCATTTTCAACAATCTAGATTTTTTTTCAGTTTTTGTTTCTCTCTCTTTAGACTAAATTTAAATCAGCAAACCACAACCAAGGTGTGGACTAGTTGTGACCAAAAATCTTAGCAATTAAAATGCCTATTGACATTTTTCAATAATCCAAATTTTTTTAGTTTTCTTTTCTTGCTTTTAGGGCTAGATTTAGGTTACCAAATTGCAACTGAGGTGTGGATTAGTTGTGATCGAAAATTTTGGCCATTGAAATGGCAATGAAATCAAATCATTATTTTTCAATGGTTAAGATTTTTATTTTTTTTGCTCGATTGGGAGTTGATTTAAATCATGAGACTATGATTGAAAATCTTGGATATTGAAATGGCAGTTGAAATTCGATCACCATTTATCAACGATCAAGATTTTTTCAAAATAATAATAATAATTTTTAGTTGTCAGGACTAAATTCAAGTCAGTGAATCTAACAATTTGGATTTTGGTTTTTTTGCAATTGTAATTTTTTGTCACCATTAGGGTAATTTTTTACCCTTACATGAAAAGTTACTACTTTGACATAGGTTGACCTTAAACCAACATGATGTTGGGTTACATCAATGTCAAAACTAATGTGACATGACAAACATGATGTTGATAACCTTGGTGGCAACTCTAGAACAAAATTCCAACCACTAATTATGCAAGTTGCAACTTTAATTATACCACCAAATGTAAATCAATAATCCCTTGGAGACTTTTAACATGCATAATTGACATACTTTTAAGTTAGAATATCTATCATAAAATTTCATTAATTAAGAATTTTTCACTCAATAAACAAAATAATCATTAAAATGAAAATTAGTTATGGCAATATCTCTTATTATGGCTTTCAAATAAATTGCAATTTATCTCTTCATGTAAATAATATTTAATTATCTTGAGTTCAAAAATAACAAAAGTATGATTTAAGAATCACATTAGTTGTTTCATGTTCCTTATTACACTTGGGTTTTCTTGTGTGGTTTGTAGAACAAATAACCAAACCAACAAAATTGGTTTAGATTGAACCACCTTCATACTTGGAAGGTTTTTGCATGGATCATGTTTCAAAAGGTCACAAGTGATTACATACATGACTCTAAAAATATAATCCAATTAATTCTCATAAAGCTAAACACTTCAAGTTTTTGTTATATTTGCATATGATCTATGAACAAATTTTTTTTTGGTTTTTTAGTTGGTTTTTCATGTGGATACTTGCAAATAGAGCAAATAGGAAGAAGTTACACGTGATCCTTTTTCTCACATTATAATGTATGTAATACATGTTTAGCATCATACCTAAATAACAACATTGCAAATAATGAAGACAAAAATAACATCATGTTGACTAGCTCTCTCCAAATCATGCTTTCATTGATGTTGCACAATTACCTTTAATCTCATATTGGCTTATAGTACAACAGAATTTGGTTTTCCTCACACAATAGGGTATGGTTCATGACACGTGTGTGAAATATTTTTTGTGGTGTTATTCATTAAAATGTACAATATGTGGTGTTTCTTATGGCACATGTTATATTAAATTTTTAATTTGATATTATGTTATGACACATATTATAGAAATGTCAAACTAATATTACATGTAAATTATAATTTTAATGTAATATAGGTCAAAATAATCGTCACATATTACAAATTGTAATGGAAAAAACCATAAATTTTACTTCACACATGTCATGAAGCCTAGCCTATTGTGTGAAAAAAATCACATTCTTTTGTTATGGTGGTAACACTCTCTTAATCAGTTTTTTCATAAATATTGCACAATTGCATTCAACTTGAAATACATCAATAATACTTTCACAACCTAATCATTCATGTTGCACAATTACATTACACCTTTTATATTTGTATCACTAACAAATTTTATTTTAAAAACTTAATGAATGAACAAAATTGGAAGAACAAATTTAACAATTCTTCATAAGTAGCCACAACAAACATAACTAAACTTCTTGTGACTATTATTTCAATAATTTACAAGGACGTATGGTTTGTTGATTTTGGAACTCCAGAATATCTAACCTTTCAAAAAAAAGTGTTCCCAACCTTTGAAAAGTTTATTTTGACTCACAAAGTATATTTTGAAAACAATAGTACACTTGATGTATGTAAGAAAGACCTTATTGTTTTCAACTTCCCAAATGGGATTTCTAAATGTATTGGAGATGTGTTGTATGTTCCAAAGTTGGCAAAAAATATGTTATCGGTTAGTCAATTAATAGAGCAAGGCTTCAAGGTGGAATTTGATGCCACCAAATGTTTATTGAAATCTTTTGATTGAAATAAAACATTTGGTAAAATTGTTTAAAAGGAAGCAAGTTACTGCATGAGCTTAAAGCCTAAGCCTAGAGCCTAAAGTTGGAACTTGGGACGGTAAATTGTCTTTTCCTTTATACACATGCAAGTAAAACCCAAGAATTTAACCTCAAAATGAATGTTACATTAATAAACTTAGAGCAAACATGGGGATGAATGTAAGCATTCATCCTCATTATGAATGAACGAATTTTTTTCATTCATGTAATGTATCAATGAAAAAAAAATTGCTTAAATACATATTTTTAATAAAAACTTCCATCAAAATTATGGATGAATGTTTTTTTTTTCATTAAATTTTTATAGATATTTTTTTCCATAATTTTAATTAATTAAAACTTGATGAAACACAACCTAATTCTATATGATATAACGTTTGTTGAATAATATAATGTACGTTCCATTATAGATGTATTTCATAGGTATGGTTTACAATGTCATTATTTTCAAAATGTTAAAAATATATATTACTATTATTATGCTAACATCCACCCCATGGTCATTGTTATTTATATTATTATTATAATTTCAAGCAAACTAACCCAATGTCATTGACAATAGTGGGTTTTTTCTTCCCCTTCCTCTAAAGGTGCCACAACTTTTTTCAAACTTATTTATAAGTGTTGTTGGCAACAATGGCATTTTTTTTTTTCATTCTTCATCGAAGATGCCATTATTTTCTTTAAATTTAACCAATGTTTGAATGTTTTAAATATCTTTAAACTACATAATGTCATTGGTGATAATGGGTTTTTGAAATAAACTAAAATTTAGTTTTAAGCACCTTAATTAACCTTCTTCAAACAACCTACTATCATAGATAACAATGGGAGTTTTTTAATAATTATTTGTTTTCAAGGCACCCAAGTTTTCCATGAAATAAATATATAATGTTGTTGACAACAATTGAACGGGGGGAGGGGGTGGTGGCACTCATTCCATGACAATATTTTTTGAATTGCTTAACATTATTCATGATTTCTTAAACAAAAATTTTTAAATTATTTTGGTCTCATCATCATATTTTCCCATGTTATCACAATTTCATTATCCATCATTATTAAATGGCATTCAAGTTTGAGATACTAATATTTGGATAACAAATGAAGATAGATATAAATGATTTTGAATTTATTTATTTTCCAATAAAAGATGAATTTCATCCAATGATTTATTCGTTTAATCCAAATCATAAATGAAATTCATCCATGCAAAAATGACATTCATCCATATGAAATCATTCATCTATGGACATATTCATCCATGTAGGTGGATTAAATCGCATTAAGCTTTAAGTTTCAATTAAGCTTACAAGCTCAAAATTCCAAGTTTAAGCTTTACGCTCATGCACAAGCCATTTTCTATTCAAAAGGAAGGTTATATAAATTGGTTGGAATTGTTCAATCCTTGGTTGTAAAATGTAGCACAAATATTAAGAGGAGTGACTTATGGCATTGAAAATATTTGGACACGTGTAAGCTTTAACAGCCATGGACACAAATAACCTTGTTGAGGGCATGGATCTCAATGGAGATCATGACTTGAATTTCTATGATGAAGGTGTGTATATGATAAACACCATTGTACCCCATTTCTTTTGAATGGGGGTTTTCGTGCAAAGGAAATTCTTGAGCTTGTGCACACATACCTATGTGGTCCTATGGCAATAACATCTCATGGAGGAAAAATCTTTTTGAAACTTTTATTGATATTTCTTTAAGAAAAAATTTCTTTCCACCATGAAAACTAAATTTGGTGTGTTTGATGAGCTTAAGGTTTTCAAAGCTTTGGTAGAAAATCAGACTAAAAAGAAAATCAAAACAATTAAATACGATGGAAGTGACAAATATAATTTTAATCATTTCAATACATTTTAGAAGGAGAATGGCATTGGGAAGTAGATAACTATTCCATACATGCTAGAATAGAATGGTGTAATTGAAAAAAAAAATCGTTTAAATTACTTTTATCGAATTATAGTTACTTAAAATATTTGTGTTACATGCACATCTTTTTGGAACTAAAGATATGTTAATTAAGCTTATTCTAGTTAAGTTTAGTGTGAAATATCTCAATGCATGAGATAATGACCTTGTTCATGTGCCTTCTAAGGTACCTTCTAGGGGTAAGTAACATGTGCATGGAGTGGTCATCTCCTATTTAGATTAGGCAAGAGCTGGGGGCTTGGATCACAAGTTTGTAGCAACATCTATACGATCCTATGGTTGCGTGGAGAGCTCATGGTAAAATCATTGTTTTTATCATCTTTATTCTCTCGTTGATCCATTGTCAACTTCCAACAAAAAGGAGCACATAGGCGTCCCCATTTAGGGAACACGTTCCCAGAGAGGGTGTTTTTGGTGGTTTAATTGCCCTTTTTGGGGCTGGCCATTGAGTGCACTTTTGTGCTTTCTTCGCGTTATGGCGATCGCTTGAAATCTCTCTGCGTACGCAAATTTGCTTCTCGAGCGTTGGTGCGGACGAATCTGTTATCATCTGTGCTAAGTGCTGTTGCAAGAGTGGGAGTGAGAGTGAGAATGAGTAGGTACATGTGCGTGTGAGAGGAGAAGAAACAAGAGGATACAGTGGGAGAGACAAGTGAAATTGTTTTTTTGGGCGGGTGAAGGCGAGGGAAGAGCGAGGGTGGAGCGGAGGAGAGATTTCGTTACGACTTAGGGTTACCGGAGCACGGATTTGAGGACGTGTGGGGGTTGGGAAGAATAGTGGAGGTGGGAAAGAAGGTTTGGGGCCGTGTGCGAAACCCTTGGGGTGAAGGGTCGCTGTGTGCCGGCTTGTTGTGCGGGCAGTAGTGCGTCATGTCATCCCCGAGCAAGCGGCGAGAAATGGACGTCATGAAGTTGTGAGATTTCTCTCTTCGTCTTCTTTTTTTGGGTCTTCTAGAATTCCTCTTTTACTCTGTCGATGTTGGTACATTGGTTTAGGGTTTAGGAGTTCGTCAGTATGTATGTCCGTTGGCGATTTTCTTTGGCATTTGCGAATCATAGAAGGAGATGAGGGTGATATAAAGTCTGTTTCTCTTATCCGAGCGTTTTGTACTCTTCTTTTTCTTGAACGATTTCTTGGATGTTTTTGTAAGAGTATTTTCTCCTGTTCTTAAACTGTATACAAGGCATTTACGAAGGTGACTTGAAAATTGAAGTTTCGTTTGCATCTCAGCTAAGTGTACTCGATCCTGTACACTTTTTCTGGGTTCTGTTTCGGATTGCCACAATAACTATAACTAGGAGCTGTGGCCAGACGGAGAGTTTGGAGGTTTGCGCCATCTGTTCTAATTCGTTTGATTCTGTCTGTTGACAGGATGATGAGCGACTACAAAGTGGAGATGGTGAATGATGGGATGAATGAATTCTACGTTGAGTTTCATGGCCCCCCAGAGAGTATGTTTTCAATTTCAAGTTGGTCTTTGTTTTGCAGTCTTTACTCTTTGTGAATGTCAAGCTGAATTGTGTGTCTTAGGATTATGGAGGCTGGTGGCCATTGTG
>Ga0116229_10004356_pt1 | contig 23204 bp, 14 predicted proteins | sample S1TSphgellanicum_3_FD_87313 | JGI IMG/M metagenome (GOLD analysis project Ga0116229, IMG submission 87313) | Host-associated microbial communities from peat moss isolated from Minnesota, USA - S1T2_Fc - Sphagnum magellanicum MG | ecosystem: Host-associated > Plants > Peat moss > Unclassified...
AAACTGCCAAGGTGCTATGATTAGGGTTTTTTTTTTTTTTTTCAAATTCCTCAACTAGGTCCACTGGCGAGGATCAGGTACAGCCATTAAAAAAAAAATAAAATAAAAATTGATTCATTACTTCGTACAAGAAGACCCCGACTTTTGACTGTACTGAAAATGGATTGTTGGTGTGCACGTAAAGCTGAAAACCCTAAGCTGTCCACCGTCGCTGCTCGCGAGTGCACGCAAAGCTCGAAACCCTAATTGTGATCACCAATTAGGTTTGGTTTGTTTGCTTGTGTAGAGGAAACGATAGAACACGACGACGCAGCAGCAGAAGAAGAAGCTTTGATTGATGGGTTTGTTCCTGTTTTCTTGAGGGAATGGATATAAGAAAACGCAGAAGAAGAAGAAGCTTTTGATTGTCTTGAGATTGTAGTATCGATAGGTAATGGAGAACAACAAGATGCAGATGCGGCAGCAAGTGCTGTTGGAGCATCTGAAGCCGAGTCGTCGAAGAGGCGGCGGTTTGTGCGAATCGTCAAATCTGCTGGTTTGTTCCTCGCCTTGTATGGCTGGAGATAGCGCACCTTATGCGCGTACCACGGATTTCTTGGACGATGTTGTGATTGTGGCGGCGTACCGGACGCCGATTTGCAAAGCCAAGCGAGGGGGATTCAAGGACACATATCCAGATGATTTGTTGGCTCCCGTTCTGAGGGCGGTGGTGGACAGTGTAGGAGTGAAGGCGGAGGAAGTCGGGGATATCGTGGTGGGGAGTGTATTGGCTCCCGGTGCACAGCGAGCCAACGAGTGTCGGATGGCTGCTTTCTTTGCAGGTTTTCCAGAGACCGTGCCTGTGAGGACTGTGAACAGGCAGTGCTCTTCAGGACTTCAGGCTGTGGCTGATGTAGCGGCGGCGATCAAGGCCGGTTTCTATGACATCGGGATCGGTGCTGGGGTGGAATCCATGACGAGTAATTCCGTGTCTTGGGACGGTACTGTGAATCCGAAAGTGGAGAGCAACCAGAGAGCGCAGGACTGTTTGTTACCCATGGGTATCACGTCAGAGAACGTGGCAGAGCGTTATGGTGTCGGCCGCAAACAGCAGGATGTTGCATCGGTTACCTCACATCAGCGTGCCGCTGCGGCTACAGCGAATGGGAAATTCAAAGAAGAAATTGTTCCTGTGCACACGAAGCTGGTAGATCCCAAGACTGGAGAGGAGAAACAGGTTACCATCGCTGTGGACGATGGAATTCGGCCACAAACCACGCTCGCAGAGCTGGCCAAACTCAAGCCGGCTTTCAAAAAAGGTGGCTCCACCACAGCAGGCAATTCATCCCAGGTCAGTGATGGTGCGGGAGCTGTGCTGCTCATGAAGCGAAGAGTTGCTTTGGAAAAGGGCATTCCTGTGTTGGGTGTTTTCAGGAGTTTTGTTGCAGTTGGTGTGGATCCTGCGATTATGGGTATTGGACCTACTGTGGCCATCCCCAAGGCTGTTGAAGCAGCTGGCCTTGAACTTAATGACATAGATCTCTTTGAGATCAATGAAGCCTTTGCATCACAGTTCACTTACTGTGCCAAGAAATTGGAGCTTGATGAGGAGAAGATCAATGTGAATGGAGGTGCAATTGCACTGGGTCATCCCCTCGGAGCCACCGGTGCTCGGTGCACAGCCACTCTTTTGCATGAGATGAAGCGGCGTGGCAAGGATTGTCGCTTTGGTGTTGTGTCCATGTGTATTGGGTCTGGTATGGGAGCTGCAGCAGTGTTTGAACGTGGAAGTGCAGTGGACACATTGAACAATGCAAGACCAATAGCAGCGAACAATTTTTTGTCCAAGGATGCAAAGTGAAGTGCACCTATCTCTAACACTTTGGGAGTTGCAAGCTTGTGTGTCACATGCAAGAATAGTGTCTGAAGTTCATGTCAAATGAAAGGACAATTGAAGGTTTCCAAGAAGCAAGCAAGTGGAATGTTGTGTACTTGTTGAATGTTCAGGTCATAGAATAGTGCAATTTGGGTTTCCTGCTAGTGGGAAAATTTGTACAGGGGGTGTGAAAGAATCTCAGATGGCTTATGAAGCTTTGTTCAAATACAAAGATGGAGTAAAGTTGTATTTTCTAGCAATTCCCAGGCTGTGAAATTATCTTTGCAAGTGAGACACTGTTCTCAATTCAAGAAGAGTGCTCTTGTAGGACTCTTCAACATGCTAAACCAACATACTATTTAGTTGTTTGTTACATACAAACCAAGCACTATTTTTTCTTACTCCTGAAGCAATGTCCTCCATAATCTCCAAGGAGAGTGCTCTGCAGGCAGCAGAGCATGGTGCAAGCTCCATTGAATGCCTCATTGTCTACATGGTATACTGACAGAGCTGTTATTTCTCCATCAAAAATAGCAGGTTCAGATTATCCAGAAAATGGTCTACAGATTCCCATATCAACACAACCCTAAAACAGTACTAGGCTGCAGAGTGATTTCTATCTTGGATTTCTGAACAGTAGCAATCCTCAGTGATCCAATGTTTGTCAACAACTTTTGGATTCTTGCAATCCTCTCCATCTGCAAGAATTGTCAACTGGTACCTCTTGTTTTCCTTTGTTTTTGGCATTTGAAATCAGTTTTGGGTTTGTGACTTTGGAATTTTAGAGGTTAATATTTCAAGGACTTCACAATCCTAAGCGGGTGGTTATTCAAAGCCCACTTGTGCATGATAGATCATGCTTTGAAAGTTATCCTTGTTTGCATTCACAAGGAAGCACAGAAGAAAATGAGTGTCCTTTGAATGGATGAAGCTTGCTCTTTCTGCATACTCCCGCAGGAGAGAGGAAATTGCAAACAAACTGAATCTCCTGCACATCCAATGGATACAGTGGAAACCCAGAAAAAAAGGTACAGCAGCAGACTATCTCATAAAACTCTGGGCTTCATCCTAGAGATAAGCAAGAGAAAGCTTTACTAATATTGATGAATTTCTGTTCAAGAATTGCACAATGAGGGTTTGCAAATAGACAGGTAAATAACCACAACACAACATTGATGAAAATATTCTTGTACTTTATGATCAACTTCTCACTGTCCTATTCATGCATCATGAAAGTACTTGTTCATGGAACAACCAGCATTGGAGCAGCAAGTGCTATGGGATGGCAGCTCTGATGGGGTTCTAAGGATTGGAACCCACACCAGCATGTGCCTGCTGTCCTTACAGTGATGGTTGTGCAAACCCACAGTCAGTTGTAGGGGACTGTAAGTTACCTTTCAAGCCTGAAGGATATTCCAAAGGTCCTACGTTTTTGCATTTAAAAGTGCAGCTAAAGGAAGTTGTTCTTGTCTGACATTAAGAAAATGTGAAAAAACTGTATCATCTTTTCCATACTACATCAGGTTCCAATCTTCAATGAAATGATTGAGCTCTAAGCACCTCATGGATAAATAGGTCAATTCAATCAAAGCTCATGAATCTATGCTTCAGTGCTACAGCTCTAATTTCTTTTCAGCTTTTAAGTCAAGTAATAGAATCATGAAATCTTGAAAGTAAGGACACATCTTCTTCCCTTCTGTACCATGTTTGTCCCACTTTAGCAGAAAGTGTCGATCCTGTTTTGCAATCCACACAAGTATTTGTTGCATTAATGATTCCTGTTTGAAAACTCGCCATCAACAATAGAGGCAGGCAGAAGATGCCAACATCAGCTTGCATCAAGTGGAAACACATCCATGGCTTCAGACTTTCAGCCATTGCAAGACCTCCATGACACTGAACTCAGAGTGTCAGCAATCCAGACTGGAGGCTTGCACTACATTTAATGCAAGTCCATAAAATGTTCTGTTTAATTATCAGGCAGCAGAGAGGAATCAGCAATGTTGTTCCCATGGGACAAAACCTCACCAGGATTCACCTCTACAATGACCAGCAAGGGGTAGATTTAAACTGTCAATTATTGCTAACTCTACTACTCCACAATGTCAAACAGATGGTTTGCTGTGGTACACAATGCTCTAGATCAATTCACCGCTGCTCACAAAGAATTGAACTGCATCAACACACAATTTCTGAATGAAGATGCAAGGTATATTTTAAGATTACAGTTAAGGCATAGATCTTCCCAACTGGAAATCCATTTTGGCAAAATTGCACAAACAAACAATAAACAAAACACACTGCAGAAGTCAGCCAAACACAACTGAAAAATACAGCACTGTGAGACAGAGGGGCTGGTTTTTAACTCTTAGATTCAAGCATGCAAGGTGTGCATCTTCATAATGAGGTGATTCCTGAAAGCTGATAGTCACAAGGCTTATTCGCAAGGAGCCTGACCTACAGAACTTAAGTAAATGACTCCGCATTCCAAAATTGAGAGGCATTGCAGCTCCATTGTAAGCAAAACCTGGGACAATTACAACTTGTCCTCATACTCTGACAGAGGAGTGATCTGGTCCTTAAGACCCTTCCGTTTCCTAATGTCACTGACAATAACCCCTGCCTGTGAGCTTGCATCATGTGGATCACTGTTTAGCATCTCCCAGTGATCAAACACACACTGTGGGAAAGCCTGTCCAGATGTTGCAGCACGCAGAGTACCTGAAAAACCAAATGACTCAATGACTGGAAGATATGCCTTGATATTGTATAATGGAGTTCCTGGCCGCTGGATTTCCTCAAACACATGACCCCGCTTCTGATTCAGCACACTGTAGATGCCACCTAGTGCCCCCTCTGGTGCCTGGATCTCCACCAGGTACACTGGCTCTAGAAGGCGAGGCTTTGCTGTGAGCTGAGCTGCATACATCACACGCCTGGCAGTAGGAATGACCTGACCACCACCGCGATGGATAGCATCGGCATGGAGTACAACATCACACACCTCAAATGCAATACCACGCATGTTCTCCTCAGCCAATGCACCCTCCTTAGTAGCCCACTGGAATGCAGCCACCACAGAATCCTTGATTTCATTCAGGTACTGGACTCCCTTACACATGTCCACCACCATGTTGGGGCCGGTGGTCTCTGGCCCAAAACACCAGATTTTCTTTGCAAGATCCTTATCCCATCCAAACTCCTCTGCCAGTACCTTGCTCCTCACCTTGGGGTCATCACGGGGACCAATGCGACCATCATCAATGGCCTCTGCCAATCCATCCTCCAGGGGCCTTGCCTCAAAGTAGAGGCGATTATGCTTGTTGGGCGACTTGCTCATCACTGTGCGGGATGATTTCTCTAGCACAGTCTCCCGGAAGGAAACTACTGGATCAGAGACAATAATTTCAGCACCTCCCATAAAATCCTCCTGCAAATCCTTCAGACAAATTTCCAAATGCAGCTCTCCGGCACCTGCAATGATATGTTCCCCACTCTCCTCAATCATACACAAAACCATAGGGTCTGACTTGGCCAACCTCTTCAGACCTTCCACAAGCTTAGGCAGATCAGATGCAACCTTGCATTGCACTGCAACACGCACCACAGGAGACACAGAAAACTTCATGGCCCGAATAGGGTGAGCATCTACTTCCTTCTCGCCAGTCAAGGTTGCGTTCTTGGTGATGAACTGATCCAATCCAACCATGGCCACTGTGTTTCCACAGGGCACATCTTCTACAGATTCCTGACGCCTACCCATCCAGATAACTGTCCTTTGCACACTCTTGGTGTACAAATCCTTTTTTCCGCCTGGCACATAGTTGGGCCCCATGATACGGACCTTCATACCAGTGGCAACCTTACCGGCAAACACCCGTCCAAAGGCAAAAAACCGACCCTTGTCTGATGCAGGAATCATCTTAGATACATACAACATGAGAGGTCCCTCTGGGTCACAGTTCCTGATGGCAGCTGCATACTGGTCATCCAATGGGCCCTCATACAAATTCTCCACTCTGTACTTCTGTGCGGTTGCAGGAGAGGGCAGATGATGGATCATCATCTCAAGAAGGGCACTACTGGCAGGCAGCCATGCTTGCATCACCCGCTTCATCAGTGCCTTGGACATAAGATCCTTCTCCTCTCCCTTGAGAGAACATCCCAATTTAGCCATCATAGGCCACAGCTTATCCTTTTGGTCATTCATACAGATATTGATGATCTGCTTGATGGGGTTGTACACAAACTGTACAAACCCACGCTGGCAGGTGGGTGATCCTGTGTTCTTAGTTGTCCACTTCTTTGTGGCTGGGTCAAAGTAATTCTCACCCCACAGCCTCTCCATCATTTTCTTCTCATCGACGTTGAATTTTGAAGCATACATTTTTGCAAAATTGGTGAGAGTGAAGGCCCAGCCATGAAGACCAGCTGAAAAGGCAACAGTTCCCTTCTCTGGGTATACTTGCACATCGCCAAGCAGTGGATCCTCATAGGTTGCCATGATGACATTTGCATTTTCAATCACACGCTGGAAGGTCTGATATGCCTCCTCACCCTCAACCTTCAGTTCCAAAAAGCACCTGTCCATTTTGTTCACTGTCAGTACTGGTCGAATCCTCTCACCAAGGGCTTGTCGAAGCACAGTCTCTGTCTGCACACACACTCCCTCCACACAGTCCACAACCACCAGTGCTCCATCTGTGATACGAAGAGCAGCAGTGACCTCAGAGGAGAAGTCAACATGCCCTGGTGAATCAATCAAGTTGATGAGATAGTCATTGCCATCCTTTTCTCCATGGTAATCCTTCAGAGATGCATCAGACATCTCATAGTACAGGGATATTCCGGTGGACTTGATGGTGATACCTCTTTCTGCCTCATCTGCCCGGGTATCAGTGAGCCGGACATCACCAGCCACTTCTTGAGCAATGATACCAGCAGCAGCCACAAGTGAATCTGTCAAGGTTGATTTTCCTAGAAAAAATATTCAACCAACACCCCTCAAGGCTTTTCAGTATCACACCATTCAAACAAAAACCTTATCAAACATCAAGATTGTCTGTAGGAGCAGGAACCGAGTCAAACACACTGCACTGAAAGGTTAAAGAAAAAAGACTTCCATCTCTTCCAAGCAAACAAATTGTTCATGTAACTGGGCACAGAAAAAAAACAGTTGCATAGATGGTATATTCCTGATGTTGTGTTGAACAATATGCAAAGGCTCTTGTAGATTTGAACCCTTCAAGTGATATGCTAATCAACTTAATTGCATCGAAGTCAAAGAAGAAACCATGCATGCCAAAAGGGTCTCAATCCATGTTCAAAAAGCTCTTCCTCCTCTCCTCAAAATATCAAGTCTGTTGCATCAACCCACAATGATATACCATCTATATATGAAGAGAAGGCACCTACCATGATGATGATGATGATGATGATATAATCATGTTGCATCATCATAATCATAATCATCATCTGATATACCATCTATGCGATGAAGAGGAGGCACCTACCATGATCGACATGGGCAATCACAGACATATTCCTGATGTTGTGTTTTTTGTCCATGATCCGCCGCAACTCGTCTGAAGTAAACTTCACCTGGCATCACCAAGATTAACAGCTATACGTCAGCATTGCCCAACTCTCGGCTGCAAACACCGAACACAACTCAACAGAAAAAAGAATCCAAATGCTAGAAATGCATTTTACCATTTTCGCAGACAGACAAGTGATGACCACCGCAATGTTATGAAGCTCCCATGAACTCACAGAAAAAAAGGTCGGCAGAGAATGTTTTCACATACACGCGCGCACACGCACATGCAAACAACCCACGAAAACTTGCCAAAACATGAAAAAAAAAGCGAAAAAAGAAGGGGAGATCGCATGCTACTCACCATGGTGACACCGCGAAAAGGAGCAGCCGACAGCGGCAAATCGAGCGCGTAACGCCGGGGAGCAAGCAAGAGGAGAAAAACAGACGTAGAAAACAAGTGTATGCAGAACTTGTTTGTCCGCCTGCGGGCGTTACGGTTAGGGTTTGCCTTTTAGGGTTAGGGTTTTTTTTCAGGCTTAGGGTTTTCGGTAATTGATAACGCAGGCGCGAGAATTTCGAGAATCTTTAATAAGAGACTAATTCTGGTATGGAATAATCAATCGACAATGCCACCTCTCTTCTGCAGCAATTGTTATTATGCTCGGAATAAACTAATTACAAAAATAATCTGTCTTAAAAATGTAAAAGGTCTGATCCTGCTAACTCGTCAGGTTTTCAGGCCTTCTTAAATCCCAGAATCCGCCATTGCAGCAGATTCTGTCAGTTCCTACCAACCTATCCCTTTTTACGACTTCCCTACAAAGCCCTACTTAATGGGTTACCATAAGACCTGTAAGTTAGGGAACACAACCCTAGAGTGCATTCTGCCAAATATTCCATCCCTAGAACTTGCATGATGGCCTCACCCAAGTGACTGACTAGGTGCCAGAATGCGCTGTAGGGGTGAATTCTATAGTACATAATGTAGGCCTGCGCATTCTGGTACAGGCCTGTGGCTTCAGGCTTTACCAAGTGTAGAGACCTGCTCTGATTTTTATCCTTTTTGATGTGATACCCACCGGGTACTAAAGGAATAGTTGAAAAAGTGTGTTCTGGTTGCTCACTAGCCTATCTGACCATGGTATGAGCATGGTGTTTTTATGGCTATGGAGAGGATAATAAACTTAGGGACCGCCTCTACTCGTGTGAGGGCTCTCTGTGACTAAGGGTTTGGGGACTGTTTGTTGGAGGTGAATCAAGGGAATCGGATTTCAGGGTTTGAAAGGATTCTGGGCCAATTTTAGGAGGATCATCATAACAGGGTTTTGGAAAATGTCTGGGAGATGATTGAGAGATGAGAAGCACTCATTCCAGTAGAGTTTACATGTGAGGGGAATCTTGATTATTTTCGTGGGCTTGTCACTGCATACTTGAACCCCAATTAGGGGGAATCTTGATTATTTTCGTGGGATTGTCACTGCATACTTGAATCCCAATTAGGGTTTTCATCATGATCTGAGGTCTCTTTCTGTGGTAGTCTGCAAGTTGGGAATAATGTGTTCTTGTTCTCAAGTTATTGGTTTGGAGAAGATTTGTAGTTGGGATGGGTAAAGTGAAAGAGAGGAACAGGAGTGCAGGTAATTGAACACTGAGAGAGAACTGAACATTCCAAATCTTCCTTCAATATTTGATTGTAAGAGGGTCAGAATGAAAGGGCAGTGAGTAGCAAGGATTTGAGAGTTTTTGTGGTTAGGACTGGTAGACTTTTAAAAAGTGTATACGGAGGAGAGTGTGATAAGCTCACCTCACCCTTGTTAATATTTCTGTCACAACAGAGGAGGCACCTTTGCATGTGAAAAGGTGCCTCCTCTCTCTCCCTCTCAAACAAAATTGGAGTTGTTAGAATTTTACCAAATCTTTATGCCAGATATGAGGACCAGTTTTGGGCAGGTCTCTAGTTTTTATGATAACCGCCAGATCTGGGTATGAGAGTGTTTTGAAAGACCTGACCTGGTTCTTTTTTGATATTATGCAAATTATATTTTCATATTTTCAAGACTTGGGCAAGGTTTCAAAAATTTGCGAAAAATAATTTCACCTGAGTTTCAAAGCGCTGGTTCTTAGACATGATACCAATTGGTTTTCAAAGTTGGTTTTTGCATACCGGTTATTAAAAAAATTATTATTTGAAAAATTAATTTTTAATGTTCAAAAGTTAAAAAATTGCACAAAAAAATGAAAATTCTAAATTTTTTTTTCAACATTTTATATGTTCACTATTTCATCTCATTCAAATGAACCTTCAAATTCTTCTAACTCCTTTTCAAAACTTAAATCTATTTGAATTAATTATACTAAATTGGAAAGTGGTTTACATCCATCTCTAGGATCACTTGGCCAATTTTTTGTTTGTAAATGACACCTTCTTAGGTTTGTAAATATGCATGTTAAAGAAAAAAATCTTTTTGTTTCAATTTGTGACCCTACAATGCCTAAAGTTTGACAAGCCAAAAAACCAACTATAGGAAACATGGCTTCATGTTTCCCCCACCATTGAAGAGGACATTTGATGTTTTTGGGATCCACTTGGTAACATCTGAAAATCAATGATTCCCTGGTGACAAGTTCCTTTGATGGCCCACTTGTGGATGCAGTTGTTGAAAAATATCCAAACTAGAATTTTCTTCACTTGTTTGATCTACACATCCAATAGATTTTGTAATTGGATGCAAATGATGATAACATTTCAAAAACATAGGATACAAAGTCCTCCTATCATATTCATCCACAATACTTACACCTTCCTCTTGGCCAACAAAAGAAAATACTAGATGAAAGCTTTTGAATTTAGGGTCTTACATCAAAGACAACATGTTGTGAGCTTTTCTTTCTTCAAATTTTCTTAAAAAAGAAAGAAAAAAATCTAAAACGCCACAAACTTCTCTTCTAATGTTGCAAGCAAACAAAGATAATTCAAAAGCTATCTAGAATCATCATTAATCAAAAGTAACTAGGGCAAATGGGTTTATAATTTCTTCCCTGAATTTTAAGGACATAGTAATGGCAAATTATAATGCATCAAAATGCAACCAAAGGCTTTTAGATTGGTTCAGAACACAAGTTATCACAATAGGAGATAAGGAGTCCACAATTATTTTACAGATGTGCCAAGTAAGAAGAAGAGGCAGTCTTCCACTTATTTTGATAGTATTCTACCTATTATAACAAAAAAAATAACATCCTTTAATTACAACGCTTCCTAAAACATAATGATTTTGTTGGCAAATTTGCAAAAAAATTTAAAATTCCACTGTTAGAAGATCTAACTATAACAAATCAATAAAAAATAGAGAGACAATAGTTCTGGAACAAAATTGCAATAGATTAAATAATCACCTTGTCTTCACTAGAGTATTTAATTTTCTTGGAGGCAAGTTTGAATTTGAACAAGCCTTGTCACATTCTTGTGTACCTTTTTCAAAAAATTTAGGCCAAGTCTATACATTTCTACAAATTTGACTGGGCATATTTGATTGAAACAAACTTGAAATTCTTGCAAACTTTTTCATAAATAATAGCATATTAAGATGCTTTGGAAAAAACATGGCCATTTAACAAGAACCATGAAAACTTTCATTTAAACCAAGGACTTCACATTTTACAACAAATTTTGAAGCAATTATCATAGTATTTAAATTTGAGCCCTCATCCTTAACACATGCAATGATTTTGTTTCTTAGCCCATATTGGTCAAACGATTTTGGCAAATTGTTAGTTAATGCTTACCCAATAGTTTTTGTTACCTCAAACAAACCAATAGTTACTTGTTTGGGTTGCTAATAAGATCCTAGAAAGTTTATAATAAGAGTAAATATATCATGCGTACCCTTTGACATCCACAAGTCAAAGCTCGATGTGGCAAAAATACAATATATTAATTTTAGCAAAATATATACTTGTTTCATTTTTTCCACCAACTTAGGTAATATTTCTTAATAAAATTGCTTTATAAAAAGGAACATAACTTTAAAAGACAAATGTAATATTAAATGCTTAAACCATACACTTTCAACAAACTGTAATGGTAAGTTATTTTTCATAATAAAAAGGCCAAGGTCTTACAAAAAGTCTTTTTGCTATACATCATCCTTTTTGAAAGGTTTTTTTATAGCAAAAAAATGCAGATATTGCACTTGTTGGAACATTTGGCCTTTTTTTCACATGTTGTTTTTCAACATTTTTTATTATTTCATTATTTATTTCTTTTTCAAATTTCTTCGCAATTATAGAATGATCTACATCTACATGTTTTTAAAGAGTAGTTAGACCATAAGTTTTATAATAAGTTATTAATCCTTTTCTTTCTTTAGTTCTTGGATTAAGAATATTTACAGGATTATCATAACATAAAATACATATAATGACTTGATGGGATGTAGCTTCAACTTCCTTCCCATCATCCACACAATAAAATGCCCAACATAATTTTTTTTGTTATGCCCTTTCCAAATTTTTCTTTGAACATGTAATTTTGCAATTTTTTCTTCATTATTTGTTCCCCATTTTCTTCAACTCTACTATTTTCTGTTTGCACATTTTTATTTTCTATTCTTTCCACATGTTTTTTAATGTACATTTCATTTTGATTTAACTCCCCCATTTTCTACTAGAATATTACCTACCTTGAAGGAGAATTTAAAAATAACTATGTTTTTTGCCAAAATAAGATTTTGCTAACTATATGAAAATCAACCTAAACATTTACAAGCAATTGAAAGAAAAATTAAAAAAAAGATGCAATGTGCTGAAAAAATACGCAATGCAATTGTGCAAATGAAGTGTAATGTGTATAATTAAATGTACAATGTCCAAATAATTCTTGCACACAACAAACAAACACATTGTCAACCACCTTTCCCAAAAACATGTATAATTAAAAAAAATTATCAACAAACAAAGATTGAAAAAAAATAATTTCACCTTCTAAATTTGGCCTAAAGAATTCAAATTTGGACGAGTAAGGGGATACTGAAGAACTCGAACCAACAAAAAAGTAAGGGGTTGGGAAGTACCAATTTGAAATAAGAGGAGTAAAACAGCAGTGTTGAGTAAAAGGAGTAAGGAGTAGCAAAATCACAGGCGTAGTAGAAAGGTACATGAGTAATAGGTCAAGTAAAAGGAGTGGAACAACAGGTTGAATAAGAGGAACATAATAGTAAGTTGAGTAAAAAGAACCAAGCAGTAGGTTCAGCAAGAGGACCAGAGCAATAAGTCGAACAAGAGGAGCTGAATAGTAGGTCAAACAAAAGGAGTAGAGCAACAAGTTGAGTAAGAGGAGCATAATAGTAAGTTTAGAAGGAGGATAAGAGTAGCACGTTGAGGAAGAGGAGCATAACAACTTTGAACAAGAGGAGCACAAAGCAGCACTAAAGTTAAACACTATTAAACAAACAAACTAATCAAGCAAATTAAACTAAGCAAGAAACAAAGAAGAGATAAGAGACCAAAAATAATTCACACATAGTGAGTAAATTGTTTTAAGACATTTGCTTTATAACAAGCAATAAGTGGCACTGCTTGCTTGTTAAACCCTAAACCTAATTAAGCCTTAAATTATCTATTAATTATTAACTAAACACTAATTAAATGACTAAATTGTACTAACTACTTACACCTTAATTAATTCTAAACCTTGAAACCTTGACCTTGATTTTTTTAATACCTTGTCAGGGTTTCAATAAAATTTAAGTACACATTTGATTAGGGTTTCAAAGGTTCAATTCTCACATTATATAAAACCTTGCAGTTGGATTTCATAAAAGGCGTCACTCAATGTGATACCCTAAGGGATTCAAACTAAGAACTAGCTTGAAACATTATCTAGTTTTCACAGTTTTTCTAATACCTACCCAACATTGACAAGGACCCCAAACATCGTACTTTTGGGAATTCTAGTTTGGTGTTTGGTTTTTGCTTCGCATCACTATTATCTTACACATTAAAATTTGTATCCAAAGGTTACTTAGGTCTATTTAAGGCTTATTTAGGTCTACCTATGCTATCTAAGGTAGGTTTACAAATTGCCTAAGTAGGGTTTCAAGAATATTATGTAGGTTAGCCTGTTGAAGTTACCTTTATAACCTAGGTTTGCTAACATAATTTAATATATCTCAATATGCTAGTCTATCATAGTTTAGATATGCTAATTTAACATAGCCTATGGGTGAAAGTAAGAAATAAGGAGTCATAGAGTGTGTGGACAATCCTTAAAAATTGTTTTTCAAAATTTTGAAAAATCACTATGGGAACATTATATATCAAAAAATTCATTCAATTTTTGAAATAAATTTTTATACTTTCAAAGTTGCAACTACAAAATTTTCATGAAAATTCACCATGTTTCAAAAGTCTTTTTATATGTTTAAAACACTTAAGAAAAACATGTGGATAGGTGGTTTTTTTGTTTCAAAAGTCCTTTTTCCTTATCAAATGTTCACCAAATCATTTCAATTTTTTTGTGAATTTTAATATACTCCACAAGAAAGGATCCATTTGTTCAAAAAATTCAATAAAATAAAATAAATATACACTTTGAAATTTTGATATTCAAGCATCTTTAAGCACTATTATAATTTTGAATTTGTAATCATGGTCCAAAGTAAAGTTATAGATTTGACTATAATTTAAGGCTTGATGCAAAAAGATTTGAGTTTTTATCACGTTATATGTCATATTTGGCTTCAAATTTGATATTCTATTTGAAAAACTTTGTGAAAAATGTAATATAAACCAATAGAAAATTGCAACGTGGAAAATTCAGTCCTTGGAAAGGACTTTAACCTTGGTGTGACTAGTTCTTTATTTCATGCTTTCACCCCTATGTAAATAGGCTAATTGGTCAAACAAGGTTAAAAGGACATGCCATTTCTTTCAAAATGACAACCTAATATATAGTCGTAATCATATTTATGTAGTCATTCAAACAATTATAGAGTAGATAGGGTGGTCAGCGAACATTTAAAAATTTAAAGGAGGTCAAATATTCACACATTACTTTTGAAATTTGAAGAACATTTATAGCCCTCCACATAATACTTCCAACTCCACAAACATTTCTCAATTTGATATAAGAATGGGGGAAGATATGAGGTGTTTGGTGTAAGGGGTTCAATGTTTGGTGATGGATGAATTAAAATAGACTAATATTTTAAGCTTATAGTCTTTGATCATTAAATATTTGCCTTTGGACTACAAAGAAGTTTCATAAAACCTTAGTTGACATACCCATCAAGTTTAAATCATTCAAAATAGACTAAAAATGAAAAAATATGGGAAATTATTGATAATTTATCATTTGAAAAAATACATATTCATATTACTATTAGCATTTTGCATTTCCTAGTATATATAAACAATTTGGTCTATTTATAAAAATATTATTCATACACTACAAGGAATCTTATCCATTTTAACCCATGTGTTTATGATTTTAGATTTGATTGTTTTATGTGGCACTTGGTAAAAAAGACTTGTAATCACATAAATGATTACAAAGTGATTTGTAGTTGCTATGCAATTTACTCTACTCATGATTAATGTTGATTTGGATGAAAATGAAAATGAAAAATACTTTTATATCATCCATTTTGAATGGCATCCCAAAATAGATGAAAATGTAATGTTTTTGTGACTTGGAAGGTGGTTCATAGGCCATTAGACACCACGTGACATCTTTTCAACTTTGCAACTATAATTTTAGTCCCAAATTCACATGAAATTAAATGTGAAAAAAATAATTGGCCAATGAAATTGTTAGATCTAATGGTATAATTATTTTCCTTTAATTTTCTTCAATGAACTAACCATTAAATGTGTAGTAGGGTTTGGTGGGTTTGTGAAAATTTCAGAGAACCCATGACAAATAATGGTAGGAATAAAGCTAAGGAGTAGGTAATATATATGTGGCTAAATAGTAGGTATTTTATCATGTTAATATGTAATAGTGTTGTTTAATTAGTTAATTAATTAGGTAGGTTAGGTAATAGGTAGTAAGTATTAGGTAGTATGTAAATACGCTAATTAGTAGTAGGTATTTCATTATGTTGAATCAAATAATGTTATGTTTAGTTAGTTAATTAGGCTAGAGAATTAATCAATTACTAAGTTGACAATTGTAAAGTAGTAAATAATAGGTAATATGTATATGGGTTAAGTAGTTGGTATTTTATCATGTTGATATGTGATAACATTAGAAGAAATGTTATCCATTCTAACCATATTTTTGCGACTACTATACAATTAGTGTCTAAACTAACTTATTTTATGACTAACAATGTGTTAGTCTTATGTGTCCATGTAGTTGCAACTTGTTGTAGTTGCATATGTAATACAGGAAGGGTTGAACCAAATTCTAGTTATAAATGTAACTAGAAATTATGATTAATATGATTTTCATTGAAAATGTAAATGGAAAGTGAACAATGTATCCAATTTTGATTGCAACCATTGATGGATGATAACGTAATTGTTTTTGTAACTACAATGAAAGTTTTTGCAACTACAATAGTATATTCTACTACATGTACAAAGAAATATAGACCGCACATGGCAAACTTTGTTATTTCAATTGGACTATTGACCCTTCAATGTACCCATCCATGGGTCTTGTTTACAATTATCCATGGGTTTTCCATGATATAATATTTAATATTTAATAGGTTGCTAGAAACGGCTATTATAACCTAGTTGGTAAATTAAGCTAGGTAAGCTTAATAGGTTACGTTAAACTAAGTAGGCTTATGTACATTGGTAGCTTAGCCTAGTTTGCATATTTAATTAATTGGCCTAAGTTATCTATAGGTAATAGTAGGCCTATTTATGAGGTGTAGCTAATAGGCCATTATGTTATGGAAGTTAATTAGACCCAACTAGGTTAAGTAAGCTAGGTAGGTAATTGGTAGGTTAGGTCATTAATTAGTAGACTGGGTAGTAAGTAGTAGTAGGATAGGTAATAGGTAGGTTAATTAATTTTTTGTGTGAATATGTGATCATGTTTTCATATTGATTAATTAATTAATTAAATTAGGTATTTAATCAATTAATTAGATAGGCTAGGGAGTATGTAATAAGTGAGATTGAGTTATAAGTTAAGCAATAGCTATTTTATTTTGTGGATATGTTGTAGTGTTTTTTATTGATTGATTAATTAATTAAATATGTTGAAAAAATAATTTATCAAATGTAAGCTAAGTAATTAGTTTATTAAGTAGGCTAGTAGTAGATAATAAGTATGTAGCTTAGGTAATATGTGATAAGTAGGATAGGTAGTAGTAAGTAGTAGGTATGTTAAGTTGTAAATATTTTATTATGTGGATATATGATTTTTAAAATAGTAATAATGATAAATTAGGTTGGTTAGGTACTTAATTTATTAAATATAGGTTAGGTAATAGGTAGTAGGTAATAGGTATGTAGTTTAGGTAATATTATACCTAATTAATAAGTAGGATAGGTAGTAGGTAGTAGGTAGTAAGTAGTTAAGTTAAGTAATATGTATTTTATTATGTGGATATATGATAATGTTTTTGTATGGGACAAAGGATGTGATAGTGTTGTAGTGTTTCCTTTTCATTAGAATTTATCCCATATCCTTTGTCTACAACTTCAAACTTATAAAATATATAAGTAGGTGAAAGAATGGACTAAATTTATGATATGCATCATAAACAAAGTGCATGTGCCATTTGGGATGAGTCAATAAAAAAACTTGTCCCCAACAAAATAAATAAGATCCTATTTACCTACTTGACCTATGCTAGGTAACTTATTCTACCTTACCCTAACCTAGAATAGGTTGCCTACTATAGTTTAGGATAAGGATGAATATAATTAAGTAATTATAATAATTAATTAATGTAATTATTATATTATAATTATTATAATTATAATATTTAAATATTATAGTTTTAATATTTAATATTGTAATTATAATAGATCTTTTTTGAACAAATGGAAAATTGCCATGTGTTTTATGGCCATTGGTTTTTAAAATTACCACGTGATTAAATCATAACCACCCATCAAAGGCACATTTGGTAGCATGAGATTATCCCAAATGTAGTTGGAAATGTAGTCACAAATTGGAGTTCTGCGTCATACTAAAGATCATCCATGGCAATAGATAAGAAATTTTGGCCTAGTTGAAAAGGTTGCATCTACATTTTCAATTCAATGGCCATGTGTGACTAACTATGTTTTGGTATTTGTTTTAAGTGACTAGGCTATTTTTAGTCACATGTGTCCATTACAACTATAAATGAGTAGCAAATTTAGTTGTTGATTTTCAAATTTCTTCTAGTATAATGTTTTTTATTAATTAGGTAGGTTATCCAGTTAATCTATTAAATAAACAATAAGTAATTTATCATGTTGATATATGTGGTATTTTTTGAATTTACTATATTAAGTAGACAATGTAATTTATTTATTGAATATGCTATGTAGTAGGAGTAATTTATGACCTTTTATAAACATTATATAATGATAAGTTATATATCATACATCTAAATTACATTTTATTGGTACAATTATGATTTTTTATAAATGAAATTACATAATATAATTTAAAAAATCAAATAGAGGTTTGAGATGTGAAAATACACAATTTATTTTTACATAAAACTTTTATCATAAATTTAAATAGAACTTAAGAAATTATATGTGTAAACATAATAAAATTGATTGTCTGGATTCAATTTTTATATCAGAAATAATAAATTTAACAAATAAATAAATAAATATTGATGATCCATTTATAAATATTACATGTGAATAAATTATGTATTACACATTTTAATTAAACTATATTAGTTTAATTATGATATATCAAAAAATTATTGTATGATATAATTTTTTGGATCAAATGAAGTTTTAGGATCTGAAATTTAATTATTTATTTATTATTATATTATCCATTTATAAGTCATGTGATTGAATTCATTTTTTCCATGGAAAAATCATTAAAATTGTATTGAATAATGAAATTCAAATATTTTTCTTTTCAAATCAAGTTTTATTTTCAAGAGGAAAATAAAATATTTGTGTACATTATTGCCAAATTTTTAACATAGACCTTATTAAAATATTATGAAAAAAATTGAAAATTTTAAAAAGGATTTCTTCGAAGATGTTGTCAAAAATATTCCAAGAATATTCTAGGAATATTTCCAAAAAAATAGTCACAAAAGCAGTAAAAAAGTAGGCAGGTGTGGTTCGTGTTATCCCATTTGCACTCAACTACATTGTTGAATTGCAAAATTGGTCGCAAAATGACAATGCCATGTAAATTAGTTTGGATGTTTGAAAAGTTCATGTAAGTCACATTTTTATGCAATTGCCATTGCGACTTAGTGCCATGTATTGTCTTTTGTGACAAGAATTTTATGTGATTTGTTTAAAACAATTAAACCTTATATAGCAAGTTGCATGTGGTAATTATGATTAAAAGTTAGTTATTAATTCAATTGTTTATTTGCAAATTCCTTGTAGTGATACCATTTTGGTTTAAATTTTTTTAAAACCTTATAATACCTTTACAAATTTAGTATCTTTAAAATTGATACCAATGCAACATTGTTTTAAATCTATTTGGTTAATTATAATAAACTTTAGCTTAAAGACTATTACTGATAGACCTTAGCTAGGACTTCCATTGATGATGTGGGTGCCATCAATTGTGCCATGCATGCTAAGCAACCCACATCATTACTCAAAGTTTTCCATAACACCATTCATTTCTACTCCCATTAACCATGCAATTAACTTTTTGTAGATGAGGTTCATAGATGCCATCAATTCATGCAACATTTTTGAAACAATTAACTTGCTAATTACAAAGAATTCACTACACACCAAAAGGTTAATCCCATGGGCTAACTTATATATTACACATAACACCTATATTTCAATTGGAATAACTTGTCAAACTTGGTGTCTTGTTTCAATAGTGCAAGTTGTAGTTAATTAGGTATGCAAAAAAGATAAGTCTTTGTCATTTAAAAATTTTCAACCCATTTGTCATCGTCATATTCAATGAGGAGATAAACTAGAAAACCATGTAATGCTTATCAGTTTAACTAAATGACTTAGATCTTGAGAAAAGAAAAAGAACGAACTAAATATATGACAATCATGCAAGACAAGTACAAAAAAAAAAACTTGTGTGATAGTTTCAACAATGGATGGGTTTGAATAAAATGAATTTGAATCCATAAAGAAACACCTTGAAGTGGGAAGGTTGAATTTAACATGGTCCACAACCACAATGTGGAATAAAAACATACAATTCATTGTAAAAAAACTATTTCTTATATGTGGTCCATGGTATTGAAACACAACAAGTAGAAACTTCTCTAATTTGTTTGAAGGATTTACTTGCACCACAAAGTCTCCAACTCCTTATAAATTGTGACAAAACTTGATTTGCATAAAAAGTGAGAAGTGATTTGAAAACATTGCAAATTAGGGTTTACAAAACGTGAACATTCATAGGAACATAATTTTATGCCTGGAAGAAACAAAAAATAGTCAATTTGAAAACATAAAAAAATTGCTACAACTTATCACATAATAAGAACCCAAACTGTTGATGATGAATTCTAAATCAAAAGAATGTGACCTGCTTTAATTGCAAAGTAACAAATGAACAAGATAAAACCAAAACAAAAAAAACCACCTTGCAAGATTATAAAACAAGGCAAATTGCATTAACACACAAAAAACAAACAAAAAGAAGATCCTTGTTGTGGGTAGTGTTGGTGCAGTTCAACAACAAAAACTAATGATGTGAATAAGGTGATTAAAAAAAGGAGCATAAAAGAGAGTTCACAATCCACATGTAAAAAAAAAGCTTGTTGCATTTCATGAAAAATGATGATGAAAGAATAAAAGACAAAACAATAATATAAAAAAGAACATGAAAACAACCAAGATTCAATATAGATGAAAGAAAAGAACTTTGAAAAAGGAACCAACGAACTCACACCTTACAAATAAAAATGAGAAAAAATAACAAAACATTAGTGATGGCCAAAGAAGAGGGCTCCTTTTGAGTGATTGTGGGGTAATTCCACAATAATAGGCAAAAACACAAACAAAGCAATTGAAAAATTATAAAACTTGCAAACCAAAACTTGTGAATGATTGAAGCATAGAAATTGAAACAAAACAAGTTTAAAATGAATGCATGAAAATAATGCACAAAGGTTGTTAAAACGATAAGTGATGATGTAAATGACCCATATGAAACAAATGGTAGGCAATGAAAGAAACAAGAGTTGAAATGTTTGAAAGAAATATTTGTTGACAAACGAGTAAGTGAACAACTTAAATACAAAACCCAAATCAGCAAGTGAAACAATTAAATAAAAGGAGCATAGAAAAGTAAGCTCACAAAGCCCGTGCAATGAAGAGGAAGCTATGCACCTCATGAGCAATGAGAGCAAAAAGAACAAAGTTGAAAATGAAAAAGAGCAAAAAAAAACCTTGAAAAATGACCACTATTCATTAACAAACATGATGATAATGTGAATCCATCATCACAAAGTTGTGTGTCTTCACACCTAACAATAACCTAACATTAATAAATGTGAAAAAAATTGAAAAAAAAAATGACATCCAAGTTAGTGCTAACTAACATCAGTGTGAGGATTCACACCTAGTGTTAGGTTAATGTTAGTTAACTTCAGACTAATCACACTTACATTATGTGTGAATTAGCTGTAGTGTTTCAGGCGCACTTGAAGATCACAATGTGTTCAATCCATTGTCAATGACTGGCTTCAATTTGTTGGCTGCCCTTCCAATCCACTTCTTGATTTCTTTATCTTTTCACAGGCATCTGATAAAATTGGAGATATTGATTTCGTACTCTACCGTTAGTGCTTCAAACTCTACTGTTAATGCGACATTCTGAATGAATTTTGCTACAAGCAATGATGTACTTGAAGCTTGTACTTCAGGTAGCCTTGATGTTTAAAATCTGACATTTAAAACCCCCAAAAATAAAGTTGAATGTTGACCATTGTAAAAGACCATACAAGAAGTCTTGTAACTTTGTCAGCTAAAATGCTGGAAAACTACACCCACACCCACCAGCTTTAGCTCACCTACTTCCTTTCTCCGCTTTACTCTTTTCTCTTTATGAATATGCATATTGGACTCTTCTGACTTGAATTTGTCCTTTAGTATAATTTGTCTCTTGGATGTGCAGATGCTCATAATTTTTCACATTCATCTTCACGTGATGCGAGTACAGTTGAGCTATGCTACCTCTACTAGATTGAGTGGATCCCCATTTCAGATGGAGCAAGAGGAGAGCTTTTGGCTGGGTGGGCCACATATTACAGAGATTACAAAACTGACACCAACTCCCTTAGATGCCTCTAGTAAAAAAAGGATAAAACCTAAGGCCCCCTAAAATACTTTTTGAATGATATTACAACTGCACTTAGAAACTGCAGAATTGGGTTTGGTTTGTTCAAGTGGTCTCCAGTAGTGAATTACAATGCTGGGAGAATGTTGGAATTATATGCAATGGGTCGGGGCAGTGCATTTCATAAGTGCCAGCAAATGAAGGATGTTCATATGTTTAATTCTTTGTGCTTGGGGCTTTACATGCCTATGATTACTTTCTTTTATGTTCTTTTATCTCTTATGATAATAACCCAAGCACCCCCACCTCATCATGAATCTCAAAACTTTTCTACTTTCCTGTCTGACCTCTAGACAAATTTGGCTAATTCCTCATGCATGTGGATGATCATCTGTCCACCTACTTGACAGCATTGAAGAAATTTAAAAAAAAACAAGTTTATGCTATATTCATAAGTAGGTAATTTGCAGTTTCTCTATCCACATATCAAGAGTCTGGGTTCTGCCAAGAAGATGTTTTTCCAAAGATTGTTTGTAGTTTCATCAATATCTGGCCATTTTTAGGAGCATGCAAGTACTGGAAGTAAATGAATAAGGAGCAATTTAGGTTTTCATACAGGATTTTATACCCCCATCAACTTTTGGAAAGTCTGGGTTAGGTGAGTGGGTAGGAGTGAACTGTGGGGTGTGATGGGGCCAGTTGCTATTTGTTCTTGGGGTCACCGCCCTTGATAACTAATGCTCTAATACATTTCTAGTTCTTGTTGGACTTTTTGATGTTGTGGGGGAACTAGTGGGGGAGACAGCTCTCCCTTTTTCTCAGTTTGAGGATAAGACCGTATATGTTGTTTAATAATGTGGATTCACTATTTTGTCGTGGTGTACTGAGGTTAGTTGAGCAGGCACCTACTACCAGGCACCCACTACCATGCCATGAAGAAGGAGAAAACAATATAATAACTGTTGATTCTGCCTAGCAAAGACAAAGCATGGATTAGGTGTTCCTATCCTTGAGCCCAGCTACAGGCTCTTGTAGGCTATATACCTAGTCAAGTCAAGGTGTTGGAATGTCAAAGATTATGTTACATGGCCTGATGCAGACTGCAATCAGGTGAGTGTACCTAATACCATACATAGTTTAGGTTTTGAGAATGTTTTCTACACAACTATTTAGAATTATTATACCTATCATTAATAATTCATACTCTCTGTCAAATATTTATTTCATTCACCAAAAACGTCTGGCAGCCCCATTTTAAATCTTTAAAAATACCAGTAAAAAATAAGTACACAAAGTGAACCCTTCTTTTATAATATAAAGTGATAATCTATACAGGATGTTAAAAACCCCTTACAATCTTTGCTAGTGTTATTGCATGG
>Ga0116229_10004357_pt1 | contig 23200 bp, 16 predicted proteins | sample S1TSphgellanicum_3_FD_87313 | JGI IMG/M metagenome (GOLD analysis project Ga0116229, IMG submission 87313) | Host-associated microbial communities from peat moss isolated from Minnesota, USA - S1T2_Fc - Sphagnum magellanicum MG | ecosystem: Host-associated > Plants > Peat moss > Unclassified...
AACGGGACAGGGCCTCGTCGTCGACGGCGGCTGGACGATTACGTAGCGCGTCCCGCCGGGACGGCCAGCGCCGCCGGTACCTCGACGCGTTCCGACGCCGGATCGAGCGGCCCAAGAAGATTTGCTCGCAATTCCTCACGCGGAAGCAACGGCGTCATGTCCTCGAGCGGCATCGAGATCATCGAGCCGTCCGGCATGGCGACAGCAGCGCTCTTCGGCCATAGCGTTTCGTTTTTCTCGAGTTCGATGTCGCAGACGAACGGGCCGGCGCGATCGAGCGCGCCCGCGATCCCAGCTTCGAGCTGCGATGCATCGGATATTCGCGCGGCCGGGATGCCGATCGATTCCGCGAACGCGACGAAATCCGCCATTCGCAGCTTCGCTTCCGGTCCCGTACCGACATAGCGCCCTTCGAAGTAATTCCGCTGCGTACTGCGGATTGAGGCATAGCCGCCGTTGTTAAGCACGAAGAGTTTCAGCGGCAGATCGAGCGCCCGGACGGTGAGCAGCTCTTGAAGATTGAACATCAGGCTCCCGTCGCTCTCGATACCGATAAAATTCTTTCCGTAGGCAACACCGCCGCCGATCATCGCCGGCAAACCGAATCCCATCGCCCCCAAGCCCGCGCTGTGCATCACGCGCTGGCCGCGCTTACTTTCGAAACCGGTGTAGAAAAACTCGATCGCAAGTCCCGAGCTTCCCGTGACGACGAGGATATCTTCAGGAATCGCCCGCGAGAGCGCGTGCGTCGCGTGATAGTGACTGATCTTGCCGGCCGCCGGATAGACGCGCCCTTCGTTGACGGGATAGCGCTGCATCAAATCACTGCATCGATCGAGCCAAGCCGTACGGTCGACTCGTGCAACCGAGCCGAGGTGGGCGAGCATCGCGTCGATGAACACACCCGCATCGGATTCGATCACGACATCGATCGGCATCGTGAATTTTGCGAGTTCGGCGCGGTCGACGTCGACGAACACTTTGCGCGCGTTGCGCCCGAACTTGGGGGCATTGAACGCGGTAACCGAATTGTCCAGTCGCGCGCCGATCGTGATGAGCAGATCGCTATTTTGCACGATGAAGTTCGACGCACGCTGCGCGACGGCACCGGGCCGCCCGATGCTCAAGGGATGGGTCGCGGGGATGATGTCGGCTGCCGGCCAGGTCACCCCGACGGGGACCTGGAGCGCTTCGACGAGCCGCCGAAATTTCTCGGCTGCCCCGGCGAGACGCACGCCGTTGCCCGCGAACAGCAACGGCCGTTCCGAGGCGTTGAGCAATTCGATCACACGAGCGACGCTCGAGTCTAGGTCGGCCTGCGTGGCGGCAGGCGCATCAGGAACGAAACCCTCGAGCATGTCGGGATCGATCGGCGACGCTTGGACGTCGAGGGGGATGTCCAGCCACACCGGACCGCCGCGGCCTTCGTGCGCGAAGTAATACGCTTTTTCGAGATGGTAGCGTATTTCGCTCGCGTCCATGACGGTGACCGCGTATTTCGTGATCGTCTGAACCATCGGCACGATGTCGATCTCTTGCGGCCCCTTTTGGCGCAGACCGCTCTCACCTTTGAGGTCGGCGCGCTTCACTTGCCCCGAGAGCACGAAGACCGGCGCCGACTCGAGCCATGCGCTTGCGACGCCGGTGACGGCGTTCGTTGCGCCCGGGCCGCTCGTGACGATCGCGACGCCGATGCCACCATGAACGCGAGCGTTCGCCTCAGCGCTAATCACCGAGGCCTGTTCGTGATGGTTCGGCACGAAGGTGAGCCGCTTGTTCTGCGCGAGCCCGTCGACGAGAAACATCGCTCCGCCGCCGGGAACCAAGAACACCGACTTTGCGCCATGATCGGCAAGAAACGAAAAGACGTAGTCTGCGACGCGAACGGTCTTACTCATAAAAGCTGCTTTCACGGCGTGCGGCGATGAGCGCATCGACGACTTCGCGGACGGCGCCGTTGCCGCCGCCGAATCGCGAAACGAAATCGACACGTTCGAGGACCGCTCGAACGGCGGTGGCCGGTGCCGCAGAAAAGCCTGCGATCTCCATGGCCGGTAAATCATTGATGTCGTCGCCCATGAAACACACCGCCGCCGGCTCGAGGCCGTGGCGCTGGAGATAGGCGCGCAGCGCGGAGGCCTTGTCCTTTGAGCCCCTCGTGAAGTCCACGATGTTCATTTTCGCGGCAAACCGGTCGACGAGCGGACTGTCCTCGCCCGAAATGAGCGTTACGGCGATGCCGGCCTTCAAGGCCAGCGACACGCCCATGATATCTACGAACGAGAAACGCTTGGATTCATCACCCGCTGCGTTCCACCATATCCCGCCGTCGGTCAGGACGCCGTCCACATCCAGCGCCAAGGCTTCGATCGCCGCCATACACCGGCCGGATTCCGAACACGATTCCACAGTCAAAATCCGTTGTGCCCCATCACGCGACTCTCCTTTCAAGGACGCTCGGCGGCATACAACAGGATAAGACGATTCATCCAACCCCTCGCCCGGATATTTGCGGCAATCTCTTCTTCGAATCGGTAAGACGAGATGAGAATCGGGAGATCGCGATTATCATTCAGTATCTCGGGCAGACAGACTGGCCTTCCGGCGAGTTCCGCATCGCGAAAATCTGGGTTGGAATCGATAAAGAAGCGAACGCGAGCGGGATCGAGGTCGCCAGTGGCGAGGAAGCGCTGCGTGTGAGGCCCGGCGCCCCAAACGGCGAATTCGACGCCTGATGCTACGAGCCGGCGGATCCTGGCGGCCGCGGGTTCTGTTGCCGCACCGCAGTCAGCAGCGTATCGGCGAAGCTCCGCAAGAGAATCCTCTGCCTTCTCAAGCCTCTGCAACGTCCATGTCGATGCGATGACGGGAAGCGTCGAGTCTTGTTGCTCCACGACTAGCGGTTCAAAGCCGTTCGACCGCATCAGATTCGTGAGCGACGTACGCGTGAAATAGTTGATGTGCTCAAAGTTGAACTCCAAATAGGGTTCCGTACGCCCTCCGGCCGGATCACGCGAGTTCGGTAGGAGACTGAATCGCGCTGCATCCGGAACTTCTAGATACAGCACTCCGTCGGCGACCAGAAATCCCCGCAGCCGTCCCAGAAATGCGCGCAAATCAACGACATGCTCGAGCACGTGAATGACGACGACGACATCACACGGTTCCGAGATGACGTCGTCGAAAATACTGCCAACGCGTATATCGATGCCCCGCCTGGTTCGTCCAACTTGAGCGGCAAACGCCGACGGGTCGAGCCCGACGACGTGAACACCAGGCACCCCGCCCTCGATCAGTGAGAGGAGATAACCCGTGTAGCATCCGACCTCGAGAACGCGCGACTCCGGGCGGACGTGGGGTACGATATTCTTGTAGGAGTGGGCGTTTCGCGCGATCGTCGTCGGCGATTCGGCGAACGCCGCCGACGCGTCGAGCATCTCGCCTTTCTTTGCGAGCATGTGATAGTACGCATCGAAAAACGATTGCGCAGGCGGATTGCGGGCGAAACCAAAACCGCATCGCGCACAAACGACGACATCGTAACCGGAATAAACGCCGTTTTTTGTCGGAATCACGAAGCGCTGCTCAACGACGAGGTCGAACCGCTCGGATTCACCGCAAACCGGGCACGAACGCTTTTGCTCCGCCATCGACAACCGATCGTCTACACTCGCCATCAGTTCCAGCCTCTACGATACCGATATCGCTGGGTCATGGAGCGTATGTACGGGCTCGTCCTCGAAATTGATGCGCTCTCGTTCCACGACGTACGGCCGCTTCTGAACGTGTGTCAAAATCGTTCCGATATATTCTCCGATGATGCCGAGCGACAACATCTGTACCGACGCGAAGAAGAACACCCCGATCACCAAAGGTGCCAGGCCAAGCGTGAATTGGTTCCAAAATAGTATCTTGTATAAGAGGTAGAGTATCCCGATGACGATGCAAAGGAATGAAGAGAGAAAACCGGTGAAGGTGACAAACCGCAGCGGCACTTTCGACAACTTCGTGATGCCGAGCATGCCGAGATCATAAAGCGTGTACAGATTGTTCGAGGAAAAACCCCGTTTGCGAACCGGCTGATCGTACTCGACAATCGAGTGAGGCAGGCCAATTTCGGCGATCATTCCTCGCAGATAGGGGTACGGGTCATCGAACGTCTTGATCGTCTCGACGACGAGCCGATCGAGCAGGCTGAAGCCAGTAAAGTTGTCGAACGTCTCGATCGAAGAAACTCTGCGAATCCAGCGATAGTACATCGACCGGATGCGAAACATAAGCCAGTTCTCCTGACTCGTCCGCTTTACGCAGAGTACCATCGCGAAGCCCTGTTCCCAGCGCTCCAGGAGGACCGGAATCAGTTCCGGGGGGTCCTGCAAGTCTGCGACCAGGCCGATGACGGCGTCGCCCTTTGCTTGGTAGAGCGCATGCATACTCGAGCGGATCGCGCCGAAATTCCGGGCGTTCGCGATGACTTTTACCCGCGAGTCGCGGCCTGCAATTTCCCGGAGCAGGTCGAGCGTTCGATCGACCGAGCAGTTGTCGATGAAAATGTGCTCATAGCGATATTGGGGCAGGTTCGCCATAATGTCCCGAACCCGCGCGTAGACTTCGCCGACATTCCCTTCTTCGTTGTAGCACGGCGTCAGGACGGTGACTAACTTCATCGCGTCAAAATTCGACGGTTTGTATCGCCTTTCCACCTAGAACACTGTGCCATGGCGGCCCCAGCTGAAGATTTTCGCTGGAAGAGAAGCGACGATCAAGGCCGTGGCATGCCCGGCGACGACCACATGCACCATGGCGGCGGGGGTTGGATGATAGATCGACATAGCAACGACTTCACATGCGGCAATAGCGACGATGGCGGGCCCGAGCCACGCAGCGCCTCGGGCGATCCGATAGCTCCCGACGAGAAGAGCAAGTGAAAGCGCCGCGGCGGCTATCCCATAGAGCGCAACGAGCGGAGATCCGTCGAGAAAGGCGTTCCCGCCGACGAGCGCGAGAATCGTGCGCGGTATCAGCGCAAAGATTACCACGGCGACGAGCGAGCCCGCCCCCGCAAACATAAACGACGTGCGGGCGACGGAGTGATCACCTTCGCGCTGTTCAACGACCTTCGCAAGTAAGACCGACGGCAAGAAAGCAAGCACCGTCATCAACGCTCGGCCGGCGAGGGCAACCGCGTTATAGAGGCCTGCTTGTTCTGGGGAGAAGACGTATCGCGCAATGATTCCGTCGACAAACGTCATCATCGTCAATCCGCCGATCGCCGCGAGCAGCGGTAGCGCATCGCGAGCGGAATCGAGCAAGCGATATCGACGCTGCGGCTGGGGTTCCCGCAGATCAGGGAAAATGAAAGCGACCGTTAGGGCAGCCGCAATGATAAGCGCTGCGGCAAAGGATCCGACGCCGGTCAGCAGCGTCGGCCGCAGCACGACGACGGCGGCGCTTGCAATCTTCGCCAACCCCTCGGCTGCGTTCGACCACGCAAAAGCACCGAAACGCCCCGTGGCCTGAAGAAGCGCACGTGCTGGCAGCAAGAGTGCGTTCGCTGCGAGTCCGACGATGGTAAGCGTGATCAATCGAGTATCGATGACGTGAAACAGACTCTGCACCGCTGCCTGAAAGATCATCGAGGAAACCGCGACCGCAAGAATACCCCCCGCCCACCAAACCAGGAGTGCGCGTTCTAGGGCACCGATCACTTCGCGCAAGCCGGCTGCATGAAGCCTTGCGACGTCGACGATGAGGGCACCGCCCAGCACGTTCGTGACCGTCGAACCGAGCAGAATCGCGGCGACGAGCGCCAAAAATAGCCCCCCAGCTTGCGGGCCCAGCGAGTGAGTCGTCACTGCGTAAAGTACGTATGTCGCCCCATTGGCGAAGAGGCTTGCGACGCCGGCCAAGGCACCGTCTCGAACGGTCGAACGGCGTTTGATTTCTTGCGTCACACGCGAGCCAAAAGTAGCGAATAAAGAATCCGATAACTCCCGAGTCCGCGGCATGTGCAAAGCCGCGGTTTGCTCTTCGGCGTTGTCTCCTCGTTCGCATTGCTCGCCCGCCGACGTGGACGCACAAATACGCACAGGAATGAAGTCTGGAACGCCAGAACGGATAGCCGCTTGATGAATTTTTTCGTTCAAACGCCGGATTTACTGGCTCGTCCGTGATCGGATCGCAGAGCGTAACGCGGGACTCAACTGCTCTTTCGTCCATCGCTCGAGCAATTGCTCTCATCATCGCGGGTGGTGCCATCCCAGCAATCGCTTTTGCGATCGTGATGCACTATACAATCGATATTCCGTTCTGGGATGAGTGGCAAATAACGCCGCTTGTTATTGCCGTACACCGTGGGTCTATTCCGTGGGCATCACTTTGGGCAACGCACAACGAACACCGAGGGTTGATGGTTGGCATCATCTACTTAGCGGTGAACAGATTCGGTGCCTGGAGCGAACTGCGTGAGAACCTCTTCTCGGTTGGTATGTTGACGCTCGATGTCGCAATTTTATGGCGACTAGTTGTCACGACACTTCCGAAGCAAATCGCGCCGTACGCATTGCTCACGATGTCAGCGCTTACGTTTTCGATGGCTCATAGCGAAACCCTTATATGGGCTGGTGCCGGATTCGGTTGGATTATTCCGGACACCCTAGCCCTCTTCGGTCTGTATCTGATCACGAAGCGATCCCCGAGAGTCTCGGACTATGCGCTCGGGTTTATATCGTGCGCGGCGGCAGCGGTCAGCGGTGCGTTCGGCCTGAGTGCCCTGCTCGTCGGATTTCTCGTTCTGTTGGTGCGATCGCCGTTCAAGGCTTGGGCCGTCGTTGCGTGGGGAATCGGTGCGGCAGTCGTATTTGCTTTGTACATGCATGGGCTCGAGCATCTCAGCAAGCCGTTCGTGGTGAAGCCTTCGGAAGTTTTCACCGTGTATCCGCACTACGTACTCGCCTATCTCGGGAGCGCGCTCGGTGGTTGGCAAGGCTTGGAAATGTCACAATCGATCGGAGCTTTCGGCCTTGTCGTCTTCCTCGTTGCCTGCGTGTACTATGGGAGGCTTCGGCTACGCGGCGAGGACGCGGCAGCATACCTTCCCTGGCTCGCGTTGTCCGCATTTGTCATCCCGAATGCGCTTTTGACCGGTTACGGCAGGACGGCGCTCGGCCTCGTTCAGGCGATGTCGAGCCGCTATACGACGATATCGACGAATCTTTGGTACGGTGACATTGCCCTCGGCGTCTTGCTCGGGATCGCCGTCCTGAAAAAAACTGGCGCAATTCGAAAGCAGGCGTTTATCGCCCTATCCGTTGCACTCGTTTTGGGATTCATCTATTGCTTCGTAGAAATTCAGATCGTCGGTTTCGGCTCGACTCTCGCTCTACGAACGAGAATGGACCAAGGGATGCTGGCCGTACGGTCTCTCCCCTACGCGTCGGACGAGCAGCTAGCCAGCCTCTACCCAGATACCAACTACATTCGTGATTGTGTTCTTAAACTTAAACAAGCCGGCATTGCAATCAGATAAATGAGCCCATCTCAAGACGAACTCGACTCGCGGGCAGCGCGAACGATATCTTTTTCGATCGTCACGGTTGCCGTGATCATCATGATTTTCGCTTTCTTGATGTCGGGCCCGGTTACATCGTCGCGTCTCCCGGTCGCGCAAACACCACCGGCTAAGAATAGCGCGACCGCTCTGACCCTTGACGGGCTGCATCTCCTCAAGAGTGCCCCCGTTTACTCGCTCGACGTCATCCAGGTTTCTAGCGGGCGACAAGACGTAGTGCCATCGCAAACGATGAGCGTGGAAAAGATTGCACGCGGTCAGTCGCTGACGTTGGTCGGATGGGCGATCGACGAGGCTGCGCTCGCGCCGGCGCGCGCCATCCTTCTGAATATCGACGGCAAGAGCCTGATTTTGGCGACCTACGGTGCGGAACGCGATGACGTGGGACAGCATTTCGGGAAATCGACGCTTAGCCCGACGGGCTTTCGCGCGGTCATCCCACCAGGCGCGCTCTCCCCAGGGCGCCATGCAATCGACATCGACATCGTCAACCAGGACGGATCGGGATACTATCGCGTTTCGCACCGGGTCATCGTCAACCAATCGGCATAATAAGACCGCTCCGTTACCCGCCTACGTCAGCTGATCTCCTTCGTCGAATCCATCGAGCACGGCGGGTTCTACATCTTCGATCGCACGACCGGGCCAGCGGCTGAGCACCCATCCCGGCGTCGCGACATAGTGCCTGCGGCCACGATTGATAAAGTAGATCGGATCCGACCCGGCTGCGCGCAACAAACGGCCATCGTATTCGGACCTATTCGTGAGGTCCGGCGGCGTCCACGGCAATTCGTGTAAGAGGACTTCGAGACGGTCATGTTCGGGATGCGAGCGAACGACAAACTCGAGCAGACGCTTGGTCTCGGCCGAGAAGAGCTCGTTCGACCGGCCGCCGACACCGACATTGAGACGCGTGCCATCGCCGGGATCGTCGAGAACGGCGGTAAGTCGGTCAGATTCGACCGGCGATTTGGTGATGTCGGCGATCATCGCCGAAAAATAAGCGTGCGGATCCGCGATCATCGCGTCGTAGGGACGGAAGACGACACCGCGCGCTCGCCAGCCCAGATAAAACGCAAAGTACCACGGCAGCGCATAGCGGATGAGAAACGCATACCGGTCCTGTGCCGGCATCGCGAGATAGTGCTGACGATCGTGGACGTAAAACGTCGGAAAATGATAGTCGTCGTTGCGCAGATGGTCGTCGTACGAAACGATGACGTCTCCGAGGTTACGCCACGAGAACACCGTACGCCCATCGAGCCGCGTCAGGGCATTGAGGTTGATTTCGCGAGGCAGCAAATGGAGTTGCAACACGAATGACCGGTGCGCGATCTGACGCTCCACGTCGGGCGTGAGGTTCTGTTCGGCCGACCAATCGATTTCGAGCGACGCGTTACCGAACGGGATGTCGAAATATCGCTCGAGTATCCGAGCAATGAACGTCGAGCCGCTCTTCGGCGCACACGCCAGGACTATCCGTTCATGCGCCGGGGGCTGATGCCGATCGCTTCCCGGGTCATGCCCTTCGGCCCGAATGCTCGCGATGGAACCGAAAGATTGCTGCGTCGTATCCCCCAAAAAAGCTCGAAGAAGTAATAGGTCTTTCCTGATTCTTAAGGCAGATTACTCGAGCAAGAGGCTCAACCTTCTTGCCTCGTAATACATGTTGGGGAGACACGCTTTCCCTTGACGGCCAGCATCCCCGGAAAATGGTACCCACGAAGCTAGCAGGTTCGGGTTGGACCCCACGGCTCGTGGGCATGATCCCCGCTGCTTAGCTTTCCGAGGGCAATGAAGCCCCGTGCGACCCGTCGAACGTTCTTTCCGATGGAATCCCCAGCAAAGTCGGCAAGCGGGAATGGACGGACAGCGCGAGAGAACGACGCGGCCGCGCATCTGGAGCCAAACGCGGTCCTTCCCGATCCGGATGGGGTCCGTCTGCGCCTTCTTTCCCACGAGATGCAGCATTGGAAGAACAGCGCCGCCCTGACGCGGGCCGAAATTCTGCTCTCTCACTATCGCGCACAAATCAGCCGGCAACAACAGCAGCTCCGCCAACTCCGTGCGGCGGTTCGGATGATGCAAGAGAGCAAGTTCTGGCAAATCCGCAACGCCTGGTTCGCGTTCAAGAAACGCCGTGGCCTCCTCAAAGGGCCGGTACGGACCAGCAATCTGACGATCATCGATTTTGAGCCGCCCAAAGAGTTGGACGACCCCTACGCGCAGTGGCGCTCTCAGCATGCCCCGCGCGAAGCCGATATCGCTCGGATGCGGGCTGCCGCCCGGCACTTCAAGCTGACACCGGTGATCAGCATCCTGATGCCGACGTATAACACGCCCGAGACCATGCTGCGTGGCGCCATCGAATCGGTCATTGCGCAAGCCTACCCGTTCTGGGAGCTCTGCATCGCGGACGATGCTTCGCCGGATCCGCTCGTACGCAAGCTCATCGCGAGCTATTGCGAACTCGACCCGCGGATCAAGGCTGTCTTCCGGACAGAGAACGGTCATATCTCGCGCTCTTCGAACTCCGCGCTCGAGATCGCGAGCGGCGAGTACGTCGGCCTACTCGATCACGACGACCTGCTCACCCCGGACGCGCTCTTCGAGGTAGTCTCCGCGATCAATACCGATCCCGCCATCGACATGATCTATTCCGATGAAGATAAGGTCGACGAAGACGGCGGACTCTCCGAGCCATACTTCAAGCCCGACTGGTCGCCCGACTCGATGCTCGGACGAAACTACACCTGTCACTTCGCCGTGTTCCGCCGCAGCCTCATGACTCGCATCGGCGCTTTCCGACCGGAGTTCGACGGAAGCCAGGACTACGATCTCGTCCTCCGCTTCAGCGAGGTGACGGAGCACATCCATCACATCCCGCAAGTTCTCTATCATTGGCGTCGGCACAGCGCATCGGCCGCCAGTAATGTCGACGCTAAGGGGTACGCATACCTCGCCGGACAGCGCGCGATCGAAGCGGCGCTCGAGCGACGCGGCGAGCTTGGTGCGGCACTCCCCGTCGAGAAGGCCCCTGGAGCGTACGTCGTTCGTTTCTCGATAACCCGCCCGGGCAAAGTCAGCATCATCGTTCCGACGCGGGACCATCCCGCCGATGTCGATCGGTGCCTGACTTCGATCTTCGATCGCCAAGACTATGCCGATTTTGAGGTCATTCTTCTCGACAACGGCAGCAGGTTTCCTGATTCGTTGGCAATGTTCCAGGCATGGGAAGCGCGTGATTCACGCGTTCGGGTCGTGCGCTACGACGTGCCCTTCAATTATTCCAAGATCAACAACTACGCCGCTGCTCGCGCGACCGGCGAGTATTTGCTCTTTCTCAACAACGATACCGAAGTCATCACGAACGACTGGCTCGCCGGGATGATCGAATGGGCCCAGCGCCCGGCGATCGGCGCCGTCGGCGCAAAGTTGCTCTTCGACGATAACACGATCCAACACGCCGGCGTCATTATGGGCATCGGCGGCGTCGCCGGCCACAGTCATAAGCTTGCTCCACGCGACGCGAATGGTTACTTCAACATGCTGCTCGCGCCGAACAACTACTCGGCCGTAACCGCGGCATGTTTGATGACGCGCACCGAGGTCTTCAACCAGGTCAACGGATTCGACGAGGATTTCGGGATCGCGTTCAACGATGTCGATCTGTGTTTGCGTATCCGGGGAGCGGGGTACCGGATCGTCTGTCTACCCAATGTCGAGCTCTATCACTACGAATCGAAGAGCCGCGGATACGACGATACACCGGAGAAAGTGCGGCGCAGCCGCTCGGAACAAATGCTGATGCAACAGCGCTGGTGGGTCGCCGGGATCGTCGACCCCTACTATAGTCCGCACCTCAGCCTCCTCAGCGAAGATTTCTCGATCCGGCTGTGAGCGCGACGCCGTTCGGCAATATCGACTCAATCGTCGATGCCACGCTTCCCGAGCGCAACTTCATTCCGGCCGACCGAACGAACCCGACAGACGTCGAATTCGGTCGACTCTTACGTTTCACGGGCTGGTTGGTCACCGCCAACCGAACCACGTTCGCAAAAGCAGTGCTGCGCGTCGGAAACCGGACCTACCCCTGTACCACCGGGGCGCTACGTCCAGACATTGCAACAATTTTTGAAGATCCCACCCTCGACAAGACCGGTTTCGCGGCCACCGTTCCGACGCTGGATCTCGTCCCCGGTCGGCATTCGTTCGTGCTGCTGGGCGAAACCGAAAGCGGCGAGCGAACGGAGATCGGGAAGCCGATGGACCTCATCCTCCACGACGTCCGGCCGGACCACGATTTTTTCGAGGATGCGACCTCCGAAATTCCCGCCTTCCAGATCACCCTGATTTCCCCGAACCGCTTCGTCTCACGAGGCGGACTCCTGCGTATCGAAGGGCGTGCGCACAAGGGGAAAGGTCCACGCGAGATCGCAGCCACCGTCGGCGAGGATTCCGTTTTTCGCGGCCACTTCATGGACATCCATGGAGGTCCGCTCGCTGATCCCGATCGCTTCATCATCGTGGTCCCCGTCGCCGAGGTGACCGGTACCGTGCTTGCGCCATTCGTCGTTTGCCTCGATGAATATCGGCTCACTCGGTTAGCCCTTCCGCCGATGCCGATCGTGGCAGAGCCGCCGCACGAGATGGTCGGCGTAACCGTGTTCGGAAGCCCCGCGACCGGTGCGGCCCGCTACGAAGCCGTCCACAACGAAGCCAATCGCATCGACCGCCAGTTCGTGAAAGTCGTCGGCTACGCATACGATCCGCAGCGGTCGCAGCCCGGTGGAGGGATTGCCGTTCGCTGCCGACGACCCGATGACGTAACGGATCCGGGCGAGGTTTTCTGGGGAGCCTACGGACTTCCAACCGACTATGCCACAAAAGATACGCCGGCCGCCGCACCCGCGGGATGCGGCTTCGAGGTAGTGGTCGATCGATCGCGGCTCGCGATGGGACTCTACGATGTCCAGCTGCTCGTGGCGTCAGCCGACCGGCGAGGTTTTCATCCGGCGATCGATCTGCCGCCGCTCGCGGTCGACGCGGATATTGCCTCCGATCGTCGCCTGGTCAAGAGAGAGCGGGCCAGGCGACTTGCTTACGCGAGCGAGGCAAAGGCGCCGTCCTGACGCCTCACGGCAATCGGCCCCAACTCGTCACTGATCCCGAATGCATCCCCCCGCCGAACGACGACGCGTAACGAATACGATCCGTCGGGCAACGCCGGCAGTTCCACCTGCCCGGCAAACCCGGTATTGCGAAGCCGCTCGTCGTTGAGGACGCGGGCAACGTCAGGGCGCGATTTTCCAAATGGAATGCGCGTTAGATGACGGTCGCCAACGAGCAGATAAGCGTCGTTCCCGATACCGAACTCACTCTCAAACACCGCCCAGCCACGAACATCGACGCATTCACCCGTAACGGTTAAGTCATCGACGAAGGCCGTACAGTGCCGGTAATCCACCAGAACGGCAGGCGACACTTCGATGAATCGATTGTAGGCCGTCAGCGGCACTTGATCACGACCCTCGGCGTGCACCTCGTCAAGGTAGGCGTTCACCACGCGGCCGGCGGGCCCGCGATCGACGATCCGGCCGTCTTCGAGTCGTATCGCGGTAGCACAATTCTCCACGATATACGGCATATCGTGCGACACAACGATGACGGTGATCGATTCATCCCAGAGACCAGCAATGCGCGAGCGACACTTCTGCTTGAAGGATTCATCGCCGACCGAGAGCACTTCGTCGAGGATCAGGATATCGGGGCGCAGCTCCGTCGCAACGGCAAATCCTAGCCGCGCCGCCATGCCTGACGAGAGCGATTTCACCGGTTCGTGCTGCCGGTCGCTCAATTCGGCGAACTCGAGAATGCTCGGCATACGCTTTATCATGGTATCACGATCGTAGCCGAGTAAGATCCCATAATAGACGATGTTATCGGCAACCGACAGATCCGAATCGAAGCCTGCACCGAGCTCGATCAAGGGCGAAATGGATCCCTCAACGCTCACGGTTCCCTGCGTCGGGTGCAAGATGCCGCAGATCACCTTGAGGATCGTAGATTTACCCGATCCGTTCGGACCGATGATTCCGATTTTCGCACCGCGCTCAACGATCAAGTCGACATCGCACAGTACCCGGCGCCGGGTGATGCCGCGCGTGCGGTTCTTCAGCAGATCGAAAAACCACCGCTTGAAGTCGTAGTGGAACTCTTCTTGCGTGCGACGCCAAAGCGAAACGCCGCGTAACTCGATCGCGTTCAACCTAAGATCAAATCCATGAAGGTCCGCTGCTGACGCCAGAATACCAATACACCGACACCGAGCACTACCATCCCCGAGAGTAGCGATACGCCGAGGAGATGCAGATGCGGGCGCGTCGTATCGAATGCGATTCCGCGGACCGATGCGATGAGGTTTGCAAGCGGATTGAAACCAACGAAGGCGCGTAAGCGCTCGGGGACGAGGTCGGCGGGATAGAAAACCGGGCTCGTTATCCAGAGCACGAAAAGCACGAGCTCGTAGAGATACGACAAATCGCGAAAATACACGAAGAGCGTCGAGACGATGAGTGCGAAGCCGGACGTAACGAGGATGAGCGCTACCGACGGAACGACTAGCCAGAGCACGTGGGTGAGATCATGCGTAGAGTAGATTGTGATGATCGCCAACAACGGGAATACACCGACGAGATATTGGAAGAGATTCGCAACGACGACGCTGACCGGGAAGGCACTGAGAGGCAGTCGTAACTTGTTCAAGAGACCGCCATTAGCAACGATCACGGAAAGCGCTTGTGAGGTCGTAGTTGCAAAGAAATTAATGACCGCAAGAGCGGCGAAGCACGCCAAAACATAGTTCCAGATGTTGTCGTTATAGTAACGAGAAAACGCCGTACCAAAGATGGCCGAGTAGATTCCGGTCATGATCAGCGGATTGCACAGCGACCAATATACGCCGAGGATCGACCCGCGGTAGCGGCCCTTCAAGTTACGTGCCGCAAGGACACGGACAATTTCGAGATACCGCGCGAGCGGCGCGATATCTCGCATGGTAGGCAACGGTTGTACAGCTAATTGCATACGGCAGACCGAGACATGGAGGCAAGTTGTATTTCGCCCCGCGTGACCCCCCGCCTGCGGCGCCAGAAGTCAGTCCGCAAGCCGAAAATCTTCGTGCTCGCGCGAGAGCCAGGGACTATAGTAGGGGTCGCTTTTCACCCCGATTTCCCAACGTTTGCGAAGTGCAACGACCTCTTGCTCTTCTCGGGCTCGCTGCTCCGGGCTCATATCGTAGCCGCGCGTAGCCGATTCATGATGGATCAGGCGCGCATGCGGGACGTACACGTTACGGAAACCGGCCTCCAGAATGCGAAGACAAAAGTCGACATCGTTAAACGCGACGGGCAACCGCTCGTCGAGCCCTCCGACGCCTTCGTATACCTCGCGCCGGACGAGTAGGCAAGCTGCGGTCACGGCTGAGTAATTCGTCGTTGCCTGCAGCGACGCGAAATATCCCGCCGACTCCGGATCGAAGTACTTGTGCGCGTGACCGGCAACGCCGCCGATCCCGATGATGACCCCCGCATGCTGAACGCGGCCATCGGGATAGAGCAACTGTGGCCCGACGGCGCCGATCTCGGGCCGCTGCCCGTACTCGACGAGTGCTTCGATCCAATCGGGCGTGACGACTTCGGTGTCGTTGTTGAGCAGGATCACGAACGGCGAGCGGCATTCGCTCACGGCCATGTTGTTAAGTTGCGAAAAATTGAACGGCCGGTCGTCACGCAAGCGCTGAAAGCGCGCTCCCAGCTCGCGCTCGTAGCGCTCGAACGTAGCCAGCGTCGCCGCTTCGATGCTGCCGTTATCGACGATCAATAAGCGGTAGTCGTCGTAGGTAGAGAGATGCACGATCGAGTCGATTGCCCGCTCCAGAACGTCGCTCTTGTCTCGGGTCGGGATGACGATCGTCACTGCCGCGGGTCGCTGGACGGTGAAGCGGACGCGATACGCGCCCGGGTAACCTGCGAGCGCCTCGACGCCGGCGAACGGCTCGCCGCGCCGGTCGAGCGCATCACGCAACGCACGTGCGCCGGCGTCGACCTGCCGCGGAGACGCGTCGGGCATCGTCGTTGTCCACGATGCCGCTGAGCGGCGATGATAAAGCATCGACGGTACGTGCGTCACAAGTCGGGCGTTTTCGCTCGCCCGCAGGAGGAGATCGTAGTCGAGGGCGTCTACGAAAGCGGAGCGCACACCGCCGACCGCCTCGAGCAGCGAGCGGCGATACGCTGTGAAGCGTCCCGCATACATGCGGGAGAGCAAACTTTCGGGCGACCATTGGGGCTTGAAGTACGGATCGAACCGGTGGCCCGCATCGTCGATCTTGTCTTCGTCCGAATATACGATGTCGGTCGCCGGAAAGCGCGCGATAGCAAATACAAACTCGAAGAGCGCGTGCGGCGCCAGCAGATCGCCGGAACCGAGAAACCCAACGAAGGCAGATGTCGCCGCCGCAAGTAACTCAGAACAGACCGGCGCCATGCCGGCGGAACGCCCCACTGGGACAATCGAGATGCGCCCATCATCGAACCGATCAAGCACGCGCACGATCTCCAGATCGCTCGAGTCATCGAGCGCGAGGTGCAAGCGCCAGTGAGGATAGACTTGCGCGAGAACGGAACGAATCGTCGCATCGAGATGCGGGGGGTGAGCGTCAGCGGCGGGGACGAGCACGGCGATCTCGGGCGTTTGAGGCATGAGATCGAGGAACGCGCGCATCCGCGCGAGATCCTCATCGCGAATCGCATGACGCTCGACCCAGAGCGCGTAAGCCGCGTGCTCTTCGAGGGCAGTTGCGGGCGGCGGCCCGTCCTGCGAGAGTGGGGCTAGCGGATCGCGAGTGATGAAACCCAGTCGGCGCTTCAGTTCGGTATAAGCATCGCGGAGTTGCCAGAATCGGCTCGCTCGCATGGCGCGTTCACGCTCCTGAAGCCGTTCGACCATCGCCTCCAACCGCTGTTCGCGGTCGCTAGCGGCGGCCATCGTGACGCTCGAGCCTCATAGCCGGAGACCGAAATTCGACGCGGTCAACGTCAGCGCGCGATGATAATACGGGTCGTCCATCTCCGCGATCTTCCACCGCTCGCGCATTTCTTCCACCTCCTTTGCATGAGTGCGCCGGGCGGACTCGGTTTGCGGCAGGCCGCGCGTCGCAGATTCGTGATGGATCATCTTCGCGTCAGGCACGTAGACGATGCGATGGCCGGCACGGCGAAGCTTCAGGCAATAGTCTATATCGTTCCAGGCAACCGGTAACGATTCATCGAGGCCGCCGACCGATTCGAAAACGTCGCGGCGCGTCATCAGACAGGCGCCGGTCACGGCTGAATAGTTCGTGACGGTCTGGAGGCCTCCGAAGTAGCCCATCAGGTTCGAAGGGGTGGAACGGTACGCATGTTCGGCCACGCCGTTGATGCCGAGGATGACCCCGGCGTGCTGTACGAGACCATCCGGATAGAGCAGCAGACCACCCGCCGCACCAATCCCGTCCTGCTGGACCCAGCCGAGTAACACAGCGAGCCAATTCCGCTCGAGCGCCTCGACGTCGTTGTTGAGCAGCAGCAGAAAAGGTGCGTCGCTCGACCGCGCGGCGGCGTTGTTGAGCGCCGAATAATTGAATGGGCGATCGTCGCGAACGACGCGGAGCCGCTGCGGTTCACGATCATGCCACGAGTTCAAGAGCGCCGCAGTCTCCGCCTCGACGCTGCCGTTGTCGACCACGATGACCTCGACATCGGGGTACGACGATAATTGAAGAACCGAAGCCAGCGCTCGATCGAGCAGCTCGGCCTTGTCGCGTGTCGGTACGATCACAGCGACACGCGGCGTTCCGCGGACCTGCGGAACGACGTGCACGAACGCACCGCTCGCGTCGCGTTCGACGACGGCAGGCACTCCACGCCGTTCGAGCGCCTCACGAACGGCGCGCACTGCCGCATCGACGGTATATGGTTTTGCCGACAACGACGAGGCGGTCGACCCCCGATGCACGCGCCAGTGATAGAGCACGGAAGGAAGGTGTGCGATGCGGTCCGTCTGCTCGGAGATGCGCAGCAATGCATCGTAGTCCTGACTCCCGTCGAAAGCAGAGCGGAATCCGCCGGCCGCAATGAGCAACTCTCGACGATAGCACAGCAAGTGGCCAGCAAACATCTTCGAAAGCAGCGTCTCCGGTGACCAATCCGGTTTGAAGTACGGATCGAAGCGGGTCCCCGCTTCATCGATTTTGTCTTCGTCCGAATAGATGATGTCGAGAGCAGGTTGCCCTTGCAGCAAGAACGCGATCTCGTAGAGCGCATGCGGTGCAAGGCAATCGTCGTGATCGACCATCACGACGAACGACCCGCTCGCCAGTCCGAGCGCATCGTTCGAGGCCGACGAGATCCCGCCGCGTTTGGTGCGGCGGTGAAGCTTCACGCGCGCTTGTTGCGCGAAGCCGGCGAGCAGGCGCGCGATCTCGGGGTTTGTCGAGGCATCGTCGGCAAGACACAATTCCCAATCGGGATAGATCTGGGCATCGATCGAATCGACGAGCGCCTGGAGATACGCCGGCTCGGGATCGCACACCGGAACCACGATCGAAATCAGCGGACGCGAGCGGAAAAGCGGCAAGGTCGCCGCCATCCGTTCGAGGTCGGCGGGGCGCACGCCATGGCGCGCGAGCCAGAGCTTATAGGATACTGTCCGATAAGCGGGCGCCAGCGCATTCGATGTTGCACCGGGCGCGAGCGGATCGCGACCCATGAGGCCCAACCGCTGCTTGAGACGGATCCACGCGTCGCGCAAGCGCCAGAAACGGCTGGCGCGCATCGCTGCTTCGCGTTCTGCAGCGCGCGCCAAATGCTCGGCTAACACCGCGGTCTCTTCCTCTACCGCTGCTGAGGGAACGATCTCGCTCATCAAATCCGTAACCCGAAATCTTCGGCGTCGACCGTCAGATGCGGGCTGTAGTACGGATCGCGCTGCGTGTATGACGGCCACGTCTCGCGCATGGTGCGGAGTTCGGCCATCGCGCGAGCCACCTTGGCCGGCGTATCGTCGCCGCCGCGCGTCTTCGACTCGAAATGGTAGAGCCGCGCGCTCGGCACGAACACGTTGCGCAGGCCGCTCTTCGCAAGGCGTAAACACAAGTCGACGTCGTTCCACGCGACCGCGAACCGTTCGTCGAAGCCACCGATCGCCAGAAACTTGCGGCGTTCGATCATCATGCAGGCACCGGTAACCGCCGAGTAGTTGGTCACGGTCTTGAGCCCGCCGAAATAGCCGTTCGCATCGGCCGGGAAATGCCGGTAGGCGTGTCCGGCAAGGCCGAGGATCGCAAGCAGCACGCCGCCGTGCTGGATCGTGTCGTCCGGATAGAGCAGCGCCGCGCCGGCCGCCCCGATCTTCGGCCGCTGCGCGTAGCCTTGCAGCGCTTCGAGCCAATCGGGCGTGATCGCGACCGTGTCGTTGTTGAGGAATACGACGAACTCGGCGTCGGTCGAGGCAACCGCACGATTGTTGAGCGCGGCAAAATTGAACGGTGCGGGATCCGGTACGACGCGGAAGCGGTCCGGCCGGCGCTGCGACCAGCGCGCGAAGAGTTCGTGCGTTTCGCGCTTCGTGCTGCCGTTGTCGACGACGAGCACGTTGAAATTGGGATACGTCGAGCGGTCGAACACCGAGGCGATGCAACGCTCAAGTAGATCGGCACGATCGCGCGTGGGCACGATCACGGTAATCCGCGCGTCCGTGCGCGGCGCATAGCGCACCGACCGGTAGGCGATCCGTTCGGCGCCGGCCGGTTCGACCGTCGCCACCTCACCGCGGCGCACGAGCGCATCGGCGACCGCGCGCCGTTCGTCCTCGGCCGCGCGCGCGCCGTCGGCGCTGCGGCGATGTAAGACCACGCGCGCGACGTGGACGACGTGCTCGTTCGTTTCGGTCACGCGCAGCGCCGCATCGTACCACGCCGCCTCGCCGAGCCCGTCGCGCAGCCCGCCGACGGCCTCGAACGCCCCGGCGCGCAGGAACGCAAGGCCGGCGAAGAGATTCCGGCCGAGGAACGTCTCGGGCGACCAATCCGGTTTGAAGAACGGCTCGCAGCGAATCCCGCGCTCGTCGAGGAAATCGAGATCGGCGTAGACCGCGACAGCGCCGGGCGCAGTGTTGAGTGCCAGCGCCATGCGGTAGAGCGCATCACGTTCGAGCAGATCGCCGGCCTCGATCGTGCCGGCGAAATCGCCGCCCACGAGCGCGCCGAGCGTCACCCGCGGATCGCGCGCCGCATAGTCTTCGGCAACCTCGGCGAGCGCCGGCGATTCCGGCGGCAGCACGACGTTGAGCCGCCAGGTTGCATAGAGCTGCGCGAGCAGCGAATCGACGGTAGCGCGCAGCGCGGCCGGCGACGTTCCCGCGCGCACCGTCAGGTTGAGCGCCAGGGTCGGCCGCGCCGGCAAGAACGGGATCGTTGCGACGATGTCGTCGATATCGTCCGCGCGCAGCCGGTGCTGCTCGGCCCAAATGAAGTACGGGTCGCCGATCGCACCGAGCGTGGCAACGTCGGCCGCCTCGTCGTAGCGCCGTAGCGTATCGCCCGCGCCGATGCCGAGGCGGTCCTTGAGACCGAACCAGAGATCGCGCAGCCGCCAGAAACGGCTGGCCTGCATGGCGCCGATGTCGGCCCGCATCTGCCGCACGAGCGGGTAGAGGTAGGCGATCTGGGCGAGCGTCTGTTCGCGCGTGCGGTTGTCCTCGATCGCCTGTAGGCCGTCGACGATCGCCTCGAGCCGGGCGGGCCAATCGGAGCGGCCGAGCTCCGCGAGGGCATCGGGCCCTTGCGAGCCGTAGCGCGCGAGATCATCCGGCGGTGCCCCGGCAACGGTCGCGAAGACGCCGCCCAGGTCGCTCTCGGCATCGATGAGCCAGCCGGCGCCGCAGTCGCGCACGGCTTGCGCGAGGCGCGGCGTTCCGCGCTCGCCGACGATCGCCGCAACCCCGTTCGCGAGGCCTTCGATGGCAACCGCAGCGACCGGATCGTCGCGGTCCACGTGAATGACCGCCGCCGCATGGGCGATCACGGATTCACGTTCCGCTGCCGAGAGCTGCGCCACGGCGCGCACGCCGGGAAGATGCTCCCACAGCGTCAGGCCCCCGATGAAGAGGCGGAGATCGGCTCGTTCGGACGCTGCGGCATGGCGGCGGAACGCGCTGATGATCGGTTCGATCGCATACGGCGAGGCGTGATCGGCGAACGCGGCCACATACCGGTTGCGGCGCAGATCGAAACCGCCGATTTGCTCGATCGGCGAGGGGTGTGCGGAAACGGACGCGACCGGCCCGATCGACCGCGATTTGGCTACGATCGAGGGCCCGTAGAGCGTTACCGCCAGCGCGTACTCATCGTCGCTCGTGAACGCGAGCGCGCGGGCGCTGCGGATCAGCCTGCGAGCCGAATCCGTGATCGCAAACGGTTCGCGGCGCAGGCCGGGGACCAGGATGGCGCGGTCGACGACCGCCGGCAAGCCGGCGAACGTGATGCTCTCACGATACGAGAGGAACACGAACGCATCGTAGGTCCAGGCCGCGGAGCGCAAATAGGCGACCAAATCGTGGCTGACGATGCCGTGTTCGACGATCGCGCGTTCGTGCTCGCGCGCAACGGTCTCGCGCGTCCACGCTGCGCGCGCGCCGGCGTCCGCGAACACGGCGTCCGCTCGTTCGTAGGGCGCACGGTCGCGTTCATCGACGGCGAACCGGCGCACCGGGAACGGCTCGGTGCGATCGATGCCGGGCCGGAAATAGTTCGCGCTCCAATCGTCGCCGGGTGAACGCGCGCAGGTTGCAAGCACCTCGACGAGGTTGTTGCGTGCACACAGCGTCTGCGCCATCTCGAACGCACGGCGCGGTCCCGGGGCGGAAAGATCCGCGCCGAAGAACGGCGCGACGATCGCGATGCGGCGCACGCGCATCAGGCGGCGACCGGCGTGCCGACGCGGCGGCGCGCGACGATCGCGCGCCGGCCGAGCTCGCCCGCGGCGAGCCCGACCAGGATCCACCACATGATGCCGACCTTCGGGAAGAACACGAGATCATCGTACACCTGATGGACGGCAAATCCCGCGGTCGCCGCCAGCGCCCCGGTCACGAGCGGCACCCGCACGCCGCTGCGCCCAAACGTGATGAAGATCGTGACGAAGATGCCGAGCGTCGTCGCGAACATGATCACGCCGCCCTCGGCCAAACTCTGAAGATAGATGCTATTGGCGTGCGTATGAATGCCGGGCGCGCCCGCTTCGGGCAGGTCGTCCTCATAGTTCCCCGCGCCGACGCCAACGATCGGCGAGCGTTCGAACATCACGATCGCCGCATGCCAGAGGATGGCGCGGTTGCCGAGGTGGTCGGCCGGCTGGGGGACGGGGCTGAGCGAAAAATACTCCTCGCTGAAGCCGGCCCGGACCGCGAGGAAGATCGCCAGCACGGCGAGCGCGAGCGCGACCGCGACCGTGCGCATCCGCACCACGCGCGGTGGCCGCAAGACGATGAAGACCATGCCGCAGCCGACGAGCGCCGCTACGATCCCCGATCGCGAGAGCGTCAGCACGTCGGTCACGGCAAGCAGCCCGATGAACGCCAAGAGGCGCGCGTCGCGCCGCAAGAGATTGCGCGCGACGAGCACCGGCAGCACCAGGCCCAAATAGCCGGAGAGCTGATTTGGGCCTTCGAGGATCCCGGCAATACGCGGCACGGAGGCGCCGTGCACGAAGATGCCGGCGTTCGCGCCCACGATATACTGCGCGAGCGCGGTGAGCGCGACGATCGTCCCCGCAATCCCGATCCCACGCCAAATCGGACGCTCGTCGGGGTCCGCCGCAAACGCGAGCGCGCAGGCGACGAAGACCAGCCCGTACTCAACCCACTTGAAGAATTCGCGGACGACATCGCCGCGGTGCTCCGCGAAGAGCGCGGAGATCGCGATCGCGCCGAGCGCGCAGCCGAGCGCGAGCCCGATGCGCCGCACGGGTGCGCTGCGCAGGACCGCCCAGAACGGCCGCGAGAGCAACAGCGCAACGACGAATCCCGCCAGCGCCGCCTTCTCGAGCGTCAGCGATGTCGCGCCGATGTAGCGCGCGAGCCCGAGCGGCGTCGCGACGATGAGGACGCCGATCCCGAACGCCGGCCGGCGCCGCGTCGCCGCGAACGCGATCGCCGCCATGACGACGTACGCGAGCGCCGTCCAGACGTCGATCGGAACGTGCACGGTCGGACGTAAGGTGACGGTCCACGGATGAAGTCCGAAGCGATCGAGCATTTTTCGTACCCTCGCGACTTACGGCAGCGCGACGAGATCGGCCGGCGGCGCGCGGCGCACCAGCAGGTTGATCGCCAGATGCAATTCGTCGGAGTCGAAAAGTCGCGCGAGCGCGAGGAACACCGCCGCGCCGAACGCGAGATGTTCGCCGAGCGAGACCGCGAGCCGCACCCCGTTCTCCGGCGGCGTCGAGGTCTGCACGATTACCAAAGCCCCATACATGATCGCGCTACAGCCGAGCACTTTGAGAAACGACCGCGCGATGGTGAGCATCC
>Ga0116229_10004358_pt1 | contig 23199 bp, 20 predicted proteins | sample S1TSphgellanicum_3_FD_87313 | JGI IMG/M metagenome (GOLD analysis project Ga0116229, IMG submission 87313) | Host-associated microbial communities from peat moss isolated from Minnesota, USA - S1T2_Fc - Sphagnum magellanicum MG | ecosystem: Host-associated > Plants > Peat moss > Unclassified...
CAATGGACTATTTGTTGGCTTTTATAAATCTATTGTTGAAGTGACTTGTTTGATGATCAAATAGACTAGGAAAAAATAACAATTTGTGCCTCCAAAAGACAATTTCATGTATATCAATGTGATAAAATCAAAGGATGTTATTTGAATTTCCAAATCTTTTAAAACTATCCTACAACAAAACCAAGTTGCTTTTAGTCTAGATCTTTACACCAAATATATTCAAAATGCATTTGGTATGAGATAAATTAACAATAAAATATGTATTGACCATAAGTATTTCTTATAAGCTACAACATTCTTGATCTTTTGGATTGTTAGTATCCAAAAACATTATTAATCTTGAGGTACAACACAAGTTCATATAGGTCAGAAGTTCCATGCAATAGAACATCAAGTAGAGACCAAGCTTAGTTACATAGTAAGCCCCAATCCACAACTCTTGGGATAATCACACCAAACCTGAATGCCAAGAATAAACCTCACATCCATTTTTCCCAAATTTAAGACACTCCTTACCATCATACTAGACAAGAACTAACATCACAATAATGTAGAAAAATTTCATGATGGGAAATAATTTCCTACTCTACTTGGAAGCATACCAAAACAAGCCAAGTTGATATAATCTAACCTCCATGGAGACGACAAAGCTTTTGACCATAGATGCCAACATAAAATTATTCTTTATCCCCAATCTTACAATATAGTGTAATTACACATCAAATTCCAAACTAGATATACTTAATCTATTAGATTGTTAGTACATCATTGTCAGTTTTGAATGGACAATTGAAACCATGTATGAACAAGTTTTTTTCAATCCTACAACTAATATTCTAGGTGATAGAAAACCACATTCCAATTTGCATTCCAAATAGAATTTCACCCCATAGAATTATTTTTTTGCTTGTTTAATACTTACATAAAAACTTTTAATCAAATTGAATTGAAAATCAAATATGGTTCAACAAAAAGAGTATTGTCTAGATCCAATAGTGTCATAAACCAAAATGTCAATTCAAAATGGACTACAAACTTCTTACTACCCTTTACAAGAAAGCATAATATTCCAACATTCAAAATTCAGAACTTTCGCAACTTGTACAAAAATGCAAGTCTATAATTGTTATTCATATGTTTTCAGGGAAATTTTATGGGAATATAATTCTTCAATTTGTTACTAAAAAGCAGAGATGTTCAATTGCCAAGGCATAAATTGAAGCAAACTCTACATGAGCATATGCAAAAGAACATCGACAATCAATCTAAGTGTTTTGAATGTTGAGTGCTCTTTATGGTTACACTGTGTCTAATGACTAATGTAGTGTTGTTTACCTTTTTTGTAGTTGGTTTAATTTTCTTTTTACCTTTTTTCACTACTATTGATGTCCTTTGATCCCCATTCCTAGTTTTCCTTTGTGGCTAGGCAAGAGAAGCTTTCGTTTTCTTGGTAGCAGGTTGAAGCTCATCATTAAGCTCTTCATGTTCTTTATCATGCTCTTCTAGCTCTTCAAATTCATCCTTTGTGTGTTCCACTACAGCATCACCAATGCCATCTTGATCACTATTGCCACCATTGTTTTCTTCACCAACTTGATCTACAAGCTTGAATTCTTTCTTAATGGTAGGATTTGCAATAGCAAATGCTCTGGACTTCAACAAAAGTGGTGAAGTAATTTGCTTGCGGGGAGATGATATTTCAACAAGCTCCTTACAACTATCCATTTTTTTTGGAGCTAGAACATAGAAATTGCTGACATTTGGACTGATATCCTAGGTGCTAATGCAAATTATAGGTGTCACTTTTGATATGGAATGATGAGCATTTGAATGTTGAAACTTGGATGTTCATTCTGGTAGGAGATTCACAAGAATATTTCCAATAGAACCAAATTATCAATCATAATTTAGGGTCAAAATGTATTACATTGTGCAAATTAATTAACCAAATTAATTTTGAGGTGGAATAATGACTAGCCCATGACACTTGGTTATAGGAAATTATGTAGTATTTGACAGTTTTACACGAATTCAAAGGAAAGCTATGAAGCCTTGTAAACATTCTAAATGGCCTATAGGTACAAAGAAGGCATTATGTGGACTCATATGGACTTATGTGGACACTACAACTTATTGGAATGTTGGGGATTACATATGCACTTCTATGGACACAAACTACAAAATTAGATAATGCTAGGGGGAATTAATGGAATAATAACATAAATGTAAGGTAAGGTAAGTTGAAATGGCTTTTAGGGACAAAGAAGGCATTATGTGGACTCATATGGACTTTTGTGGACACTATAATTTATTGGAATGTTGGGGATTAGATATGCACTTCTATGGACACAAACTACAGAATTGTAGAGTGTTAGGGAAAACTAAAGATTGTAGTAACATAGATGTAAGGTATTATTGTGAAGAATGATGAAGTATTAAGGACTTATACACATATATGATGGACAATTAAGTATGTATAACATTAATAATAAGGACTCATGTGCACTTGTAGGGACAAATTAAACATTTTCTACAAAATTACATCCAAGCCCATTGTCTCCATGGACTTGAATGGACAATAATGTATAACATAATGTAGATATATGGAATGACAAACAAATCATGAAGACTTCCATGGACTACATATTATTGTCTATGGATTTTATGGATGTAGAAAAGAAACACCATCTTCGAACTTACCATTACAAAATGGAATGTTGTGGCAAAATTTAATAAACAATTGGGAATGAATATGAAGACTATTGAAATTACAATGCATTCAAAATTTGAGAAGCAAGTCTGAAAGTTGAAAATCATACTTTTGGAAGATATTGTGTGCATGGGTTGGTGCCTTGGTCTTGCAACTGAATTTCTCACGAGAATGTAGTTTGAAATTGCAACATTTCCTAGCTATTTGATTCCTACAAAATGCCACCATGCCCCATGCATGTCCTCTGCACACCTTGCTTGAATGCACTTGGTGGAAGTATTGAAATGCAAATTAGCATGCTAACAATGATATCCATGATTGCAAGAAGTTATCTTGCATGGCCATAAAGGTGCAAAACCAAGCCCACAAAGTGGACAAAGCCCAATCAATAAGGATTCCTCAAACCCTAGTTTGTCTACCAAACGTAAAGGCAATGTTACAACAAGATTATGATAGGATAAGCTTCTTTGAAAGTTGGAAGATAACGTTCTAGCAGCATCATGATTCCCTTTAGCAAGAATAACCTTCTTTTTTTCACCCAAAACCCTATTGCTCAAAATTTCAAAATTTTGGCAAACTCTTTCAAACTCCACCTCCCCCCCCTCTACAAGCTCATGATAATCTTCTATTTGACACTTTTGGTAGTCCACCCTCTTTTGCAACCCTTCCATCTCCTTTCACAATTCATCCCTACCACCTTTGGTTTCATCCAATTTCTCCAACTCCAAAATTGATGTGTCCAACGCCAAACCAAAGTGTCAAACTTTTTAGTTGCCAACTTCAAGTTATTAATCCAATCGTCCATTAGGCCTTGGGCCTACATATTCTCCTTTTGCACATTATCATGAACACCTCTTGTAAGACCTTCTTGAATTTCAAGCTTAGAAACTAAATTGTTTGAAAACTCCATATACCACAAAACCTTTTTTGGCACAAATGATGGTTCTATGCAATCACTACTTGCAACCTTTTTCTCCTCTCAACGTCACTGAAGATTTCTAACACAACCCTTTTCTATTGTTGCTACTCTTGGTTTGTCCATTTTGTGTATAAAACCCAATTCATTTGCTTCCTTGCCATTTGCATAGTTACCCCTCTAGCAAAGCCCAAAGAAACCACCCGTGTAGCAAGAACACAACACTTTTGATGAATGACCATCCACAACTTTTCAACTTTTTCAATCAACACAAGATCCTAATTATAAATGTAACTATGACCATTCTTGCGAACAATGGGTCCAAAATACTTAGCCATTTCCTTTGCCAATATACTCATGAAATCCTGATGTGTTTCAAACTCATGCCTATTGTACAAAGAGCAAACCTCTTTATAAACTCCTTTTGCATATTGGGACCACCATTTCCGATCTCAAGAGGTTTCGCATACAAAGGAGTTCCAAACCTTAAAGGTTTGGAACTAGCCTTCAAGCATGGCTCAAGTTTCACTCTTCTTTTGAAAGCACAAGGAGGTGGAGGAGGTAAGAAAAGTACAAGTTGTGAAGAAGGTTCTGTCACTTTCCCCACAAAATTAGAAGTTACATAGCCTATAATCAAGAAAACTCAAGTGCTCTGAAGAGTATAAAGTCAGTTAGAAAATTCATGTGTTGGAAATACTTAGATAATTAATAACTTGAAAATCTAGAGTAATAAAACTATCTCCATTGTTGGAAAGATGGCTTACTTTTTGCAAGGCAAAAATATGGAAATAAAAAAAAAACTTGCATGCGTTCTTCTATGTTCACAATCCCACATGTGTATGTAGGTTTGTATAGGACCTGAACCTAACAAAATTTGATGGACCAAGTTTTTTACCCATTCAGATGTGTGCCATTTTTTTAAACCAAGGACTTTAAAAAGGGAATGTGATTTGTCAAAAATGAGCCACCCTAACAGGTTTTTATGTGTATGATGTTTTCTTTAACTTTTGGCCATGCAACAACATGGTGAAACAAAGTAAATTTTATTCATTCAGGATTGGGTGGATTTATTTTTAATTTGAAATATTTCTAGGTACATAAATGCATGAGTTCATGTGGCAATGTGATTTTTTAACTTTCAAAAGTCATGTTTTGCTAGTAATGACCATAACATTTTGTTAATTATTGTGAAAGACAAAAAATTTCTTTTATCAAAACATGTCCCAACCCACATCATGCCCATGACCCCCTTCACTTGGAGAAGGCATATCTTGCTCATTCCTTCATCAATTTGAACAAATTTTGTTGCATTGGATGCATCATTTGAAACTTTACAAAACCTTTTTGAAGGAAAAAGAAAATATATTGGCATCCAAATATCTTAAGTTGTAGAATGCAAACTAGTTGTATGTGCCAACTCACATCATGCCCATGACCCCTTCACTTGGAAAAGGCATATCTTATTCATTCCTTCATTGATTTGAACAATTTTTGTTGCATAAGATGCACCAAATGAAGGTCTACCTTTTTTTTTTGGAGCTTCAAAAACAACAAAGCAATGTACAAAGATTTATAAGTCTTTGTCCTTAAGATATCAACATGTTTATCCTAGTAGTTGCAACTAAGATGTAATTAAAATGTTTGTCCCATATTCTTTGTCACATGTTTTAAGTTTGCAAACTATATAACTAGATGCACCAATCATTTTTATAAAACAAATTGTACTTGCGATGAACCAATCAAAATAGTTAGACCCTAAAAACTAAACCAAAAATAAAATAGGATTATCCTAAATTGACTTATTTAATAAATAAGCTTTGATGGGTAGGTAGTTTAGCTATCATTAGTTAACTTTAGGTAGGTCGGTAAATATTTTACCTACCTACCTACCTACATAGGTACTTAAATTTAATCAAGTAGGTAGGTAGGTAGGTACCTAGACCTATTGAAATATAAAGTTTATGTCCACATGTCAAAATCTTATTGGATGCAAGATGGATGATGTAGATCAATGCTATTTATCAACATTATTTAATTTTTAAATAGTTGATCATTGCCACGTGTCATCATTTCCTTAATCCACATGTCAAAATATCTTCCCTTTTTAAATTGAACATTTCATATAAATTTAATTTTTTATTTTAATATTGAAATACAAAATTGATGACGTCATGAAATTTCAATGGATGAAGTTCATCCACCTCGTTGTTCAAGTTGAAAATGATTTTCAACTATAATGGTCAATGTCATTCACAATTAAAATGGTTTGAGATGGCAATTGATGTGGTGTTGACACATGGTTGACATTTTCAATTGGAATGTCACTTTCAACTTGTATTTTGTCAATTGCCATGGTTTCAGTTGCAAATAATATTTTCCAACTAAGTTTGTTGTTTTCAACTAGAAATTATAGTTGAAAAGGAGTTTGAAATGTAGTTGGAAAAAAGGGGGTTTTTACTAATGTTTTGGAATTCAAATATTGTTATTTGAGCCACAACATTTTATTGTTCCTCCTCTTGTCCCCAAGACCCACCCCCTTTTGTTACAACAATTTTGATCCAAATTATGCATTATATTCATGAAATTGAAATTTGTTCCAGTTGAGGTTTTGGGAGATGTGTTAGCCAGAGATGTAAATAATGTTGATTTGTTGTTGCCAGTCTTGCACTACAAGATAATATTTTCTTGCCACACATTGGCTATGGGGTTTTTAATTTGTTACAAGCTTGAATAATCTTTGTAGCTACTAGGAGTAATGAAGCTTGTGTCATTACAATAGTAAAAGTTTGTGGAAAGTTGTTTTCGGGGCAAGGATTTAGAACTAGCTTTCTAATTCATGGAGTAAAGGTGATGAAAGAAATGAGGTGGAACAATAGTGTGTGTCTTCTTTAAGGATTTTTATAAACATTTGTTTAGTAGGGAGAAAAAAATCTATCAATTGGTGCCCACAAATAAAAAAACTATTATTATAATCATTGCCTCTAGGTTACGACATGGGGTTGCTAGTAGAAATGAAGTGATAGTCACAAGTAGTAGTTGTAAGGGTTGATGCCAAGGCTTGGAAGAAGTTGTTTCGATATCGTTGAAGTCATTGGTTTTCCCTAACATGTCTTCCCACTTGAAAGGCATCATAAATACTATAGGGGAATAAACTAAATTTGTTGTTGCCAACATGTAACAAGTGGCATGACAACATGGTGAGAGGTAGTAAAACAAAGTAGCTAGTAAAATAAATACATTCATGTTGTGAGTTAGTGCAGGAAACAAAAATTTAATCTTTGCCCACAAGTTTTCCTCACCATAAGCCATTGTTTTTAAGCTTGAACTCCAAAGTTTCTAATGTTTTGCATTTGTAGCTTCAAATTCTCTCCTTCTTCTTACACATTTAAAGGTAAAAGGTCTTTGTGTTTGTTGAAATTAAACACACTATTATATATATATAATTACCTAGTTAACAAGTTAGTTCAAGGGAGATTATTGATCAACACATTGGGTTTAAAAAGATTTCATCATCCTCCTCCCCCCACCGCGGGTTTACATCAAACATTAGGAAGTTTCACAATATTAAAAACAAATACTAGCCAAATGTTTTAAGACATTTTCTACATCATCTGAAAGGTCCAACTTGGAAAAAAACTTTGTCAAAGGATTATTGGACAATGTTCAAACTTGACTTCCATCTTTATAGCAACAATATAAAGACAAGTTAACAACTTTGAGGATGTGATGGTAGTTCAACAACTAGTTGCCATAAAAAACTAACTTGTTTAGGCTAGCTGTCAATCTATCAAAAAAATCTTAATCCTTTGTGAAAATCAAGTGATGGGGAAAATTTTGAAGTGTTTAGGGATTATGATTAGCATTTGAAACATTTTCAAATTAAAATTTTCAGAATTTTGGCATTTTCAACTTAATTTTTTAAAGAATTTTTGACATAACCAACACTTGGATTTTAAACACACAAGCTTTTATTGAATTTTTAAAAATTATGGTTGAAATGAAAAAGGTACTATGGTAGCCAACACAACATGGTGCACCTTGGTAGAAAATAACCTTAAATACAATATAGGCCTACATGTTGTGTTTGACTTGCAAAAATACATTATGCACTTTGCCATTGGAAAAGTGAAAACGACAGTAATTTAACGCAATTGACAAGGTGAGTAGGAACAATGTTAAAAATGGACAGGAAAAAAAAAAACAAAATGCATACAATACACAACAAACACAATGTGATGCACCTTTATTGGAGAGAAACCTCAAATATAATGGGCATGTGTTGTGGTTGGGCAACAAGAACATGTGATGCACCTCACCATTGGAGAAAATATGAACATCAACAATGCATAGTGATGGACAAGGCAAACAACTACAACACAAAGCATGGAGAGAAGGTGAGGTACAATGATGAAGATATCTCCTTTGATGCACCCTAAATCACTAAGGGCAAACATTAACATTGCAATATGATGGGTAAAGCACATAGTGCAATGGAGATGACTCCTTTGGTGCACCCTAAATCCCTAAAGCCAAGTAGTGTCAACACAAAATAATGGACAAGGCAAGTATCATGATGGAGACAAGGTGAGAAACAACCGTGAGTCAAAGCAACAAAGTGCAAGGTGATGGAGATAATCCTAAACACCTAGAGAAAAATTGGAATTGCAATTTTGAGAAAATCCCAATTCGATTCAACATTAAGATCTAAATTGTAGTTGACTACATGGTTTTGGTTAAAATATTTCCATACTCAGAACTAACATATTGATTCTAATTGCCCCCCAACCTCCCCCGACTTAAAACCAGGGATAGGTTCCTAGTCTAATTCCCCTACTTGCTAGATTACTAGTTCTAATGATTTTTAGGTTCTAGAATTTGGGTTAAGTTTTGGTTTGGGTAGTCAAAACTGAAGATGATAATTCTTATTCGCCAAACCAAGGTCATGCCCAACACTGATCCCAAGCACTTGTACTATTGGACAAATCCTCATTTGTTTGGATCAATAGCTATTATTCACAAAAGGATGTTATACAATAGGCATATTTTTCATGATGCCGTTTTTTCATTTCACAAAAACCACCCATGCCATCAATGATCCTAAAAATGAATGACCAAGAAGTGTTACAATTTTCCTTTCGCATTATTTGCCAACAATTTCCTTTCTCTAGGCGATTACTAAACTTATTTTACATCACATGCATTGTTTGAGTACATTAAAGACTTGCTCATTTTTGCATAGTGTTATCTATAGATGCATTTCTAGAGCATAACAAACTTGCAGGGGGTTTTCTTTTCCCATCATAGCCAATGGGTTTGTAATACTTGGTGGGTACCAATTGAATACCTATAGGGCATCACGAGAAACATACTAATGATTAAAAAAAAGAGTGGTAGTCTTTACAATTTGTAAAGCCCTTAGGGTGGGCTTTATTAGGTTTGAGCCTACATCCAGCTCTACCTCATAGGTTCCTTATTCTGGTAAAGCCAACGCCCTTGAGCTTTACTATGCACAAAAACACCTTCAAATCAATGTATCTACAAAGTGTGGAGAAAGCTCTACAATAGCATTTGAAAGTAACCCGCTGTGTTATTTCCAACAAACCCCAAAGTCCAGCCACACCAGTGAGTGTCCAACTCTTCCTCACAATCTATAAGAGCATCTCCAATGGTGCTCAGTATGTAACTCTGGATAGTAAAATTAAATGTCTAAGTTTAGCTTTTTTTTTTTGGCAACCCCACCAATAAAAGTGAAACTGCATCTACGTGGGAGACTACTAATAGCAAACCACTTGGACCAATCATTATCATCGACCAATCATAAATACTGAGCCTCAGTCAGGTTCAATTTATTACACTCGTTTTTGGAGGTGAACAACTGTATTGCGACTTTTACCAGCCACTGGAAGCTGCACGAATTTGGTGCGGAAAAACCAATTTCCTGAGCTAAACTGACACATTTTGACTTTTCCGCAGTATGTTTTACTGTCTGAAGTCACATACTGAGCACAGTTGGAAATGCTGTAAGTCAGATACATGCTAAATCTCTCAATGAAAGAGAGGCACCCCCACCCAAACAGCCTCCATATACATTACATATACTCTGTGTCAGAACCAATTCCAACAAGAATCTGGCTCAGGATTCCCAGTCATCATTTAAATCCTCATGGACTAGTGCATTTGGCTCTTTTTTTTTTTTCCCCCCAAATTTTGTGATATAGCCAAAGACCCGATCATCCAAAGTAAATTTAACCACATTCTGCTATAACCCAAATATGAAATTGAAAAGAAAAAAATATCTTTATGTACATTTGGCTATATTATGAAACCTATTTTTAAAAACCTGGCGATTAGGAATTTTTGGGTGACTTAGTGCAATTTTTTTTCATGAAACATCCTTTGAATAGATTGAAATCAGATTTTTTTCAGTTCAAAATTTGTCCAAAATTCGCAAACACAAACACTGAGAATGCTAGAGCTGGGAGAAAGAGAAGTAGGCACTCTCCAGTTGGAGTAACCATTCTTGTAAGTATCCTGGGCTGTATTGCCTCTAAATAATGCTGCTGGACCCCATTTCTCTCAATTATCAATTGTACATACAATATTCATGAAATTAGAAAAAAATTTGGAATATAATTCATGCATTTTAAAGCCAAAAAAAGGTATCCATAATGTATTTCAAATGATTGCAGTAGGTTTCAACTGTTTTCAAATCTGTCAATTATTTCATCTACTTGTCATGCTAGAAGCATTGGAAAGATTGATTCCCAAGTACATGGGTGTTTGATTGGGTATCACCTTTTGAACATACCAACCTGGTTGTGGTATTGATTACTCGTTCAAAATTTCATTCAAGAACGCTCCTGGTAATGGGTCCATTTAAAAAAATTCATACTAGCCTGATCTTCCTATTGGGTCCAATGGGTCCAAGTCTAATATTTGGCTAGTATGAGGCAAGTTAATATACCTAATCGTGAAAATAATATAAAAATAATATGAGGTTCATATTATCTGCGGAACAGGTTTTTGGGGGGAATTGTTTGATATAGAAAAATTGGCAAAAAAAGAAAAGAGAAAAGCCAAATTTACACATAAAAAAAACACCTTTATCTAAGGATTTATCAATTTTTTTGTCTAAAAATGACCAAATGTTTTGCTAACTCAATAACATTAGGAAGTGAACATGAGGAAGTGCTACCCTAGGAGATCAGGTTTTCAATATCCTGGTCAAGACCCTGCCAGGTACCCAAGTTATTATCCAGCCAACACTAGTCTGTCCATACAAGGATTTGACAATACAGACTTGAAAACCCAAGAAGTTGATGAGTACATGTAACTTGTTACCCTAGTTGAATAGCAGGTTCCACAAAAATTATATTATTTTTAGACATGCTGAAATTTTCAAAAAATATTTTTCTTAAAGAGAATTTTTTTTTTGTGAAGGAAAATGAAGCAATTTTCGGAATATTGTAGAATATTCTACTTACTTGTCGAAATGAAATCTTCAAAAATTAAATAATTATTTGGCAGAGACCCAACCTTGCTAATTCAACTAAGGTAATTTGTTTGAAGCTGGAACTGAGCACCAAGATCAACTTCTCTGTCCATCAGCAAGCAAGACAGCAGCAGCAGCCTACTTACTAAGTTTGTCAGACCAGCCAAGTTTGTCAGAAGATTCACTCGTCTCACGGCGGCGAAAGAGGTGCGAAAGTGGAGGAGACGTGTTGGGGGTTTGGGTGCTCTGCCAAATTTAGTAGTGCTTCGGTCGTGAACGCACGTTCTGGGAACCGCAAAACAGGGGCACGAGAACGTCCAGCCTCACTCAAAACCAGCGTTTTTTTGGTTTGTAGTCAAAGTGGGCATTCATTTTTAGGAAGATATTAAAAAAGTGGCGATCATCTTCGGTAGGAAGATTTAGCCAAATCTGGCTACAAACCAGATATGAACTTGTACAAATATTTTAAACACCCTTCTATAATCTTGGCTACAAACTCAAAACCAAATAGGTATAGGATTCTGGCGATTTTTTACTATTTTGTTTCTCATTTCTGGCTATTGAGAACCCTCCAAAATCAATTGATTTTCGAAATTTAAAATTTAAAATTCTCTTTTTGGCGAATAAGAAAAAAGGCTGCCCAAAAACAAAGCATGAGAACGTGAAGCCTCACCCACAACCAGTGTGTGTGTGTGTTTTTTTGTAGCCAAAGTGGCAATCATTTTTAGGAAGATATTGAAAAATGGCGATCAGGGGTAGGAAGGCTTAGCCAAATATGGCTACGAAGCAGTTACCAGATAAGAAGTACAAATCTTTAATCATCCTTCTATACCTTTGGCTACACACTCAAAAGCAAATAGGTGAAGGAGTCTGGCGATTTTAACTATTTATTTTCTCACTTTTGGCGATTGAAAACCTCCAAAATCACTTGATTTTCCAATTTTAAAATTTTAAAATTCTCTTTTTGGCGAAACTTGGCCCTTAAGAAAATGGCTACCCAAAACATAGCACGACGAGAACGTCGTTCGTCCTCACTCAATGCGATCGTGCGGGGAACGCTCGCGTTCGTGTGCCCAAAGTCGTCGCCGTCATCTTCTCTCTCTCGCGCGTGTTTCGCTCTCTCTCTCTCTGTGTTGCCGCAATGGTTGGCAGGTGAAGAAGCTTGGCGATTCCCTTGTCGTTTTCATTTCGATTCTGTTGCATTCGCTTGAGCTAAGTCACAAAAATTCGACAAGCTTGTGTTGCAATCATTTGACTCGTAAGTCTGGAAATTCAAGGAGGAGGTTTTGGGCCGCCAGGGGAAGAAGGAAGTTAAAAAGGGGAGTGGAGGGGGTAGGAGTGAGGAGGGGTGGTGGGAGAGTTTCCTCAGGTGTTTCAGAATTTGGAGCGTAGATCTGTAAGCAAATGGAGATGGCGTCGATCGATGAGGTAATAACTAATTGTAGAATTTTTTTTTTTTTGTTGGGCTTGTTAGATTCTTTTTGCTGGTGGTTGTTGTTGATCTCAAGCCTTACAGTGGAGGAGAAAAATCGATTTATTGTTTTTTTTTTTCCTTCTCAAATTCTTTCTGTTTTGTTGATCTGGTGCTTCATAGTGTAGGGATCAGTCAATAGATTTCATTCAAGTACTGTGAGAGATGTAATGTGTGCAAGGAACAGCTAAGTAAAAGCGGGACCTCAGAGTTCCAAGTCTGGAAGAAGAATTGGAGTTGCTCCTAGTACTTAATTCCTGAGGAAACTCTGTAGTTGGAAAGATGTGTACATGGGTAGATTCTAGGTTTCCTCCTCTTGTTGGATGCTTGAGGATTGTCCAGCATGTGAAGAAGGATCAGACTTGGATCAAGCACTTGAAAAAATGTCTCAAAAGGAACATGCAAAGTTTGTGTTCTCAGTAGGAGAATTGATTGCAAACACATTGTTGCTGAAGATTTTGTGACCCATTTTCTTTGTGGAAATGCAGATGATGAGTCACAAGAACAAGGAACCCAAGTGGATGACCGAAGAGATGGGCGGTAAAGGCAACAACAAAAGCAAAAGCAACAACAAAGCTGACAACAAAGAGTCATCAACTCCATCGAAGCCCAAGACACCTGCAGTTCCAGTACACACCTTGTTGTCATTCATTGCTCATGTCTCTTCTGTACAACTCTTCCTGATGCATGAACACTTGCTACTTGCTTGCTTTTGAGCTGCCACTGTACACTCCTGAGCCACCTTAAGGTTTGGGACATTGTTCTCCTTGCATTTGTTGTGACAACTAGAGCCATTTTCCCATACACTGCCTAATACTGCTTCAGAACTCTGTTGCAGAAAACAGACTTCAAAGTGAAAATGTGCTGCCAAAAGTGTGAGGAGATAGCCAAAGAAGAAGCTGGTGAAGTTGATGGTGTGTGCATCTCTATAACCTGGTTTCTTAGGTCTGGTTCAATGGAACACAATCTAAAGGTTCTAAAACCTACCTCGATGTAGTAGACAAATGAGTTATGACAAAAAATGTGCATGGGCTGCAAATTTGCAGGGGTGATATCTGTGATCACTGATGCAAGCAAGAGCAGAGTGACAGTCACTGGTTTCGCAGATGCAGCAGCTGTGTTAAAGAAGCTCAAGAAAAAAGTGAACAGCAAAGCTGCATACTGGCCTCAAGATCTACCAAACCCTAAGAAGCATGTTACCTTCAAGGAAGAATCAGGAGAAGGTGGAGGCAAGGGCGACAAGGGTGACAAGGTGAAGAGCCAGAAGGCCGAGACTGGAAAGGGTGAGAATGGGAAGGGTGAGCGGGGTGAGTCCACAAATAACATGGAACAAGGAGAGGCCAAAAAGGCCAACAAAAAGGGTGGTAACAATAGCAAGGATTTGCAAGGAACATTGCCACCATTTGAGTACATGTCAATTGATCCCAGAGGGTTTCAGCCAGTGGATCCGTGGGCAAGAGGTGGAGGTTATGGTCCACACTACTATGAATCTCATGTTGACCCCATAGAGCAACTGCGAGGAGCTTATCAGCCCAAGCCATCATACTTCAGCAACTACAGACCAAGCCAATCATACCCTGCAAACTACCGTTCCACAGATGAATACTCCAACCAGCCCATCACAAACCCTGAGTACATCAAGCAGATCTACTACTAAGGAGAATTGCAAGGAGAGTTCCTTTAGACAGAAATCAGCACAGCTGCAAGAGAAAGTTGGAACCTTCAGAGACAAATTAGGCTTAGTTGCAAGGAGAGTTGCAACCTTAAGCACAAGTCAGCCCATGCCCCCTTTCAGTTGAAATTTTTGTAACTTTTTCAACAAGAGGAATAGTTTGATTGCCTGATGGGCATGCTTGGAGTGTACGGAAAATAGTTCAGAATACCTGCATCACAACAGAACTGAACATATCCAAGACTCTTTCTATTAAGATTTTTTAGTATTCAGAGGCATGATATCATATCAGAGACTGCAGCCCTCATGTAATATACTATCTGTTGCTGGATTTTTGAAAAGGGATCTAAGACCAGCAATTAGACAGCTGCTGAAAAAAATCAGATAAGACATAACAGTAACTTCAGCCCTTTGTGAAGAATAATGAATGACGTAGAAAACACCATAATTTGGAGATTGTGTAGCTTCACAACTTTTGGATATAAGCAGGAGATGAAATTATATCTAGCAATAATATTCACCGGTGTAGCTCAAACAACTCTTTACTTGCTGGCTGTTTTACATGGACTACACAAGGAGTACCTAGACTGTGCAATTACATTGGGAACAGGCTGAGGAATGAAAAGTAGCATGTCAATACCAAGGTTCCACTTCCTTGCAACACTGGCTAGTATTCTGTCAGTATTCAATCCAGCTCCATGCTTCACTGCAGAAACATGTCTACACCACTGCATTTGTCCATCACACAACTGGTTTGTCACTACATGCTCCCAGTGTGAACATACCAGAAAGCTGTGTGAGTGAGCCAATCCTCACATCCTTTCCTTCCATGCATGTGCAGCTGAGCATTTTATCAAAAGAAGCTTTGTTCAAAGCAGTAGCTGATTACATTCCCAGACTAATTCTCTGCCTCAGATTCCTGATTTAAGACCACATCTTTTTCTTCCTCACATCCTTTTCTTCCATGCATACACAACTGAGAATTTGATCAAAGCAATAGTTGCTTTCGATTCCAAGACTAACACTCTGCCTCAGGTTCCTGGTTCAAGACCAGATCCAATTACCAGCGATGTACAGCTTCTGATATGTACAATCAGTCAAAAGGAGCAATGGCCTATGATACATCTCTCACCATCAATGGCATCTTGGATAAGTATCAAAATTTTCTCCTCAATGTCGGAGATCTCAGCTCAACAGGTTCCAATAGCAATTGGGACTAAAAACCATACAGTAACCCAGCATAGGCCTAGGAAGGCCTGATTTCTGTCAAAATTCACACTCTATGTTGAGGTTCCAATCTCAATCAAGGCTACATACCACACAGTACCCCAGCATAGACTGAAGGGGGGCGCAGGAGGGGGCTATTTTCTGTCAAAATCTACACCATATATGTTGAGGATCTGTAACTCAAAACCAATTGGACTTTTCATAATCACGAAAACCCCTCAGGTAATTCTCCATGTTCTCACGAGTTCGTTCCCATTGGACTTCTCCAATCACCTCATCAGGAGTACTCTTTAATTCCTGAACACAACCAAGAGATACTCTCATCAGACAATTTGATCCTCCAGCTCCTGAGGTCCTGGTATGCCCTGAGTTTCAGAGGGTCTCAAAATAACATTTCAAACAAATTCTGTTGGACTGACAACCCATCAATTAGCAGGAGAAGTTCATCAAGGTTTCAGAAATCAGTGGCCAGAGTCTAGTAAACTTAGGTTCCTCATCCTCATTATCATGTTGAGATATCCTAGTTGTACCCTTGCCTGCAATCTTGACACAATGGGTGATGGAACAACAGCAATCCATCAGGCTAGGTTTGATTTGGTCTTCAGATGCGCAATGACAACAGACTGATTAAGCATGAAGGGCTTTATGAAATCCACTCCAAAAACTCTATTGTCATTGACTACATGAGATTGTGGACTACTAACTTTATCTATCTCATCTGAAGAGACTTCTGTACCTTGCTATAGTGAGGAGTAAATTTTCTGCTCTGCAATAGAATCATTGCATTTCTGCATATCATTTTGAGCATAAAACCTACATCTCTTGTTTGAGACACTCCTCTGGATTCACTCTAGTCGTCACAAGAAGAAATGATAACAACCTACCAAAGGTTTGTGGATAATCCTAAATGTACTGAGAAATATGCAAAAATGTCATGTTGAAATGCATTGTCAGGATCACTCAAGAGCATGATGAAAGGGAGAAAGTGGAAGATGATAGAAACTTACAGAAGGTATAAGCCTGAAGGTGTTACCATCATCGCGAACAATTAAAGTTTCTGCAGTACGATCCCTGTTCTTGCCTGTTTCCACCTCCACCTGAAGGGAAACCAGAAAGTAAAGTCAGAAGTTTAAATTTGAAGTTTTCAAGAAGGGCTAGAGAATGGTGGTCACTGCAACCTGCAAAAGTATGGAAACCTGCTAAAAAGCCCTATCAAGTCCAAAAAGCCCACGAGCACCACATAAGCCTGAGATTACCAGGAGAGGGAGTCTGTTCACCTTAACATCAGCTCTTTTGATTGATTTTGTGGCAGAATCAATCACATAAATCTCCTCAAAATCAAGAATAAAATCATCATCAGCAGTCTTCACATTTCGCAAATGCTTGATTAAAAATACCTGCATGGACAGATACAGGGAGAATATAGCCTTCATTCCATAAATTGCAATTGTGGAACTCAAGTCAGAAAGAAATCATGGTGGAGAGTACGAGTGGAAGGCAACAAATAAAGTGCCAAAGGGATGTGAAGGAGACAGGTCATCTTTGGGATACCTTCATGGATAGGTATTCAGTTTTGGAGAGGGGTGCACGAGGGGTGTCAACAGGTGGTTCAGTCACCTCAACATAGTAGTAATTGCTCTTCATACACCGCAATGGCTATACATACGCACACATAAACAATGTCAATTCCTCCAGAGGTTACTGTGATCTTCAACTTCCAATTGTGTGAAATGACATTTGCAAAAACCATGAAAGGAGCATCAAGGGTTCAACTAAAATGACTCAAACTAGGTGAGAAACCAAAAAATGACTAGAGAAGAAGCATGAACAAACTCACTTTCTTAGGCATATTTCCTACAACCCTGGGGATTGCATACACATCTGTATCAGGAGGTGTTACATACATCTACACATACAGCAACACAAACTGCATCTCAGACATCATCCCTCATGTTGAGAACTCATTCTCTGATCTAGTCATAGAAATAGACAGCATGATCCAATATCCACCAGCATATAGAGGTCTCTCGGGTATCAAACAACAAAAGACATATCACCCACATTGAAGCAACAACAAAAACCTTTCATCAGTCCCTTCACACATGCCTCCATCGGACTGGCAACAGTAGAAGTTATCTGAGCAGAATTTTATGGGCAATGTTTGCACTTACCTCTCTAAAGTCATATACATCATTATCTGGATCAGGCACTTTTCGAATGAAGAAGTCACAGTCATACAGACTGAGCTTATGAAACTCTTCTTCATCTATCTTGTAGTCCACAACCCTCTCCTCCTCCACGCCTTCTGTAGACATGAATGTCTCACTCTCTTGTACAGGATACTCACCGACGGGCATGTCATAATCTGTTTCATAGTCTCTCTGGTCTCCCTCATCTTCTTCTTCATCATCAGGCAAATCAATATCATAATCTAGGGCATCTTCAACCTCAAAATCTTCATCTTGTGCTCGAATTCTAGTCTCTGATTTCTGCCAGGTAGTTTTCTTTACTATTTGCTCTAAAACTTTGGTACACACACTCAATGTTTGCACAGACCTTCCCTGTAGCAAACCCCAAATTCAACCAGTTACAATGTGCTCCCATCACAACATACACCCCTCATAAACCTAATCCTCATCTCTGTAACTCACACATTCTAATCAAACAAATTACACCCTAAACCCTAATTCTACTGTTCAGGTGGATGTGGAGTTGCCAGTAGCAAGGAAAGCGAACAAGAAGCACTCCAACACATTCTCTAATCGATTGCATAAGAAAAAAGTGAAACCAGATATCATGTCTACAATACTTCAATCGAAACACAAGCTCTTTCACAACAAGCAATTGGAGTTCTTAAAGTCGAGACAGCAACAGCAGCAGCACTCTCGCCATTCTCAACTATGAAACCATCGTTCATACGCCCACAACCAACGCCGTAAAGGAAAATCCTGGAATCTGCAACCCAAAATGGCAGGAGAAAAAAACCTACTTACCGGTTGTGAAACACCTCTACCTTCGCGTGCTCGAACGCTGTTACCAGGTCGCGAAGAGTTCGGACTGCAAAACGCGAGACCGGTCACTGATGCTCCAGTTCCGGAGGTATTTGTGGATAGCAGCTTGCGACAGTGTAAGTTATTGAGGGAAACGGAGGACGGAGACACCAGCTGCTGCGCCAGAGCGTAAGCCATCGCCATGGATCTCACTGCAATGCCCTCAAAAATTCCCCCGCAGCCCCCACACACACCGGGGACAATCCTAAACACTAAAACCCCAAACCCTAGTTCACTATCTCCCTCCGTGCTTAGCCTCTGCCCTAAAACCCCAAACTCTAGATCCCTTTCTCCCTGAGTGCCTAGCTTCTGCCAATTCTAAAGGCTAAAACCCAAGCCCTAGATCTCTCTGCTCTGAGTGTTAGCTTAGTGGATAGGGCTCAGCGCCACCTAGAAAGAAGAAAAACCCTGTAAATCAAAATCAAGGATGGGAACCCATCCAGCAAAAGTACAAGGCAAACGGGAACAGAAGTAGACGCAACCCAAAGATAAAACAAAAGCAAACAATCAACAAAAATCAGGTAAAGACCCTATACAAAGAAGACTCATGGCTACGAAATGACAATCAACAATAACAAAGAAGACCTAAGATGAAAGAGCTATCCTTTACCCGAAATTAGCTAGTGACAAAGTTGCACTAGGTATAAGTGTGGAAGAGATGAGGAACCCTGACCAAGTGTAACAACTTGTTGAAAAATCATTATGGCTTGCGCATGTTGTAGAGCTATGGACACGTGTTGTTGATAATATGAAACAAGCATCGAGAGGACTAAAGAACATCATTGATGATGTGCGATAGTGGTCTATGCACAAGCGATAAAAAATGAATCAAAATGAAAATGAAAACATCCATATGTCTCAATAGCAAGGGGAATGAAATCATCCTTTAATGTTCATTCATTATATGATTACGTCTTCTCCTAAGTAGTTATCATCGTTGCATATGTTGTTGTTGTCGATGTTTGATGCACCATATTTGTGCGAGTCGGGTCAACAATGACGATGTCCATGAAGGTCCAAAAGCCTTTTCTAATGATAAGGATATCCACTCATCATTGGGTGTGGCAAAGGAAAAGGTGAGAGACCTCCTTCTAAACATGTGCTCCACTTTCCAAAGCAATAGTTACAATAATATTTCACAATGTATTGTGAGCTATTGTACGTTCATTCTCGCAAGGGCACCAAAGCAAATGGGTACCTAGATTATCAATGGTATGACCACATTGACATTGTGAAAGATGGGCAACCATAGGATGTGGGAAGCCAAGATGGGTACATAATGCTGTAAAGAAATGGGCTAAGGATAGATGAAATGCAGGTGTGGTAGAACAAGTTAATAACTAAGTGCTTGCCCTTAGACTCGCACATGAGTAGAAATGTGTTCGCATAGTATTTGAATAAACATCTATTAGAAGCAAGAAGGTTTTTAGGAAGATGCTAGATATTAAGGTAGGTTAAAATAATAATATATAGATTTTCCTATAGCTTGTTGACCACCTTCATTCTTCTAAGTGATGAGTGGGGTGTGAGGTAATAGGAGGGAATGAAAAATGATGATGAACAATGTGAGAGCTTTGGAGACTAGGTATGTCCTGAGGAGCTAAACACACATGAGAAGGTTGTTGCATCATGAAAAGGTGGGTTGACCAAACACGTCTAACCTAGTAACAGGAGGACTTGGAGGTGGAAACATTAGTTGTGGTGCTAGTGGTTGCTCAAGGCAGTTTGGTGGGCATTTTACTCAAGGGTGAAGGTGGGAGAGGTACATGGATATTAAGCTGGGGCTTGGTAGAAAAGGAGGATGAAGAAATAGAGGAGGGGGTTGGCCTATCAAGAAAATAATGGTTTGCCCCCCTAGAGTAAAGGAGAAAACGATAGGAAGAAGTTTAGTTTCAAGGTGTGGGGAGGATTCATGTTGTTAACAAGGTTATGAGTAGAGGTAGGATAGAGATGAAAAGTTGCTAGTAGACAAGATAATGTTATTTCAAGCAAGGTAGGAGCTTGGTGGAGAGGAGATCCACACTAAGGTTCCTCATGTTATAATCTCTTTTCTTTTTGATGTGTGAAGTTGAAAAATACTATCTCCAATTGTGGCAGGTTGTATGTGTGAAGTTTTGGTTATGAATTGTTGGTTTTAGGGTTGTGGTTAGTTATAGGAAAAGAAGAAGATAGTTTAGGATTAGGAAATGTATTTGTTGTTTAGTTCAGACAAGGCAATAAAAAGATACTTTGCTTAGAAGGACGTACATAAAAAAAGAAATGCAAGTCTTAGTTAGTTATGATTTATTAGATTAGGGTTAGGTTTGATACAACAAGAATAAGAGGTTAATGTAGTGAACAAAAAAAGGATTGTTGTATGGATCAAACAAAGCAGGGGAAAGGTAACAATTTCTAGAAAGGAAAGAAGAAATGCAAGTCTTAATTAATTGTGATTCACTGGATTAAGGTTAAGTTGAATACAACAAGGGTAAGATGTTAATACTATGAGTAGGAAAGGGATTATTGTCTGGGTCAGACAAGGTAGAAAAAGGCTTGAACTATATCCATAAAAAAAAAGAGTGTGTGAAAGAGGGGTTTGAGTTCCTATTGTGACACCCCTTTCAAATGTCCTCTAAGAGGTTAGGGGGGGTGGGGGGGAGTGGCCCAAATTAATGTTGTTAAGCCAAGCTAATTTTACACCTAACAAAAAAAAGTAACAAATGAAGTCCAACGATCAATGCCCAACATCCCAAAAATGGGAGGGCAACAATTTAAACTATGGAAAGGAAGCCAAGCCCATTTGAAGAAGCAAGAAAAGTGGCCTAATGACAAGTTAGGTGACCGATAAAACCACCAAAAGATCTCGCACTAAGTAACTTTTTCAAAGTAATTATGGTATGAATATCGAACTCAATATAATGTTGCAAAATACACTAGTACAAAAGTGGGGTGTAGTTCACTAACTTAAATCATTATGGGACCTTAAAAATGAAACAAGTTCATTACACTTTAATGGTTTCACCTTGGTTAAAATTATTTCATTATAATATCATTATGTAAACATCATGTTTCACTACTAGTTGACATAATTCACTTTTATAATTTATTATGATAAGTAGGTTTATTTTATGTTATTTTGAATACCCTATGTTACTTTATGATATACCTTATATTATTTTAGGCTATTTTAATTATTTTAACTTATACCTTAAGTTATTATAAGATATTATAAATTATTATACCATAAATTATTATATGTTATTATACCTTAAAATATCATATTTATAGGGTTTTTACTTTAAGTTATTTTAAACTAAATTATTCAACTAACCTTAGGCTATACTTTATGTTATTTAATTTAAATTGATATGTGTTATTTCAAGTTATACTTGAAATTATTCAAGGTCATTCAACTTTATGTTATTATAAGTTATTTTATCTTAAGTATAATAATTTAGAATAATTTAAAATAAAATATAATGACCTAAGGTAAAATAACCTAGAATAACCAATAATAACATATGAAAATAATTTAAAATAACTTATAATAAAATAATTACAAATAGCTTATGATAATATAACATAGAATATCCAAGAATAATTTATAATAAAATAGCCACCAATAGTCATAATATAGTTTAAAATAACCAGTAATAACCACCAATAAAATAATCATTAATAAAATAGCCACCAAAAAAATAACCATTAATAATCATTAACAAAATAACCATTGATAGCCACCAATAGAATAATAATCAATATCCACTAATAAGATAACCACCAATGGCCTATAATAAAATATCCAACAATAATTACTAATAAAATAAACACCAATAACCATTAATAAAATAACCACCAATAGCCACTAGCATAATAACCATTAATAACCACCAATAACCATTAATAAAATAAATCCACCAATAGCCACCAATAACCACCAAAAAAATAACTACTAATAACCATTAATAAAATAGCCACCAATAGCCATTAATATAATAATTATTAATACCCACTAATAAAATAACCATTAATAACCACCAATAGCCATTCATGTAATAATCATTATTATCCATTAATAACCACCAATAGAATAGCTACCAATAGCCATTTTAAATAGTCATTAATAACCACTAATAGAAGAACAACCAATAACCAACAATAAAATAACAACTAATAACCATAATAAAATATATAGGCACCAATATATAATTAAAAATAGTTACCAATAGAATAACCAACAATATTTACCAATAGAATAACCAATAATATTTACTAATAGAATTACCAACAATAGTTACCAATAGAATAACCATCGATAAAATAACCACAAATAACTTATGGTAATATAATTTGAAATAACCAATAATAACATAAGGTGAAATAACCTTCAATAACCTTCAATAACCAACAATAGCTTCACATAAATGAAAATAACATAAGATCAAATAGTTTAAAATAACCAAAAATAATTTATAATAGCTACAAATAACCTACAATAACCAAAAGTAACCAACAATAGCCTCACATAGTTGAAAATGACATAAGATGAATTAGTTTAGAATAACCAAAAATAATTTATAATAGCTACAAATAGCGTACAATAGCAAAAAAAACCAATAATAGCCTCACATAGTTGAAAATAACATAAGATGAATTAGTCTAAAATAACCAAAAATAATTTA
>Ga0116229_10004359_pt1 | contig 23195 bp, 23 predicted proteins | sample S1TSphgellanicum_3_FD_87313 | JGI IMG/M metagenome (GOLD analysis project Ga0116229, IMG submission 87313) | Host-associated microbial communities from peat moss isolated from Minnesota, USA - S1T2_Fc - Sphagnum magellanicum MG | ecosystem: Host-associated > Plants > Peat moss > Unclassified...
ATTGATGCAATAGTTATTATAAATAAGTAAAAAATAAAAAACAAAAAATTAGAGAAATGAAACAACTGAGAAAGAAAATCAGATCAGATCCTATATTTAATTTCACAGAATTAATTCTCTCAAAAAAAAAAATTGTACCTAGAGAAAACCCACCCAAAAACCCAAAAACCCAAAAATAAATAAATAAATAAATAATAATAATAATAAATAAAGAAAACCCTACCCAGAGAGAGACAGAAAAAAAAGAAGAAGAAAAGAAGGAGAGTGACAAACAGAAGAGAAGCAGAAGAAGAGAAGAAGAAGACTAAGACAGAGGGACAAGGAGAGAAGAGAAAGAAAAGAAGAAGAGGAGAAGGAGAAGAAGAAGAAGAAGAGACAGAGAGAAGAGAGAAAGTAGTACAAAGAGATTTTATTTGGGGAAGAACTTAGAAGAAGAAGAAGCAAAAGAAGTTGGACTGACTTTTGGTGATTGATGATCATGTTTTGTTCTCACATTATTCTCTCATCAATACATCATATCTTGACAGAAGTAGTACTACTTTGACCACCACCACCATCATCATCATCAGCAGCAGCACTGAGCAGCACCATCACCAATTATCATCAGGAGCAGCACTGAAGCAGCATCTTTGTTCTTATCGTTGCTCTTGTTCTTGTTCTTGAAGGACCCATCATCATCATCATCATCATCATCATCATTTTGTGTTCTTGGTGGTGCTGGTGTTTTTTTTGTTGTGGTGAAAGTTGGTGTGTGCGTGTGTGTGTGAGGGAGGGGGGACATTCAATTCTTCTCTTTGAACTTGGTCACCAATCTGTGGGAAATTCGCCAAGAATTGATTCAAGTCTTTCAGACTGCTGTTGCTGCTGCTGCTGACAAAGAGAGAAGAAAATGAATGGTGATGGCACTGAAGAATTTTTTTTTCCACCATCTTCCAACAACAAAGCTATGATCTCCTCGTAAGGCTCTTTGCAAGGTTCTTTCAAGAAGGAATAAGCTAAGTTCTCTGTCTCTGTCTCTCTCTGTGTCTCTGTGTGGATGCTCTCAGCTTTGAATTTAGTGGAGAGATTTGGGTGGAGATAAGAAGAAGAAGAAGAAGATTCAGACATGTGCAAGAGAGCAGCAGCGGAGACGCTGGTGGTGCTACCTGCAGCAGCTGCTGCTGCTGCTTTGAACAATAACGACACCTTCCAAGACTTGACGTGGAGAAGAGGATCATCTTGACCGAGAGAGAGAGAGAGAGAGAGAGTGATCCATCTGTGGCTCTTGACAACAACCAATTGGATTTTTTCTTGGCGAGCAGCGGGTGGCTTTGTTTCTTGCTTGTGGGATTCATTCCATTCCAGAAGCTGCTGTGATGAAGCGGAACAGGGATTATGGAGTTATGCGGGATTTCATGGGTGTACTAGGACGCAGCAGTGGAGAAACAGAAGGGATTTCTGCCGCTGCTGCTGCAGCGGCTTTCTTGAGCTCCTCTGAGACAACTCCTCCTCTTCCACCCACTCTCCGAATGCGACAAATTGGGGATCAAGCAAGCTCCAAAACCTTCTCGTCTATTCCATCCATCTTCCCACATGGCCAGGCTGCTGCTGCTGCTGCTGGGTTTGCAATTGGCCAGGCATCTGGAGCAGGAGCAGGATTGGGCGTAAACTCTAGACCCAATTTTGCTACCTCTGGTACAACAACAGCTCTTGGAGCCTTGGGGAACAGTTTGAGTGAGAAACCTGGCAGCAGAGGAGGAGGAGGAGGAGGAGCAGCAGCAGCAGCAGGAGGAGGAGGAGGAGGAGGGTTCACAGGATTCAGTGGGGGAATTCTGCACCAGAAAACCAGACCACAGTTCACCACAAGTGCCATGCTTGCAGGAGGAGGTGGCAGTGGCAAGAAGGATCATCAGGTGAAGGTGGTTGTTGCAGATGATTCAAGGATCATGATGGGTGGAGCAGCTCTACTTTCTTCTTCTTCTTCTTCTGCTGCTGCTGCTGTGGGTGCTGGTGCAGCAGTCAGTGAGGGAGGACGAGAAAGGGCAGCAACTCACACCAACGGTAAGCCGTTGGAGGAACTGGCTGCTTCTGACATTCAACAGCTCTCCAGAGAAGATTGCTGGAGATATATTCTAGAAGTTGGTATGTATCATCAGGTTTCAGACATGCTGTGCTTGATATGAAATTATTGGAAGCTGTTCTCTTCTGTTTTCAGTTTTGTTTTTGTTGTCTTCTGTTTTTTTGGGGGTTCTCCATCTCAGGATCTTGGACTGTTTTTTTTGGTCACACTTCCACTCTCAGCTACAGAACAATGGTGAAACTTTTGTTGTAGGAATGTGGCTGGCATGTGGCTGGCTGGGGGACACCCATCCACCCTCATCAGACTTGGATTATGTAAAGCTTTGATAGATGGGTTTTGCTTCTGTTGTGATGCAGGGACGCAATGGCCATCTTGGAACAAAACCCTAAACTTGCAATCCCAGGTGGGTCTTTTCTGTTACTCCACAGCAGGGCTTTTTGCATAACCCTAATGCAATCCCATGCCATGCTGTTTCTGTTCTAGCATGCTCGCTCAAGTTGTAATAGGTACTTGTTGAGAGAGATCAGATGATGTAGTGCGGCAGCAGCAGCCAGTAGCAACTTTGTATGTTTGTTTTCTTTTCAGCTATCAGAAGTTGCTGCTGAAATCTTTGGCAATTTGGTGAGAAATAGCATTGACAATGGAGTTTTCCATTTTGCATGGGTTTTCCAGCATGGGTTGACGAGCATGGACAGGGCTTCAACAAGAAAACTCCTGGAGCAAAGAGTTCCTGTGACAGATGAGAGCAATTCTCAGAGGAGTTTTGAGGCCACACATGTGCATCAATTTGAGAATAGCAACACCTCCAGGATGCTTGCCAGTCGTGCATTAGAAGAGCTAGCACGCACACCTTCCCGGTCCGCAAGTAAGTAGAGGCTTTGCCACTTTGTGTACCATCATCATGTAGGAATCAGGGGTTTTTTTTTTCAATTTTGTGATGTACCCACAATGGCAACCATCCACAAGAGGAAAGAGCCAAATTTGGCTACAGCTTAGAGCAAACAGTAGACATTTTCCTGAATCCTGCTATGTTCTGGCAACCTCCAAGAACCAAGTGTCAAAATGTGGTGAACTAAAAGGCATCTAAAAAGAATCTTGCAACAGTCCAAAAAACAAAGTATCATGTAGATGTGAAACTTTGCACAAAACAATTTTGGCTGGTAGGGACAAGCTTCCTGAGTCCATATAGAATGAATATCATCTTGCCCGTGTTGCAAGGTGGGCTTTTCCTTACAAGATTTATGCTGATGCCAGTCCAGAAGTTTGGTTTTGTTCTGGGCGATTAAGAACCTTGAGCTTCACTTATGTTTTCTTTGTGAAGGTATCCCTTCTGTTTTCCCAAGTTCACATGCAACCACATCTAGCACAACAACAGGGGTCAGTAACTTAACACCATCATTGACTGCAGCGGTTGCTGCCACAGTTTCTGCTGCTGCTGCTGTTGCTAAACAGCCACCATCTGTTCCTGTCACTGCTTCACCAGCCCCAAATCAACAAAGGCAAGATTTCTCTATTTTCATGTAGTAGGTCTTGACCCGAATCCTCCTTAGTCTTCAGCAGTTGTTGGCTGGAGGAGCCAATCTTTTTCCTTCCTATTCCAAGTATGCAACAACACTATAAATCGCTGCTGCAGGGCTGATGTTTTTTAGCAAATGTTGCAAGCAGGGCTTTTGTTTCAAACACATCTGGAAAACGAACCGCCCAGCTGACAATCTTCTATGCTGGTGCTGTGAATGTTTTTGACGACGTTACTCAAGAAAAGGTCAGAAAGGTTTTCTCTTGCTTTTTGACTGCCAACTCTCTCCAGTGGAGGATCTGCAGAATGGCACACATTATGAATTAGGGTTAGCCATTGTTGGAAAAAAAATTGTCTTGCTATTATGGTGTCTGGAAAGAGTTTCTACCAGTGGCCTTTATTCAAATTCATGAGGTAGGTGGATTGGTGACCATCTGAAAAAGGGCTTAGCCAAATTTGGCTACAGGTTAAAGAGGAAAGTAGAAAAGTTTAGAAATCCTGCTACATGTTGGTGACATGGGCCCATTTTTTCAATAAAAAACCCTTTATAATTTGCAAACCCTATTTTTTTGTCACCAGGATGCCATATGTCAGCCAAAAAAATAATTGCTGATTTCTACGCCAAATCTGAAAGTGATAGTATTGAGCTCACATGCCAGCCTTAGAAATCAGTTTTGAATGGACCTCAAGAAACTGAGATATGTGATTTTGTTCAGGCACATCTGATTATGCTCCTAGCAGCAAATGGAGAGTCATGGACGTCAGCTGTGGCCAAGTTTATTTCTTTACAAGGAGACTCCATGGTTGCTCCATCGATAACAAATGTGGATGCCAAACCTGCAGTCCAAACTACTGGACCTGCTTATTCTCCCTCAGTAACTTCTGTTCACAATACTTCCTCTGCTGGTGCTCCAGATGTGATTTCATCATTGACTTTAGCTCAAACACAGCAGCAACACTCAAGCTTGTCATCACTTCCACTCCTAGTAAACATAAGAGATAGTAAATTGACATTTGCGCCCAATTCAGTTGCGGTGCCATCATCAGCTCAACAAGATCAGAGCATTGGTCAAGGACCAACTCACTCCCAACAACAACAACAAGAACAACAAGCAACCACAATGCCAGAGGCATCAACAATGCCAGCCATTGTGAAAGGTGAGCAATCCACTAACAGTGCATCTTTAGCACACCTGCAATCAATGCAAGGTGAGTCAAATTCTGGTCTATCTGCCATACAGCGGAACAGGGAGTCACGACCACCTGAGCTTCCGGATGCATCAAACTCCAGCAGTGTACCTACTACTGCTAGTACTACTGGCTTGAATGCTCTGCATAAGTCATCAACCATCTGTTACACTCAAGGTATATATATATGTCTTTTCATGTCTGTATTTTTGTTAGCAGAAATCAGAATTGTGAGTATCAAACTACTAGATCCATACCTTACAACAAGTTCTGAAATTGGAGTTGTTTTGTGTTTTTGGGTCATCTACACAGAGTTGCCACATGCAAGGAAAAACTCTTTGGCACGATTTTTTGATATGAGACAAAGACAAAAGAGGTGTGTTCTTTCTTCTCCACCCATTTGGTACTTCACGTTAAGATTGAATTCCAGATAGTTTTTTTCCCAGGTTCATTGACAAAGCTGGTTAAGCTTGCAGTATGTGTACCCAAGTGTCCTATAATATTCAACTTGTGACATGTAGATGGATGCTTTTTACAGGGCACGTACGACAACAACAACAACCCAGAATTCTTCAATATTGTCAGTGGATGGTTCTTCACTTCCTGGTGACCCAGCAGCAGCATTGAGTCTTCCACGGACTGAAGATGCTGCAATTCTGGCCTCGATCAAAACAAGTCAACCCAGCAGCAGCCCAAGCATGAGTCCACAGCCAGTGGAGGGGAAGGATGCTGCCATTGCCACCTCTGGGAAGGCTGTTGAGAAGTCCCCAGAGGAGTCAGCAGGGAAACTGGCTGCCAATGATGAAGAAGCCACAGCAGCTTCTCACATGGAAACGGACACAGTTGCTGCCACTGTTGTGAGAAGTTGAGAGAGAGATTTTGTATCAACATTTTAGTTTTAGCTCCTGATTGCATTTGATGAGTCTTTCACACAAAGGACTCAAATGAGAGGGTAATTAGTCCCCTTTTGTCATGATTTTATACACGTGAATGAGTGAATCACCTGATGGTTCTGAATGCCAGCTGATTTTGTGGCATTATTGCTTCTGTCAGCTTTGGGGGTGAGCCTTCATCAGTGGAAAAATTGATCTTCATTTTGGCAGATGATTCTTCACGATGAGTCATTACCACGTATTGACTTGGGTGTTGTTCCCAGAGACTATCAATCTTCAACATCTTGCCTATAATGGCAATTGCCCATGACCTGCCAAAAGTCATGAGTCCATCAAGGCTAGTCAAGGTGAGTTGAAGTCTTCACATTTCACTGAAGGTTGAGGTCAGTCAGTTGCTCCCAGTCCTCTTGCCTGCAAGAGGACAGTAAAGAACACAGAAAAGAAAAGAAGAAGAATTTTTTTAGAAGCAACTCCACCTGTGCATTGCAAACTTTGGATGAAGAAAAGTCAAAACATGTCGATTTGGGTCAGCAGAATGGTTTTGGCCCAACATTTTTGCACATGATGCTGAGGCTGGCAAAATGCATGGCAAAGACCAAAGACCAACACATGCTGTTTTTGATCTGCTAGATGGTTTTGATTGGTCCAGGTGGGTTGCTATTAGTACTCTCCCACCTTATGCAGTCCCAATTTTATGTGTGAGGTTTGGGAAAAGCAAATAACTAATCTCGGATGTGAGTTATTCTCTTGCAAGTTCACATACTGAGCATGGGAGGAGCTGCTCTAATAAGTGCTCCGGTTCAGCATGAAGGTGAAGGGTTGGTTCACCTTCATGGCCCAACCACCCCTGACCCACTCTAATTTCAGTTCAACAACAGCTCCTCTTGTGCTTCTATTCACAAAAGAGTTTCACATGAAAGTGCAATTTGCTCTTTGCAGCTTTTTTTGCTTTTGTCCTTGTGGATTTGTTATTATGGAATGACATTTGCTCTTCTGGTTTGGCAACTTGACTTCACTTGTTTGCCAAGTACACTTTGCCCATTTGCCAACTGCACATTGACTTCATTAGTTCACAAAGTCCATTTTGCCAAGTAACCAAGTTCGTTTCATGAACTAACTCGTTGAGTCCATGTTGTCAAGTCCACTTCACCAAGTCATGAAGTTCATATCAAGAACTTGTTGAGTCCATGTTGTCAAGTCCATTTTGCCAAGTCACCAAGTTCATATCATGAACTTGTTGTTGAGTCCATGTTGTCAAGTCCATTTTGCCAAGTCACCAAATTCGTTTCATGAACTCATTGAGTCCACATTGTCGAGTCCACTTTGCCAAGTCACCAAGTTTGTATCATTAACTTGTTATGAGTCCACATTGTCAAGTCCATGTCACCAATCACCGACTCCATGTCATCATGACCGCGTTATCATGTGGACTGCATGAATGTGTTTTTGACGTGGCAAAAATATTTTTTAATCTACAAGCTGCCCAATGCTTGAAATTGTATTCCTTCACTGCCCGAACTTCTATTGGGATCTCAAAGCACTGCCCCAAAAGAGAACAAGATTGCCCACAATTAATTTTTTTCACACACAGCCTGATTCAGAAAAAGGCTCAACATCAATTTTTTGCTCAAAAAACATCAATTGCTCTCTTAAGCTTGAGAGGAGATCTTTCAAGCTCACCTCTAAAGTTTTTTCTTTGTGTCCAATATTTGACAAATGGTGTGAGATTTAGGCCCATCCAATGAATAAAAGCGCAAGGATGAATCATCATTCATTTGCAACCTCCAAATAGAGGATGGATGAAATTGATTAACAAAGTGATTTTTTATGGATAACCAGATCAATCCATCGATGAAATTAAAATTTGATGGATGAATCTAAGCCACTTGATGGGAATAATTTCATGTATGAATTATGTCGAAATTGTAATGACATGAATTTTAATGAATGTGAAACAACCCAACTAGATGGAGTATTTCCTAGTTGATGAATGAAATAATTGGATGAACCTTTGAATGATATTTCAAAATGAACTAGATTTCATCCATTGATGATTATCTATAATTATAGTTGACCCATGAAATAGTTCATCTATAGTTGATTTCATCCATCAAAATCATCCATATTCCATGGATGAACATCCATGGAATACTATCCATGGATGAATGTATGATCTTTCATTCTAACACTTTTATGAATGTAATTTCATCAACAAATGATGGAATTCCATGACATCGTATGATGAAATGAAAGTCTTCCAATAAGATTCATTTAAAATTTCAAGTTGTCCACAAAATATAGTTCAAGTCATCAGTTGATTTCATGCATTAAAATCCATCCAGATTTCAATGGATGAACAACCATGAAATATCATATGTGAATTTTCCATAAATGAACTTTCATGGATGAAGGATTGAACTTTCTTGGATGCAATTTTATGAAATTTCATTCATTCATGAAGTTCATCATAAAAAATATTCAGTTTTAAATTCCATCCACAAAAATTCATCCAAATTTCTTGGGGTTTTCCGAACCACCATGATGTGCCAAATTTGCTTCAATTATCACAAATTGTAGCTGCAACAAATGCATCAATACAAATGCATCAATTTACCCATCAAATATAAAGTGAAAACCATTTGCAATGAAATTTTTTTTCCCCACCTTGCAAGTAGTCAATTAATATTTAAGATGATCAATTATGACCATGGAAAAAGATCATGACAATATGTGGGCCACCATTCAATGGCAACTTGAAATCATTGCCAATGTTTGATGACTATCGAAATCATCATCACCAATTCATGGCAACCAAATTAGCGAGCTCTATCATTGGACAAGGACTGAAAGTGGTCTCAATTGTTAAATGGCATCCAAAATTCATCTCCACCATTGGATGGCGATTAAAAACGATCCATCATGTTGGATGGAATTAAAAATCATCTCCACCATTGGATGACAACTAAAAATCATCTCTATCAATCCATGATGACCCAAAAAAAATGGCAATTGAAAAATAATAATCATTCAACATCAAATCATGAACAAAATTGCTCACCACCATTGGATGTTGACCAAATTGATCTCTATGGCTGACATTATATACTCCTAGATAACCATGACATCATCATAATAGCCCATAAATGGTTGCACCTTTTAGTGATTGGATATTTCACTTTCTTCCTACTTATTGTAAGAACATACCATATGCAATCTCATTTCTTAAATGTTATTTCATTCTCTCAATTATGTGAATTGCATCATTTTCAAATGAGTCACAACTCAAATTTGTATAATGCACAATTTCAAGGTATAAAAAATTCTCCAAAATTGGACATTTGTTTCTCATTCTTCAAAACAAGGATTCAATTTTTCTTTGAGGTTAGGGTCAACTTACTTGGAAAGCAAGCTACAACCAATTGCCAAGTATGCATGATTTTTGAAATCTTTGAGATGACATTTGTCTCAATGTCTAATGCACTTTTATACAAAATGAATTTTTGAAACCAAAATGCATGTTTAAGTTGCAATTGTCAATTTTCTATAGACCATTTTTTGTCCACAATTCATACCAATGTTTTTATGTTTATAAAAGAAATCATGGAAATATATTGTTTGAAAATGTGCAAAATTTTGAATTTATACCAAATTCAAGTCATTAACATATGATTATTGTATTCTATTTCCCCAAACTCATCATCTATGTAAACACAAATAATAAGATTGTTGTAGATACACCTATTCCATTTTGGCCAATTTTTTTGTTTAAAGATAGACAATAATAATAGTCATTGTGAAAGATATAAGTGCTTGTGATTTTTCTTTTTTTTGGTTTTTATTTCCCTCTACATGCAAAAACCACACTTTTTTGTTGGATTAGTGGTTTGTGCTCCTTGCATTCCAACATCATCATTATAGGCAAAATTCACCAATCTTCCAAAATAATAATCTAGCACAATTGGATTAAGAAAGGAAGCGACTATAATTGTAGATTTCAAATTATGGGATTAAAATCAAATTAACAACCTAGTAAAACAAGAAAAAATCATTTATTTAATTAAACTTTGGTTATTTTTCCATTATTTGATTTTTTTTTAAAAAAGGTTTGCAATGAATTCTTTTTCACATTGTAACTTTTATTGTGGTGTAGAGGTTGTTGTAAGTTGTTTGTCTATGATACATGTCAATGGAGAAGGCCCTTTGAATATATCGATGCTTGTCAAAAAAATTTGAAATCATTTTCTTTTATTTTCTAGGGTTTGGTTTACTCTTTTCATGCTTGTTGATACATTTTGTTATGTTTTCAAACTTGAAATATCTATACTTCATTAAATTCATTTCAAATTGACATAAATTATAAGCATGGAAAAAGTCTTAATGCTTACAAAATCATAAATATATTATTGTTCTTCTTACAAATAACACTAACTTTCATTCTTAAAGAAAAAACAAGATAAAATTTTTAGGGACCCAAAACTTCTTGCATTGTCCCCCAACATCTCAGGCTTTGATGTCTCACTCCACAAAGTTCTTTTATTAACTTCTTCCATGTAGCACAAATTTTATTATAGTTATTTCTTTAATAAGAAAATTTTGTTTCTAACTATGTAATATTATTAACTCAATGCAAATACTAAAGTAAGTCATAACAATAATGTCCTTGTCTACAAATAAGTGCCACTATATAATCCATGGCAACTACATGATGTTTTTGATGAGGTGTTGTTATTAACCTTTTATTGCCATTTTTCATTTGGGTTTTTTTCTCTTTTTTTCTTCCCTTCTCTTTGTCTTGTTGTGTGCCCCTACTTATCACACACATGCAAACATAATTTTGGTAATATCACTTTTCTAATTTTGTGTGATACTATTAGCATTTGTTCTACATTTGTCACATATATACTTAAGTAATATCCTCAATGACTAAAATCTAGCATATGTAGTATGTAATAAGCCACATCACCGATGGAGTGACTAAAATTAGTCACACCATAAATGGCATTAGTACGATGTAGGCATGACTAAATCCACGTATAACTAGTATTGTTTGATTTGATTAAAAAATTTAGTTAACTTAATGAAATAAGATATACCTATTTTTAAAAATGATTTGTACAACCACCAAAATCAAAATTGCCTGATTAGTTAACTATATGCACAACAATGCTAAATACGACTAGATAGACTCATTTGTTCATATTCATCAATGCACAAAGGCATCAAATGGGTCATTCATTCTACGTTGAGATTTCTCATCTTGCTCTACAACAATTGTATGATGTGGGTCAACGTGCAAAGTTTGATGAATGATTGTGTCCAAATCATTGGGTATGCAAAACCTCTACCACTTTCGCATTTGCTTTCGAGGTTCACTTTCGCAAGTGTAAGTGAGGAGAGGATCCATAAGTGAAAAGCCCCATATACTTCAATATAAATGTACTTACATGAAATAAAATGGAACATCCACAACCTCTTCATGCATAAACATCTTGACCAAATTGCAACCATTTTGATTAACATCGTATCATCATGGAAAGGAACCTTCTCCCGTAACTATGGATTCACATGACACCTCCAATAGCATGCAAAAAAGACGGTCTTGAATGTGTGAGAGCCTCAAGATACTTTTGTCCATAACATGATCTCAGAAGTTTTTTTCTTTTATAATCACAGACTCACATAACACCAACCATTGCCTCCAAGAAGATGGCAACATTAGTTTGGATCAAGGGTATATTGATGGAACCCTGACATATAGATTGATATTGGTCTTGGTATCAAAGAACTGAAGTTTGAGGATTGACAGGCCCAGGTACATTTGTACATATCATCTAAGAATTTCCTCTCTTAATTATGAACTCACATGAGACCAACAATAGCATGCAAAAACGATGGCATCAAAGGCATGAGAAGCCAAGGTACTTTTGTTCTCTACATCATCTTAGAAGTCCCTTTCTTTTAATCATGAACTTTTGTGATGCCAAAAATAGCTTGCAAGAAGATGTCTGTGTCAATGGAGTGACAACCAATGTGCTTTTGTACATAACATCACCTTGAGTAACAAAAAGTGATGCACTAAAGTGCTCTTTCTACGTCGAGCAAGGTGTGATGGTAACAACCAGCGGTACAAAGCTTCCACAAACACATTCCAACAATTTTGTGAAAACAATCAACAGTCTTCTCACCATGGACAAGTTGTTGAAAAGGGAAACATGCATCCTCTTGTCACAGCTCACAAGATTTGCCCCTTGTGGAATAATCCTGAGTAGCTCTGAAATCTTTTGCTGCTTATTATTCAGAGTAAGAAATGCTTTTGATGTTAGTCTTCAGATCTAGGTCAAAAATGGTGATGCATTGCACACACTTGGAACTAGACACTGGATTGTCATAGTATTTCAAAATCTTGTGTGATCTGGCATTTTGAAGTGTGTTTGGTTGTCTATGCAGCAGTTCTTCATTGTTCTCTTCTGTATAGTGTGGTTTTAAGACTTGTGCAGAAGCTGTACCTTCCACTTCTTTGCAGGATCTTTGTCCATTCTGTGATCATTGGGTTCACGAACTGTCTCAACATCTTGTCAGAAAAGTTCAATCTGCACATACAAGGAAGACAGACAGATGAACTCCGTGGGAACTGAGATCTGGGCAAATTTTTTTTGCCCCCAGCACATGATCCTTAGTCTCGCCAACGATGGCCACAGTTGGGGTTGCAGCACACGAAAAACAGAGTCATTCCTTCTTCTCCCCGTGCAGTTGCCTACACAGATACATACATTGTTCAACACACAATAACATCAGATTGTTGTCTATCAATCTATGGAGCACAGTGTAGCAGTGGGGGAAAATGAGACAAAAAACAAAAAAATCCTGCATCATCCAGAAAGACCCAAGGCTCTTGCTGCATGAAAAATTAGAGACATTTCCACAATGTTACAAAGAAAATCATAGCCACCCTGTGTAAAGATACACAATCTCAAAACTTTTGTGGTACTTGCTTGCTTGACTTCTTGCAGAGATGTTATCACATCAGCATCTACATGCAAGAGAATGTGCTTGGCTCATCACATTCCTTGTAGTAAGGATGCAGCCAAGAATACTGCAGATTTCAAGCAACTCAGAAGAGGGGGCACATCCAAAACCTCAGGCATGAAGACTTTTCCCTTTTAAATAAAATTTAAGCACCGAATTGTGATAGGAGGATTTCTCTGAGAATCTGACACTTTGTAGCAAGTCCAGACAACTACAATTTGCAATGTCAAGGTACTGCTGACAGCAAATGCTCAGAATAGTGGCAGCAGCAGCCCTGAGCAATGGCTACAAACTGGAGGAGCTTTGATCAGGTTGCAAGAGATCCAGCTCTACTGGACATCAAAGTAAAGCAGAAAGAATAATTGTGATAGAAGATACATTCAAGCAGAAAGCTTTGATCTCTTGCACCTTGTTGCAGGCTTGAAAGAAGGAAACCTACTCTCCTGTTAGTGTTGTTAAGGAAAATGTGGAGATGTTAATAGGGGAGAAAAGAGGGGAAAGAATGAAAGAAAAAGTGAGCAAGACCTGGAAAAAGACAGCTTCACCATGTTGGCATTTGGCACATCGCACGCTCTTGGTGCGAGGGAGAGTAGGATCAGATGCAACATCTTGGAGCACTTGGGTTCTTTCATCTGCACTGTGAAAAACTTCGTTCCGGTACACACAGTTGTTGTCTGCAACTTCCTACAGTCTCATCACAACACACAAACAAAAATCACACAACTCCATCTCTCTCTCTCTCTTCATGGCTTCTGCAACATACATACTATAGCATCTCTGGTGATGGACTGGTGGTGGTGGTGTTGTTAGGGATAACAAAGGCAGAAGACTGACCTGATGATCACAGTTCCGGCATGCATACAGCAGCACCTTCTGCTCTCTGTCTTCTTTTGGATACAGTATGTTGTTGCTGCAAAATCACAAGCAGCAACAAGATCTCTCAAATTCCTTGCAAAGCAACTCACCACAAGAGCAATTTTGCTCCTCCTCCCTACTTACACCTTCTTCGCAACAACAACAACAACAGATCAAAACAAAAACCCTAACAAGAGATGATGGGATGGGAAAGGAAGGAAGAAAGAAAGCATCCATCCAAAACCAAAAGCTTCTAAAGCTTCTAGAGAGCTTGAAATCCAATAATTCAAGACATCCTCGACACAAGAGATGCGAGAGAGAGAGAGAAGAGACACCCACCACTCACGGCAAAACTTCATGGTACTCATGATGCTTCCAAGGTCTGATTCTTCTCTTCCACGAAGATTGCCAACAAGAGCTGTACTTGAAGCTTGTTTTCTTGCTCAGGGACAGACAACAAAACTGCTGCGATGAGAAATCCGGGAGACCCACAACAGCTTTTGCGCAAGAAGATCCAGAAGAAGAATCGAGAAACTCTGAACCCTAAAACCCTAAAACCCCCCAAGCTCTAAAACCTCGGGACCCCACGACACCACGACAACAAGAGCTGCCCTGAAGTTTGTTTTTGCTCAGGGAAAGACGACAAAACTACTGTGATGGGAACTCCTGGAGACCCACAAAAAGCTTTTTGAAGCAAAGATTCAGAAGAAGTGAGAAGAACTCTTCCCCAAACCTTGGAGCCTTACGAAACCACGACAACAAGAGCCGGCCTGGAAGCTTGTTTTTGCTCAGGGACAGAAAACAGAACTACTGGGGATGTAAATTCCCGGAGAACCACGAAAAAAGCTTTTCAAGCAAGAAGATACAGAAGAAGAAGAAGCGATGAACTCTGCCCCAAACCCTAAAACCTTGGACACCACCGCCACCACCATGGCTACTCCTCCTCTTCTTCTGTTGGGTCAGTGCAGCTTTTGGATGGGCGGGGGGGTGTTTCCGTCCGTTAGGGATTGCGCTAGATTGTTTTCTGATCCCCCCCTGCGATGTGTGATCATCCATGTGATCCGCGGAAGATCGTTTCTTATGGATAGAAAAAAGCTTGCAACTTTAACCTGAAAAACTTGGAAGCTTGAGCTTGGAAATTTTGCTGGTGGGTGTTTTGGTTTTCTCGTGGAGTTTTGAAGTTGCTGCAGGAAGAGGAAGATTTGAAGTTGCTGCAGGAAGAGGAAGAGGAGAGGAGGAGAATTGGGAAAGTGGTGGAAGAGCATGCTTGTGTGGGACTGGTAGAAGAAAGAAAAGATTGAAGAAGGTAGCAGGCAGCAGCAGCAAGAAGAAGCAAATGGCCTCTAGAGCATTGGGTTGTCTACTAGGGAAGAGTGCACCTCCTCCCGCTGTAGTGATTTCCTCAAGCTTGCGCTCTATGCACCAGGGTGGTGTACGAAAGGGCAATGGGCTTAGTAGCAAGAGAGCTTTCAGCTGGACTTTCTTTTTCCCAGCAGCTCAACAACAACACATCCAATGCTTAATCACCACCACCTCTGCTGCTTCTTTCCAACCACAGGCAGAGCTGAAGAAGCCTCCTGCTGCTGCTGCTGCTTCTGGTGCTCCTCTCCAAATGCAAGAACCCAAGAACGCAACAATGGTGGGATCAAATGTCCCTAGTTTCCAGCAAGCCATTCACCGTCTTCAGGTTGCTGAATTTCCCCCTCTCATGTACTGATTCTTCCTCTCTCTGGATCTTCAAGCATGTTACACATGTTTTCTTTCGTGCTTCTTCAAGCATTGTGGCTGAAACTTGCAGGTTACAGCAGATTGTAGCCTCTGGATCTTCAAGCATTTTTACATGTGTTTTTTTTTCTTTCTTTCTTCTTGAAGCAATTCTTGCTGAAACTTGCAGATATTTCAGCAGATTGTAATCTCTGGATCTTCAAGTTCGTACTCTGGATTGGTTTGCTAATACAGAAAAAAACATTTGTCATGAAACAGGATTACTGGGCTTCAATAGGCTGTGCAGTGATGCAATCCAGCAATACTGAGGTAACAACAACTATGCCTGCTGCTGAAGACTGCTCATAATTCTGTGCTGAAATCACTCCTTGGGTTACACTACATTCTTTGCCAAATTCACATAAATTCAGTCCTTCCTACATTTTCCCATCCAAGAAGTATGGGGCTTCATGATGAGGAGCAGTGGTGGTGATGGCAGGGTCTTGAATTCATGTTAAGGAAACTGCGTGTTTACACAGGATCTGTTGCAAAATCTGTTTTGGGTGTGTGCTGATGGCAATTGGCATGTGTAGGTTGGTGCAGGGACGATGAATCCAGCTACTTTTTTACGAGTCCTTGGTCCAGAGCCTTGGAATGTTGCGTAAGAGCCTGCCTGAAACTGAAGGCAAAACCTGAAAATCCTCCAGCTCTACAGAAAGTCCATCCCTAAGAGTTAGGGTTTATGGTTTATGGATTCTTTCTGAAATCATGTTCTTTCTGAAGACCTAGTCTTTCAACTATAGTATATTCCAGTTTGTGCAAATCTGGAAGAGCCTGTATATTCCAGTGAAGCTTTTTGCTCTTGAAGCAATATACTGTAATGTAACTTATGAACAATCAGTTTGTTCATCTCATTTTGTTTGCACAGAAAATTGGGAGTTTCTAGTGTGATGATTCTCAACCCATGTGGAAATGGGCAGATATGTGGAGCCAAGTGTGAGGCCGGATGATAGTCGCTATGGGGACAACCCTAATCGAGTGCAGTGCCATACCCAATTTCAGGTCCTACTTTTTTTTTTCTTTGCCTTGTTCCTCCTTTCCTTCACTTTTGCCTAGATGCTTAAAAAATCGCAGGGTCTTGAACCCACTTTGGTGTTTGAGCAGGTCATTTTGAAACCAGATCCAGGAAATTCACAGGAGCTCTACCTGGGGAGCCTGGCAGCACTTGGTAAGTGATTTTGGGTTTAGGGTTCCACAAGAAATCCTTCATGAATCCACAAGAAAAAAAACTGAAGAATTTTCTGGTCTATTGACACAAAAGGGTTTAGTGGAGATTTAGCTGAGAGGCAGCTAGAATGCAAAAGTTTGTTATAACAAACAAATTGAAGAACATATGAGAGATGATGATCTTTCTTAATCAGGAATTTATGATTTGTCTTTGGCATGATTTGGTTGAGCTTTGAAGATGAGATTGTTCGCTGAAAGAGCATTTTGGCTTGCAGGTGTTGACATCAAAGCTCATGATGTACGGTTTGTTGAAGACAACTGGGAAAGCCCGGTATGGATGATGCATACATACCCTTGGCTCTCTTCTTCCTTTATGTTGGGTTTTCCTCATTTTGATTACTGGGTTGCAGCTAGATAGATATGTAAAACCCAAAACCCTAAACCTCCATTCTCTGTATATTTTGTTTTTTCAAACGAAGTCACAAAGGTCCGTGTGCAGTGTCAGAAATTGCCAGGTGTCTAGGGTTTTAGGGTTTTAGAAGTTGAGAATCTCATGGGCCCCCTGGAACACAAGGTGCTTGGGTTATGAGTATATATATGACATAGATGATGGTTACAGAATTTGAAGAAGACCTTCCTTACTGAGAATATTTGAATTATTTGAATTCTTTGAGTGCAATTGGCTCTTACTTCAAAGTGGACTATGGCTGGCTTGACAGGTATTGGGTGCATGGGGACTTGGTTGGGAAGTGTGGATGGATGGAATGGAGATAACTCAGTTTACATACTTCCAGCAGGCAAGTCCCTCTCACGTGCTTCACCACCAGTGAATTGCATACGCCTTCTTCACCTTCAGTCTTCTTCTACATGTTCTTCAGGTTTAGGGTTCAGGTACACCCTAAAGCCTATTGAAACACAATTGTCACTGTTAGGCTGGCATTGACACCTTATTATTCTTTGTTGCTGGGAATTTGTGGGCATTTGCAAAAAAGGCAGGCAGGAAGCATGCCATTATTGCCAGTCTCTGTGGAGATCACTTATGGCCTTGAGCGCATCCTTATGTCCCTTGAGGTGTGAAAGAATAAACCCACAAAGGTTCCTAATGATTTTTCTCTGATCTTAGCTGAATGAAGAGGTTTGTTGTTGTAGCTGAATGATAGGTAGTCAATCTATAACCTGCCAGTGGGTCCTTTGTTATTGCATCATACAGGGGGTAGACCACTTCAAGAAAATACAATATGCGCCAGGGATTACATATGGGGAGCTCTTCCTGGAGAACGAGTATTTTTCCCCCTTTTCTCTCATTCTTTCTGTCTTTGAAGCAGATAAAGAGAAGGGTAATAAAGGGTGCTACCAGGTTTAGGGTTTAGGCACTATACATGTGTCTCATGTTTGAGTTCTGTTGAAGAATTATGTCGGTGGGTGTGTTGCAGGAGAGAGATGAGTGCATACAATTTGAAGTATGCGGATGTCGGGAGATTGCAGCAACGCTTTGAGCTTTATGATGCTGAGGCACAGTCTCTTTTGAGCCAGAATCTAGCCATTCCCGCGTAAGCTCCTGACTTAGTTATCTTTTTACTTCCTTCTCCTCCTCCTATCTCTGCAACTGGGTGAACTTTAGACAGCCCATCTTTGGGACTGAAGTGGATTATGATCTCTGTGATGACATGAGCTCGCCTGGGGATGGATCAACCTCCTTACGTTTTATCTGAGTCCAAATCCATGTGGGTATTTCATGTGGATGCAGATACAATCATGTGCTCAAGATGTCACATGTGTTCAATATTCTGGATGCAAGAGGTGCAGTTGGTGTGACTGAGAGAGCTCGCTTCTTTGGCCGCATGCGCATGTAAGCAGCATGTGGCACATACTGGCATCTAGTGTTTGTTGGGACTTTGAGGATAACATCAAGAAGAATAGCAACATGTGTCTCCATTTTGCACTATCTAGCAGTTGTCAAACCTGCAGTTGTGGTTCAAATCCTAAACCCTAAACCTCAAACCCTTGCTACTATCAAGCAATTTCTCAGATCTTTTGAAATGATTTGGGTATGCCCATTTTGTTAACTGGGACAAAGGAAATGATCTTTACCGACATGAGATGACCCTCCTTGATAGTGGGTCATTGCAGGCTGGCCCGCCAGTGTGCACAGCTATGGGTGGAGACTCGTGAGAAACTAGGCTTCCCATTAGGAGTGTGGGAGGAGCCTGCTTTCCTGCAGCACCTACCTGAGACAATCAAACACGCTCTGTTGCCGGTTAGTCAGTCAGTCAGTCTCTTTGGGGCTTCTGCTTATGTTAAAAAATGCCAAATGTATTTCATCTTAGTCTAGCTGCCACCCGAAGAGCTCAGCCATGACACGGGTTTGCTGTCTTTATTAATATGTGAATTTTCACTGCAGCCAGATGCACCTCGTACTTTTGTATTGGAGATTGGGTCTGAGGAACTTCCACCACAGGATGTCATCAGTGCTGTTTCTCAAGTTACTTTCTTTCTGGGCTTCTTCCCACAACCCTTTTGAGCTTTACAGATGTCATCGTATCATTGTGTTTTTGCATTATTCTCTCTTGGTGATCTTATGGTTTTTGTCACGGGTACTAGCTACAAGCAGCAATTGACAGTTTTTCACATGGTTTTTGGTTTAGGGCTTAGTGTTTAGGTTTTAAACCCATCCCTCTGAAACTGTCTGTTTTGTTATTGGTCTTCTCAAGACATTTCTCCATTTTGGTTTGTAGCTTGAAGCAGCAGTGCCTCTCTTTCTGATGGCGAAGCGGTTGCAGTATTCAAGTGTATCAGTGCACGGAACACCTCGACGCCTCGTGGTATGTTTCTTAGTAGCCAAACTTATGGATCAATACAAAGTATTGATCCTTTCTCTGTGGAAAAAAGCCTCTTTCAAGTGCCTTATCACCGCCCACCAAACTACTGCTGCCTTTGCTCTACATGGATACTTTCCAGTTCATGTAACAGATTTGGCTCTAGTTCATTCTTTGACACAAGAAATATAGGAACAAAATAGAGGAAATGTGGGTGGGTGTGACAGCACCTTCTTCTGAAGCATCATGGTATGTACATGGGCCATGCACACAGGTCTTGATCAAACAGCTGGTGGTACGGCAAGAGGACAGTGAGAGGGAGGTGCGTGGCCCACCAGCTTCCAAAGCTTTTGATGCTGAAGGAAAACCGACTAAGGTAATTTAAAAGAAAAGCCTGTTATTGGTTTTTTATTTGATAGGGTTTAGGGTTTAGGTTTCGTGGAATGCATCTTTTGCTTGTTGTTCACTTTTACTTCGTGTCTTCTTTGCTCCGATTTCTCTGTGATGACAACCCATTTCTTGCACTGCTCTTTCTTGTCTGATGGCAGATATGACACATTCCTAAAATGTTTATCTTAGTGATTGTTTTGATGTATGCAGGCTGCAGAGGGTTTCTGTAGGAAAAATGGTGTGCAGCTTGGTGATATGTTTGTGAAGACTGATGGTAAGATTCTAGATCTTATGTCAACACAGCTACTGACTAGTTGTGTCTACAATACTGACTTAGGAAATGTTGGTCAGTTCTGAACAAACTTCTTGGTTGGTGACATGGGTAATTCAGGGAAGACGGAGTATGTTTTTGCAGTGGTGAAGGAACAAGGCAAGCAGTCAGTCCAGGTGAGGATCCAACGCTCAGCAACAACAACCCTGCATAATGTGCTGACTAGTTAGTTCATGCCTGTTTGTGTTGGTTTGAAGGGAGTTGTTCTGCTCCAGAGGTTTTAATCAAGCACGGGGTTTTATTTTCCCCCTTTTTTTTTCTCTCCTTTCTCATTCAGGTGCTTGTTGAGGAGCTCCCCACAATTCTGGGCAACCTTTCATTCCCCAAGACCATGCGTTGGAACTCTCAGGCAATTATAAACCCTTAACCCTAAACCCTAAATCCATAATAAGCATGGGGGTGTCACAAGTAGAATTGCTTGAGACATGTTGGGACTGTGATTGTGCATATAAGGTGTCTCAATTGTGTTTCTAAACAACATTGTGTGCATATGTACTGATGTGGAATGATACCAAGGAAGAGCGACTGTCGTCACCTTTGTGTTGCTTCTGGTATACAGTAACTTTGGGGTTTAGGGTTTAGATGAGAGATTCGGTGAGAGATTTGTCAGTGTTGAATTTTATGACAGGCTGCCTACAGTCGGCCACTCAGGTGGCTGCTGGCTCTGCACGGAGATGTTGTAGTGCCCTTCAGTTATGCAGGTGTCCTCAGGTATCATGGGTCTCTCTCTTTGTTACTCTCTCCTCTCTTTCTTTTGGCAATTATGGTTTATGGTTTAGGGTTTAGGCCTACTTTAGAGTCGAGGCCTACTTATTAGGTGTATTGCTGCGGTGATTGTTCCCCTGACCGACTGGATGCAGCTCATGGTAGATCCAGGTCACATTGACAAATTTTTTTTTCTTTTTTCCGTCTTAGGCTGAATTGAAGACCAAACTTGATGTTTGTGCACTTGGGTATGTGTGCATGCAACTCTGGAATCATTGGTTGGCGGTTGGTGATGACAATTTTGCAGTGGCCGATCCTCACGAGTGCTTCGCAACTCACTTCAACCTACCATTCAGGTAGTGCATTTACACCTGTTTTTAGTTGTTTTAGGGTTTAGGGTTTTAAACCTGCTCATTCTTTTGAAGGTCTTCTACAGGAGGAATGTGATATTTCAGGGAGGAGAGACTTACTTTTTGGTCTTCCCCTTTCAACCAGGTTGCAAGGGCAGAAGACTATGAAGATGCAACAAAGCAGGCAGGGATTGTACTCAGCATGCAGGTTAATCTCCAGGTTATATCCTTCTTTCTTTTGAAGCATGTGCAATGTGTTGATATCTCCCCTGCTTCTTATTGTTTTGCTTCTGTTGTGATTACTGGAAGGAACGGAAAGAAGCTATATGGGCAAAAGGCAATTCATTGGCTGCCACTGTACATGGCTGTATTCCTGCAGAGGCGCAAGGTAGCCTGCTTGAAGAGGTACATTTCTTGTTTCTTCACAAGAACATCTTGTGAGTTGAATTGTATGTCCAAAGGCTTCTCTTGTAATTTCTTGGATCTAGCTGTGAGACAAAGTCCTCAAGGTTTGTCCTGTGACATTTTTGACAAATGCTCTCAACCGGAGTACACAGGTATTGAAAGGATTAGAATGCCTCATGTTCATTCCAATATCTCAATTACTGTGAAGCTGGGGGTTATCAATTGTCAATTACAGGTTGTCAAGGCTTTGTATTTGTATGAGGTGTTTTGTCTTTCAGATGGTCAGTCTTATTGTCCTTCTGAAGATCAAATGCTATCCTTTAAAGTTTCTTCTAAAGAGAACTGGAGGGTTGCTTAATAAAGAAAATTTCCTTTTGGGAACTTCAGCTTTTGGAGTTTTCAGAATGATTTTGTTTAGAGTCTGGTAAGTGGGGAGCTCCTTGTAAGCTCACTAGTTCATTGTTTTCCCCTGCTGTCCTTTCCTTTAGGTTCTGCTGTTCCCTTTCTGTCGGTCTGTTGCTAGCCAGTAGTATGGCCTAGTCTTCCCATTAGTTCCAGATTTGCAGCAGAAACTTGGGTTCATAGGTTGGTGCTGTTTGCTAGCCTTTACCCAACATAGGGAGCTGATGAAGTCAGTGGGGAAGTTGTGGTAGTTAAGTCACTCATACATACTACTGTTGATGGTCCCTGAACAGGTGTGACACTGACACTATTGTTCATACTGCTGTTTTTTGTTTCTTTTTTTTTGTTTTTGTTTATTTTTTCTTTCCTGGTTTGGAACTTTCTGTGGTTTCTTGAAGAAGTGTTAACCTTGCTGTATTTTTTCTTCATTGTGAGAATGGAGATTTCTCTATTCTTATGAAAGATATTCTTGTTTCTTCACAATCAACTAGTGCTCAAACTTTGTTGGGGATTCAACCCATTTTTACTGATGCAGTTCTAAACTTGAAAAATCCAACAATGATTTTTTGCAGGTGGCCAATTTGGTGGAGTCACCAGTGCCACTGCTTGGCCACTTTGATGAAGCATTCTTGAAGCTGCCTGCCGATGTCCTAACCACAGTAAGTCACTGCTGTTGACAAGGATTTCCAACTAGGAAACAGTTGAAGTCTGTATTATATGGTCAAGTCTGTATTATTATTACCACTCACATCCTAAGAAGGTGCTCTTTGTTGCTCAGCCCATGTGTGTTTAGTGTTTAGGGTTTGGAAGCTCTGAGTCAAATCTGTTCACTGAGTAGCCCAAGGAGGGTGTGTGTTGTGCACTGGGTGGTGTGACAGGTGATGCACAAGCACCAGAGGTACTTTCCAGTTGTAGATGTCACGAATGGTCAGCTGCTACCAGCTTTCATTGCGGTGAGAATTGGTGACATTGTCCATGATTGCTCAGCAATGATTAAACCTTCCTTTCATCATCAATGTATCATATGAAAACTATATTCAATTGAGTGGGTGGGAGGTTGTTGCAGGTGGCCAATGGAAAGATAGAGGAAGCAGTTGTCCGGAAAGGCAATGAAGCTGTGCTAAGGTACAGATGTGTTTTTTTGGTGCTGAACCCTGATTCCTTATCCTGGATCCTATCTACTTCCTAATTCACAAGAGTATGGGTAATCTGCAGGGTTGTCTGGTTATTTGATTTTTTAAATAACCAGTGGTTCCAGTTCTTTAAAAAGTTCAGGATCAAAGAACCAGTGGTTCCGGTTCTTTAAAAAGTTCAGGATCAAAGAACCA
>Ga0116229_10004361_pt1 | contig 23178 bp, 19 predicted proteins | sample S1TSphgellanicum_3_FD_87313 | JGI IMG/M metagenome (GOLD analysis project Ga0116229, IMG submission 87313) | Host-associated microbial communities from peat moss isolated from Minnesota, USA - S1T2_Fc - Sphagnum magellanicum MG | ecosystem: Host-associated > Plants > Peat moss > Unclassified...
GAAAACGCCGCCAGCCGGCTCTCCACCCGGAACGAGATCAGCCGCCCCTCGATCCGGTGATGATACGTCCCATGCCGCAGCAGAAAATCGGGCCGCCACGTTCCTCCCGCATAAAGAAGGCCGCAATCGCCCTTCCCATAATTCCCGTTATCCACCGCGCGATGACCGTCAAAAACAAAATCAATCGCCAGCCGGAGCAGCCGCGCCGCAAAAGGCGGCGAAAAGCAGTCGCCCACCCCGCAAACCGTCCGCGGAATCGGCTGAACCACCCCAAACCCGCTCGAAACCCCCACATGATTCTCCGGCGTCAGCGCTGCCTTAAGTTCCAGCGAAAATTTCTCCGCATACATATTGCCCAAGCTCCTTTTTTCAGTCCGGGAAGTTTTGCCCAAAAGATCGTCCTCCGGGGGTATCTCTCAAGGATGATCTGGTGTTGGCCTATTTTGAAAACACGCCCTAGTCAGGCTGAGATCGGTTTGTCTCTGAAGATTTTGGTATTTTACAACGGCGCAAATAATTAAAAAGATATCCGAAACCATATAGAAGAAGCAGAAAGTTAATTCCTGATCCGACAGCTTCCAATAAAGCCATCCAGGTGATCTGAGAAGGAGAAATCCAGCGACCAGAACCCCCAGCACTAGCGCAACTACTGCTCGTATAAGTATTTTCATTTTCCTTGCGCTACCGTGGAGGCTTTCAGGACTTTTTTACAGCGCAAATTATAAGGCCCGACCAATCAACGGTTTTGCAGCGCATAGTCGTGGAGGCAATCGGCTGCTCGATTAAGTTGGAAAGCGAAGATGCCCAAGACCACTGTGGCGATGATGATGACGAGAAGGATTTTGGCCGCGCGAGGGCGACGATCCAAGGCTTGGCCGCGCAGCGCGAGCCCGGCAATGGCAAGGATCAGCACCTGAATACTGAGGCCGAGAAGGATGGCGGCGTCATCGGCCAGCCAACGATGGTGCAGGCCTAGCCCCGCGAGGATCACGACGAGGGTTCCCACGATCATGGTGGCGTACACGCGAAGGAATCGCTTTTCGAGATTCATTTGGCAACCGTAGAGCGTGAAATCGCCTTTGGAAATCGCGATCTAGCTTTCCGCTCCGCTTCCGCCGCAATAAGGATGCTACCCCTTCGACGGGCTGAATCGCTTAAGTGCTACAAAAAGTAATTCGATTGTTCCGCTATTGCTCGCCGCTTCTTGGCCCATTCGTATATAATGCTGAGGAATATCCCTGCCGGGAGAAAGAACATAGCCAGTTTTTGCCCCGTCACATCCGCGTCCGTTATATAGATGATGCCTTGCTTATCATGCATCGGAATATTGTGAAAAGAATCTGGCCTGCTCGTACCTCATAATAATGAAAAATATTTTTATATATGGTATTATAGGGATATGTCTTTGCCGTATATCAATGGGCGATGAACCTGGGAGATTTTCTATATCGCAGTTGCTTTATCACCTTTCTAATAAAAAGATTGTTCGAGTGGTCGGATGGGACCAAATAGGAGGGGCTAATGATACCATCTTGGTATCGCAGGATATGTCGGCTTTTCTTTCCAGTTTAAAATCTGCCAAACCAAGCGCAGATGAGAAAGGGAATGTGCAAGCACTATCCAAACTAGGTCAATTGGTGGCCGAGAGTACCGATTACGATTGCATAATAGGCCCTGACTACTTTGTCGTTACGCCAAAAGAAAACATCAAGCTTCACAATACTCCGGTTTCCAGGCGCACGATTGAAGTGCCGGCTGCTGCAAATCTTTCGTTAAACTCGCTCCTGGGGCAGCTGCGAACTTCTTCCAATGATAAGAATGGCCCCATTCTTCTCAGCGTCCCTGATTTTATGATCTCGTCCCTAATTACCCAAGGGAATATTTCAACCAAGGCGGGCAGGGCGCCTTGCTACGAAGTCTTCAACAATATAGCAAGACAACTAAGGGCAAGATCATGGGTAATAGAGAACTTTATTGAGGGTGGCAATAACGATAAGAGGTCAAAGACCGGAGAGCCTATGCAACTAGGATTTGCCAAAATAGCATTCTTTTCAGCTCATTAAGAACAAAGAGGGACCCGGCATAAATGGCCTTTAGATAGTCCCAAACGGCGAGGGTATTTACCTAATTATCCAGCCACTTCTAAATCACCTAAAAATATAGGCTGCGGAGGCGATTTTAGCGGCGGACGGGGATGCCGTGGGCGGCCATGTAGGCCTTGACTTCGTCGATGGTGTACTTGCCGTAGTGGAAGACGGAGGCGGCGAGGACGGCGTCGGCTTTGCCCTGCTCGAGGACGGAGACGAAGTGGCCGAGCTCCCACGCGCCGCCGCTGGCGACGACGGGGACGGGGACGAGCTCGCTGATGAGGCGGGTGATCTCGAGGTCGTAGCCGGTCTGCATGCCGTCGGAGTCGATGGAGTTGAGGACGATCTCGCCGGCGCCGAGGGAGACGGCGTGCCTGGCCCAGGCGCGGGCTTCCCATTTGGTCTGCTCGCGGCCGCCGCGGGTGAAGACGGCCCATTCGCCGGGCGCTACTTTCTTGGCGTCGATGGAGACGACCATGCACTGGTTGCCGAAGGCGCGCGCGCCCTCGGCGATGAGCTCGGGCCGGGCGAGCGCGGCGGAGTTGAGGCTGATCTTGTCCGCGCCGGCGCGCAGGAGGGTGCGCATGTCGCCGGTGGAGCGGACGCCGCCGCCGACGGTGAGGGGCATGAAGCAGGTGTCGGCGGTGCGCTCGATGACGTCGATGATGGCGGCCCGGCCTTCGGAGGAGGCGGTGATGTCGAAGAAGACGAGCTCGTCGGCGCCCTGCTGGTTGTAGCGCTGGGCGAGCTCGACGGGGTCGCCGACGTTGCGCAGGCCGTTGTCCTCGGCGCGGCCGAACTGCTGGCCGCGGGTGACGCGGCCGGCGTGGACGTCGAGGCAGGGGATGACGCGCTTGGCTAGCATGGGAGGGTTAATCTAGAGCGAAGGGAGCTTGGCGACAAGCTGGTCGACCTGGTGCTCCTCGGTTTGGCCCTTGAGTTCGCGGTCGAGGCGCATGAGGGTTTCGGCGTAGGGCAGGATGGACATGACGTCGATCTTCCAGGCGTCGTCTTCCTTGAGGAAGGAGAGGCGCACGGCGGTGAGGACGCCGTCATAGTAGACTTCGGCGCTGGCGCGGTTGCCCTCGACGGAGACGGGGCCGAGGGTGATTTGGCGGAGATCGCGCGGGTTGAAGAGATGGCGGTCGTCGATGCGCTGGAGCAGCGCGGCGAGGGTGAGGTTGGCGCGTAGGCCGGGCGGGACTTTCTCGGTGAGGGCGCGGCGCAGGAGCAGGTCAACGCCGGGATGGCCGCTCGGCGGGGTCGCGTTGGCTGCGGGCGGTGGAGCGTTGAGCTGGGCGAGGTAGTCATCGACATGGTGCGGGATGTAGGCCATGGCCTGGTCGGCGTGATGATCGATGATGGCCTGCTTCCACGACTCGAAGGACTGCGCAACGCGGGCCTGCTCCTCCTGCGTGCCGCCGCGCTGGCACGCGCCGAGAAAGAGGAGTACGAGGCCACCGGCGAGCCAGACCGGTGCGCGCCGGAGCTGGCTACGCATCATAGGGCAGGAGACTGCGGCAAAAACCAGCGCGAGGCCACTCTAGAACGGCGTGCGCGAAATGTAGATCTGGTCGCCCGCGTAAACGGGCGGGTCGGCGCCGGGAACCGCGACGGCCTTGATGCAGTCGACGTAGAAGGCTTCCTTGCCGCGAATGACGCGGACCGACCGGCGATTGGCGAATTCGGTGAAGCCGCCGCAGGAGTTGATCACGCCGACGAGGGTCAGGTCAGGACGATAAACCACGTTGGTCGGGCTGCGGACTTCGCCACCGACGGTGATGTAGCGCTCCTCGGCAAGAACGGTGACGACGGGGTTGGTGTAAATCTTCTGCGCCTTGTAGGCCGCGGTGATTTCCAGCGTGAGTTCCGGCGTGGTTTTGCCGATGGCCTGGAAGTTCTGCGTCAGGTAAGGCAGGGAGAATTCCCCGGTCGGCGGAATCTGCTTCTCGACGAAGTAACCTGTGTCTGGCACGCCGCTAAGCTGGATCGTTATCTTGTCGCCAACACGAATGGTGTCGTTGGTGAAAGCCGGGCCGGGGGTATTGGGCACGTCACGGCTGCCGCCGCCAGCGCAGCCGGTGAAGAGCGCGCAAGTGAGAACGAAAAGGGAAAAGGCACCGCCCCGAATGAGTGTCTTCATTGAACAGGATTAGAATTCGTCGCTATCGATCTCGGACTGACGCATCATCGCGGGAGCGTGCTTGCCATTGGTGCCGGGGGCGTCGGTGTCCTTCTTCTTTTTGGCGCGGCTCTTTTTCGTATTTTTCTTATAGTAGCTGCCGTAGCTGCTGTAATAGTAATAGGAGTCGTCGCTCTTCACCGCAACGCAATTCAGCACCATGCCCACACAATTTCCGTGGACTTCCTCGATGGCCCGCTTGGCGCGCAGCGAGATTTCCCGCGGGTAGCGGCGGTGCTGGATGACGAGGATGACGTAGTCGACCTCGCGGGCAATGATGGAGCCATCGCTAATGCCGAGAACCGGCGGCGCGTCGATCAGCACGAGGTCATAGCGCTGCTTGAGGTCGTCGAGCATGTGGCGGATCTTGTCGCCGGCCAGCACGCCGATGTCGGACATGGGCATGTTGCCGGCGGCGAGGACCTGCAGCTTGGGCATCTGGGTGCGCTGGACGAATTCCACCGCCTCGCCTTCGCCGCGCAGGTAATTGCTCAGGCCGCGTTCGTTGGAAATTCCGACGAGGTCATGAAGGGTCGGCCGGCGCAAGTCGCAGTCGACGAGGATGACGGACTGGCCTGCCTGGGCGCAGACGATGGCCAGGTTGTAGATCGTGGTCGATTTGCCTTCGCCGGGACCGCCGCTGAGCATGGTGAGCGAGGGCCCGATGCCGTTCTGCACCTTGAGGTCGAGTTTGGCGCGCAGGATTCGGTAGCCCTCGGCATGTGGCAGGCGACCGGCATCCTGGATGAGCGGCATGGGGCCGCCCTTGTTGGGAATGACGGTGAGCACGGGCAAACCAAGCAGCGTTTCCGCGTCGGCCATGGTCTTCACGCTGGTGTCGAGGTACTCGATGAGGAAGGCCACGCCAACGCCGACGAAAAGACCGGCCGCGATACTGACGATCATGTTGAGGCCCTTCTTCGGCGAGGTGGGATATTCGGGCAGCTCGGCCTGTGAAATGATGACGACCGGGCTTTCGTGCATGTTCACGTCGATCTCGTCCTGCTGCAACTTGATCTTCATGGCGTCAAGCATGCTGCGGTCGACGTCGAGCTGGCGTCCGGCGTCGCGGAAGGGAACGAGGTCATTGCTGTTCTCCTGGGTGACCTCCCTGGACAGGGAATCGACTTCGCCTTGCAGCAGTTGGATGCGGGATTTGGCCATGTCCGCGTCGACCTGCATGCTGCGGCGCAATCCCGCGATCAGGTCGGCTTCCTGCTTCTTCTTCGCATCGATTTCCGCCTGCATGGAAACGACCCGCGGATGTTCGGGGGCGAAACCGTCGTTGAGCAGGTTGGTGATGTCGGTCTGCTCGTGCGCGATGTCGGTGCGCAAGGAGGAAATGTCGGCCTGTGTCCGGCCCAGACCTTCGAGCGTGGTGATAAATTCGTCGTCGGGCAGGTTGATGACCTTGTTGAGCAGAACGATGCGCGCGTCATAGTCGACCTTGGCCGCCTGCAGTTCCTTGCTGCGCTCGTCCAACTCGGCTTCGCGGCGCTGGCTGCCCGCCTCACTGAGGCCGGGGATGGTGATGTTTTTGTCGAGGAGGTCCTGACGCATCTTCTCGACCTTGGCGGACTGGTCCTCGACCGTCTTTTCCTGCTGGGCGATCTGGTCCTTAAGCACGCTGATGCCGGAGTTGGTCAACGTCTCCTCCGCCACGTCGCGCATGGTCTTGTAGCGATTCGCCACGGCGTTGGCGATGTCCATGCATTCCTTGGGCACATCGCTCGACACGCTGATGGTGATGATGCTGGTCCCGCGCTTGAAGTCGAGGTGGACGATGCTGCTCAGGTAGGCAACGGCGTCCTGCATGGGCATGCTATCCACAGGCAGCTTGAGGCGCTTGGCCCAGGCCTTGTCGAGCTGCAGGTCCGTGATGATGGGCGAAAGAACGTCCGGAGAGGTGATGACCTCGAACTCATTCTGGAATTCCTGGAGTCCAATTTCCCCTGTGGTATGGGCGCTGCTCGTCGTCGAGACCGCCATCAGTTCCCGGGGCAGGATCTTGATCTCGGAAGTGGCCGTATAGGACTTCTGAAGAACCTCGTTGGTGACATAATACCCGCTGAGAACCGTGAGGGTAAAAATGGTAAAGATAACCCACAAACGATTGCGGATGACCTTAAAGTATTCGTGAAAATGAAGAATCTGGTCGCTATTGTCTGCCATACGAGGTGCGTTAAGAGGGAAAGAGCACTGGGTAAACGGAGATTATAACACTGGTGCAAAATATATCAATAGGTTCCGCGTACTCCGATCGCCACCTCGTCGCGACTATAAGTCCGCGACTCGATCTGGGAAGAAACGCCACTCTCGATGATATCGAGTGAGACGCTGAAATACTTAATAAAATTGTAGTTTGCCCCAAGATCCGCCTGGTAAACGGTTTCCGTGTAGGAATTGGAGCCACCAAAATAAAGATCAGCGCCCGTGATATCGCTATAGGTATAAGAGAGTTGGAGATGCGTCGAAAGCAGTGGGTTGACCAGGTAGTTGAAGTTCGCCGACACGCGGTCGGACTCCTGCGCATTGGACCCAAAGTAATCACTTGGGGTCGTTTCATGGGAATAGTCGGCGGTCAGGGAGCTGCGCTCGCCAATCTGCCAGGAACCGGAAAGGTCGGCGTAAGGAGAAAGCTGAGACTGGGAGATGGTAGTGCCGTCGGGCTGGATTTGATTCGTCAGGGTGTACGAGCCGCCGACCCGCAGGCTAAGGGACACATTGGGCAGCGGCTCCCACGATCCGCCGATAAAGCCGGTATAACTGTCGTAGCCGCGGGGATTTTGATCGTAGTTGATGGTGTCGAAGATTCCGCCAAAGTTGGCGCTGACGGTCGGTATCACGGTGAAGCTGAAGGTGTGCGAAACCGTGTTCTGTTCGTTGTCCTGGTCCGCGGCCTCGTCCGGGTTGTTGAGGTAGCGAACGATGGTGTTGGAGTAGGTTGTCTGCGTGCCGAGCAGGGGTGTCCACTGCGCGGAAAGTGCCCCGGTGAAGGCGTTGGAAAGATTTTGTCCGTCGCGATAGGGGGTTCCCGTGGTGCCGTAGATGTTCGGATCGGGGGAATCGACGAGGTAATCGGAAAGATTGAGCGTGAAGCGCTCCGAAAAATCGTGCCTAAGCTGGGCGCTAAATTGATTCGAATACTGTAGATTTTTTCCCGTGCCTGCGGTCTGGGTATAGTAGGTTCCGGTGAATGTGTATCCAGCGGTAAACTCGGTGTTGCCCATGGGAAAATCGACCACGACTCCCGGTGAGACCGAGGTTTCCAGCGCGCTTTGCTTGTTCGTATTGCTGGTGCCGACATTGTCGTCGTAGGTTTCGCGCAGGCCGACGCTGAAGGTGTAAAACTTGTGCGTGTTCGCGGCGTCCATGCCGGGACCGTTGCCCCCCGGTGAGATTGAGCCGGGTTCCACGGGTAACGCCATCATGGAAGGAGTTGCGGATGAGTTGCCAATATCCGTTGGTCCCAACGTGGCGGGTGCCGGCGCTCCCATGATGGGCGGTGGAACACCGGACTGAGTCGCCTGCGAAAGGTCGGTGCCAAAAACGATCCGGCAACTCAATAAAAGGCAGAGAGTTATTAAGCCGGTAGTGGCACGTGGGCTCAACATACGGGGTGCTAATGAAAGCGGTAATTGCCTAAGCTGACAAGGCGTTTGTTTATATGCGTTACGAATTGTCAGTAAACGATAACCGTGGATTTTGCCAGACATATCGGGAAAATGAGGCGAAGGCTCAGCGAAAAGATTTGCGCGTCGCTCGACATCACGTTACTCACTACGGGACCCAGCAGGCTATATGATCCAATCCTTCGTCTTTAATGATGGCAAACTTGTCGCCAGCAATCTGGATAGCGACGCTTTACGCCTGGTCCGCGCCGACAAGGGGCTGCTGATCTGGGTCAATTTGTCCTCACCCACGCGAGAAGAGGCCAATTCCATTCTCGAGGATGTTTTCGCCTTCCACCCGCTGGCGATCGAGGACTGTCTGGCCGAGACGCGCTACCCGAAAATCGAGGACTACGAGGACTATCTTTACCTCGTCATGCACGCCGTGGCCTTCAGCAAGGAGGACCAGTTCCGCACCACCGAGCTCGACTTCTTCATCGGCAAGACCTTCCTCGTCACGCACCACACCGAGCCGCTGCCGGCGCTCGCCACCACGATCGAGCGCGTCCAGAAAAATCCCACCACCATCGCCCGCGGCATGGACCGGCTCGCGCACCATGTGCTCGACACCATCGTCGATGCCTATCAGCCGGTGCTCAACGATCTGACCAAGGAAATCTCCGCCTTGGAAGACACCGTCTTCGCCGCGCGCAAGGCTGAGCCGGCAGTCATCAGTGAATTCCGCGCCCGCAAGAAAGAGCTGGCCGACCTGCAAGCCATCGTCGGTCCGCAGCGCGATGTGGTCACGCGCCTGGCCCGCGGCGAGTTCAAGATCATCCGGCCCGTGCTGCTGCCCTATTTCCGCGACCTGCTCGGCAATCTCAACCGCATTGACACGACCGCCTCGACCCTCGGCGAGCAGCTTTACATGACGCTGGACGTTTATCTCAACAAGGTCTCGTACGAGACCAACGAGATCATCAAGCTGCTGACGCTTTTGACCGCCATCACCACGCCCACGCTCCTCATCGGCACGTGGTACGGCATGAACTTCAAGGATATGCCCGAGCTTGAATACCCGCACGCCTACGAGATCGCCTCGGTTGTCACAATCGTTAGCACGATCATCCTGATCATCTGGCTGCGTATGAAACGCTGGCTTTAAACCCTTCGGGCCACGGCCCCACCCGCAGTGAAAAACACCTTCCTGGACAAGCTCCTCAACCGGATCGACCGGGTTGGGCAGGAAGACCTGCAGGCCTATCTGCAGCGGCTCAACAATGAGAAGGGTTTTTTCGAGACGATCTTCAACACGCTGCACGAAGGCATCGTGGTCGTCGACGCGCAGGGTAAGATTCTCTATCTGAACCACGCCGTGAACGGCCTCCTCGGCATCGACCCGGCCAAGGCGCTCGGCACTTCCATCGCGATTTACCTGAAGGAGCTCGACTGGCCGACCATCCTGTCCGAGGGCCGTGTCGTGAACCGCGATCTCGAGGTCTTCTATCCGCAGCAACGCTATCTCAATTTCTATCTCGTGCCGCTGGAGGAGAAGGACGCCTCGCTGATGGGTTTCGCCATCATTTTCCACGACCTGACCGCGCACCGGAACCAGGCGCGGGAGGCGATCGAGTCGGAGCGCATCAATGCCGTGACGCTGCTGGCCGCTGGCGTCGCGCACGAGCTGGGCAATCCGCTCAACTCGCTCAACATCCATCTCCAGTTGCTGGAGCGCGATCTGCGCAAGCGCCGCGGCGCGGGCGACACGGAGTTGCTTGATTCGGTGCGCGTGGCGCGTGGCGAGGTGGCGCGGCTCGACACCATCATTCACCAGTTCCTCGGCGCGGTCCGCCCCACGCACGCGACGCGGGCCATGGTCAGCATCAACACTGTCGTGGGCGAATCGCTGGCATTCCTCGATCCGGAGATCAAGGACCGCGATGTCATCGTGCAGGAGGAACTCGCTTCCGGCCTGCCGCTGATTCCGGCCAACGTCGACCAGCTCAAGCAAGCCTTCTACAACCTGATCAAGAACGCCATCCAGGCGCTCTCCCACGGCGGCATCCTGCGCGTCACGACCTCGCGCACCGACACGCACCTGCAAGTTTCCTTCGAGGACAACGGCTCCGGCATCTCCATTGAGGACATGGCGCACATCACCGAGCCCTACTTCACGCGCAGGAAGGGCGGCACGGGCCTCGGCCTCTTCATCGTGCAGCGCATCCTTCACGAGCATGGCGGACATCTCGAGCTGCTGAGCGAACCCGGCCGCGGCACGACCGCGCGCATTCTCCTGCCGCTGGCGGAACGGCGCGTGCGCTTGCTCGGCGCCGGCGATGAACCTCCCGCGAAAAAAGCCGCATGACTGCCGTGCACGACAATCTGCCCACGCTGCTCGTCGTCGAGGACGAGAAGAACACGCGCGACGGCCTGCGCCGCTTCTTCGAGGGGAAGTTCGACATTTATCTCGCCGCCGACGTCGCCGCCGCGATGAGCCTGCTCGAGACGCAGCCGGTCGACGTGCTGCTCACCGACTTGCGCCTCACCGGCGGCGAGGAGGGGCTCGATTTGCTCAAGCGCGCGCAGACGCTGCCCAAGCCGCCGGTCATGATCCTGATGACCGCGTACGGATCGGAGAAGATCGCCGTGCAGGCGATGAAGCGCGGCGCGTACGATTACATCACCAAGCCGCTGGATCTCGAGAAGCTCGAGGCCGTGCTGCTGCGCGCGCTCCATTCGCGGCAGGTCGAGAGCGAGAACCGGCAGTTGCGCGAGGAACTCGACAAGAAGTTCGGGCTGGAAAACATCATCGGCAGCTCGCCCGCCATGGTGGAGATTTACGACCGCATCCGGCAGGTCGCGCCGACCCGCGCCACGGTGCTCATCGAGGGCGAAAGCGGCACGGGCAAGGAGCTGGTCGCGCAGTCGCTGCACATGCTCAGCACCCGCAAAAGCGCGCGTTTCGTCGCGGTGCACTGCGCGGCGCTCTCGCCGCAACTGCTCGAGAGCGAGCTCTTCGGCCACGAGAAGGGCGCGTTCACCGGGGCGATGGAGCGGCGCGTCGGCCGCTTCGAGGAGGCGAACCACGGGACGATCTTTCTCGATGAAATCGGCGAGATCGACGCGGCCACGCAGGTGAAGCTCCTGCGCGTGCTCGGCGAGAGTGTCGTCCAGCGCGTTGGCAGCAACCAGACGATCAAGGTCGATGCGCGTGTCATTGCCGCGACCAACAAGAACCTGAAGGCCATGGTGCGGGAGGGCAAGTTCCGCGAGGACCTCTTTTACCGCCTCGACGTCGTGCCCATCGAGCTGCCGCCGCTGCGCGACCGCCGCGAGGACATCCCGCTGCTCGTCGATGCCTTCCTCAAGGAATTCGCGCGCGCCAACCAGCGCAAGGTCACCGGCATTTCCGCCGATGCCCAGGAAGCGCTGCAAAAGTACGCGTGGCCCGGCAACGTCCGTGAATTGCGCGCGACAATCGAGCGCGCCGTCGTGCTTTGCCGCGGCGAACGCATCGGCCTGCGCGACCTGCCGGCGGATGTGCAGGGCCGCCCATCGGCGGGACTCGGCGGCGATCCCGGCTTCGCTTCCCGTGCGACTTTCGCCAGTTTAAATTTGGAAGACATGGAAAAAGCCTTTATTCAACAGGCACTCAAGTTAACCGACGGAAACGTGACCGAGGCTGCCAGGCTGCTGGGCATCAGCCGGCGCACGTTGCACCGCAAAATCAAAACGTACAAAATCGACTCGAAATGAATTTCATCCAAGGCACGCTGCAGACGCTGGAGGTGGGCAAAGGCACGATTCTCGTCCGGCTGGTCCCCTTTCTCGTCGTGTTGGGCATCATCATTTTTGTCGCTGATTACTCCGCATACAAGGGCCTTGCCGACGCGCAATCCATGGACAACGCCCAGTTGGCGCGCCAGATCGCCCGCGGCAAGGGATTCACGACGGAATTCCTGCGGCCGCGCGCCGTTTCGCAGTTGCACGACTTTGCCTTGAGCAAGGGATTGGCAGGCAAGTCCGGAGACCTTTTCCCTTCGGAAAAATTTCCTCCAGGTACACCGCGCGTCCTTCCCGACACCTACAATGCGCCCGGTTATCCCTACCTCCTGGCGGGCTGGTTTGCTCTCGTCCGTCCGGAATTTGACCAGCCGGCCTCGTCCATCGGCGCCGCCAACATATACGCCCCGGAGAGATGGATTCTCGTCCTGAATCAGGTCTTCCTTTTGTTGACCGCGGTGTTGGTCTTTTTGTTAAGTCTGAGGTTTTTCGATCAGCGGGTCGCCTGGATGGCCCTGGTCACGTTTCTGCTTACCGAACTGGTATGGCGCTACACGCTGACGGCCCTCTCAACGACATTTCTCATGTTCCTGACCACGGGCGCGTTTTATTGCCTCGAGCGCATCGTCTCTATCGGAGACGAATGCCTCGAGCGGGAAGAGCGGTCCTTCCTGCCGGCTTGGATCTGGGCGCTCGTCATGCTCATCCTCCTGGCGGCCATCTACCTGACCCGGCTCCAGTTGCTCGTTCTGGTGGTGCCGGTGGCCGCAGTGCTCCTGCTCATGCCGAACTCCAGCGTGCTCATGGCCATCTTCATTGCCGTGGCAAGCTTTGCCGCCGTGACGCCCTGGTTTCTGCATCTCAACGCCATCAGCGGATCCTATGTGGGGTCCAACGGCGTGCTCATGCTCCACGGCACTGAAGGCTACGAAGGAAACCAGATCTACTGCACGACGGCCATCCCGAGCTACGAGCAGTTGTTCCGCGACGGGGCCCGCAAGGAGTACAACGGCTTTCGCTGGAACTTCCAGCACGCCTGGTCGCTGCTCGGCACCAATCCCATGGTGCTGCTGTTCGGCGCATCGATCCTGCATCAGTTCAAGCGGCGGCGTACCCGCATTTTCCACTGGCTGCTTTTCGGTTCAATCATCGCGATTCTCCTGGTCAACAATCTCGGCGAGGACAAGCCGGAGGACCTTAGTGCCTGGAATTCGATGGTCATTCTGCTGCCGTCCATGATTGCGGTGGGCAGCGCGTTTTTCTTCATTCTGCTCGATCGGTTGCAACTGCAGTTGTGGCTCCTCAACAACCTTGTCGTCATCCTCATGCTGCTGCTGACCGCGATGCCCCTGAGCCTGTTCCTTCTTTCGCCCGGGCGGTTACCATTCAGTTGGCCACCGTATTGGCCCTACACCATCAAGCTGATCGGCCAGTTGTCCCAGCCCGATGAGTGGGTGACGAGCGACATGCCGTGGGCCACGGCCTGGTACGGCGACCGCGCCTCGCTTTGGCTGCCCGATTCCGTTACTGACTTCGAAAACTTCCACGACAACGTTTGCCCAACCGGGATACTGCTCTTTACACCCGTGACTTGGGAAGCGCCCGTGAGCAACCTCACCACCGGCGAGTACAAGGACTGGTTCACCCTCATGACCGTGGGCGGCATTCCGATTAATTCCCCGACCCCCTTGCCGCAAAATTTTCCGCTGACCGAGCACTTCGTCATGCCGGGCAAGGTGCCGGGCTACACGATGTGGAGCGATCGGCCGCGCTGGCAGTCGAGGTGACCCGCGGCTTCTACGCCCGAGTCTCGACATTGACTTGCTCGATCGCCTCGATCTTCTCGCCGAGAAAGCGCTCGGCCAGGCGCAGGAATTGCGCGGGCTTGTCGGTCGAGTAGATCCTGGCGTGGCCGGCGGTATTGGCCGGGCGCAGGAGATCGGTGGTGGCGAGCTTGTGCGCGAGCGCGAATGCGGCGTTCTGCGCCGAGTCGACCAGCACGACCTCGGGGCCGAGGACGCGCTGCGCCAGCGTTTTGAGCAGCGGGTAATGCGTGCAGGCCAGCACGACCGTGTCCACGCGCGCGGCCTTCATCGGCCCGAAATATTCCTCGAGGATCAACTGCGTGGCCGGGTGCGAAAGCCAATCCTCCTCGACGAGGGACACCAGCAGCGGCGCGGCCACCGCGGTGATGACGACCCCGGGCCGCAGCGCGCGCAACAACTTTTGATACGCATCGCTGCCGATCGTGCCCGCGGTGCCGATGACGCCGATGCGCCCGTTGCGCGTCGCCTCCAGCGCGGCCTCCACGCCCGGCGCGATCACGCCGATCACGGGAATGTCGGCCTCCTTCTGCAGGATCGGCAACGCGTGGGCCGACGCGGTGTTGCACGCCACAACCACCGCCTTCACGTCGTGGCCGCGCAGGTAGGCCATGATTTCGCGCGCGTAGCGGATGATCGTTTCCGGCGACTTGTTGCCGTACGGCACGCGCGCGGTGTCGCCCAGGTAGACGATATTTTCCGCCGGCAGCAGCGCCCGCATTTCCTTCACCACCGTCAGGCCGCCGACGCCGGAGTCGAACGCCCCGACGGGCTGGTGAGAGATGGACTTCATGGCTCGCGCGACGGGGTGGTGGTGGACGTGCCGGTGTGATGCGAGGCCGAGGCGGGCGGCGTGGTGTTGACCGTCGGCGGCTCGTCCGGTTCCGGCGCGGCCTTGTCGGCATCGGCGGAAGGCGCGGGCGTTGCGGGTTCGGCCAGATTCAGTCCGCTGCCGCCCTTGCTACTCTGACCCGCATGCGAGGCGGTGGTGGGACTGGCTGACGGGATGGGGCCGGAGGGAGTTTCTGGTGTAGGCGTGGCGAGAGTTGTCGTGGCCGACTTCTTCTTTTTCTTGTGGCCCGTGGTGGTGGTTCCCGTGGAAGACGTGGAGTTGCCGTTGGCGGGGTCATGCGCGAGACCCGACGGCGCCGCGGGCGCGATCGGCTGGGCTCGAGGCGGCTGGCTGCTCAGGTTGCTTCCGGGCATTTCACTTGGCAGGGACAGGTGGCGATCGCCCATGGTGTTGACGAAGCGGATGACGCCGCGGGCGATCGCCTGCGCGAGGGCCTGGCGATAACTGGCCTGGTTGACCCGCGCGGCTTCCATGTGGTTGGAGACGAATCCGCCCTCGACCAGAATGGCGGGCAGCACGTTCATTTTGATGACAACGAAGCGCGCACGCTTCACGCCGCGGTCGGCGCTGGTGTCGCCGGGATTGAGCTTGATGATCTCGGAGTGGACCATCGAGGCGAGCAGCAGGTTCTGCGGATCGTAATCGTTGCCCGGCAGCTTCTGGATATCGCCGCGCGTGAGGTAGCGCGAGGAGGTCGAGGCCGCGCCGCGCGGCGAGAGGCAGTAGGTCTCCAGCCCGCGCGCTTCCGCCTCGGCAGAGTTGAAGTGGATGCTGACGAAGCAGTAGTCGGGATAGTTGGAGGCGATGTGCGCGCGCTCATAGAGATCAACGAAGACGTCATTCCGGCGCGTGAACGCGGTCTTCAAGCCGGCGCCGTTCAGGATCGACGCCAGCCGGTAGGCCGTGTCGAGCGTGTAGGTCTTCTCATTGCCGAGGCGGCTGGTCGCCCCGTTGTCGGTGCCGCCGTGCCCGGCATCGATGACCACGCCGCGGATGGTGTGGCGGCCGTCGATTTCCGTGGGGCGAAAGACCGGCTCGAAAAGTTTGATCACGTCCATCTTCGAGATCAGCCAGTCGCCGCCGCCACTCTCGACCGGAAAGCTCAGCACGTAATGCACGCCGTCGATGTAGGCGTCGCTGCTCCCGGCCTTCAGGCTGACTGAGTGCGCGCCGTTGCGGCTGGTGAAGCGGTCGTTGCCGCCGGGCACGGCGTAACCGAAGCTGTAGAAGGTGCAAAACGAGTGAAGCGTAACGTACTCGCGGCCGTTGGTGGTGACCTGCTCCCAATCAAACGCGCGCAGCGGCTGGGCAAGAACGAGGCAGCACAAAGCCAGTGCCAGACGCCAATTGGTCATCGTGGTATCAAGCCAAACTCAGCAGGGCGGAGCAAGGAAATAGCAGGTGCGGACGGTGTCATTTCAAGAGCGCAATGAAGCGGTTCACTGCGGACGCGCGCTGATCATCTTGAGCGCCTGCATCAGGTAGCTGGTCACTGGATCGTAGATCGCATTGTCGACGAAGATTGCGACATAGTTTTGGAATTCGGTGATCGCCACGGCTGAGACGAGCACGATCAGCATCAAACGGCGCAAGAATTCGAGGCCCGTCCATTGCGCCCAGCGGAAAATCGGCAGCAGCGCGAGGTAGGTGAGGGGAACGTCCCAGATCGTGGCGTAGCGCAGGTTCATGCCATGCGGAACGTTGCACATCGGGAGGTAAGTGACGACGACGAAGACGAGCAGATAAAGGCCCGGTTTTTCTTCGGCGGTGAGGTAGAGCGCGCCGCCGATGGCGAGCAGGACGACGACCGGATTGGCCAGCAAGTGGTCGACGATGTAGCGGAACCACGGGCCGTCCTCGGCGGCGAGGGCGTACGGCGTGCTGTAGGTTTTGGCCACGTCGAGCGAGTAAACGTCGATGAGCGTGCTCCATCCTCCCGCGCACAAGCCGATCACGATCACGCCGAGCAGTGGCGCGAGCAAGGTCACGAGGATGAGCGGCAGATCGACAACGCCAAACTTCAACCAGCGCGCGGCGGCCACGAGCGCGACGATGCCGAAGTACGGAAACGCCGCGTTCTCCTTGGTCAGCACGAGCAGCACAAGACTGACGCCGAAAACCGCGCGCCATATCCACACCCCGGGGCTTTTCGCCAGGATCTCCCACAAACTCCAGAGTGCCAGCAGCACGGCGAGGCACATGAAGCTGTCGGCCAGCGCGCGATGCGCCATGTAGAGTTGCGTCGGACTGAACGTGAACAGCGCAAGAAAGGCCAGCGCGAAGCCGGCGCTTCGAATGCGCCACACAAACGCCGTCGCGGCCAGCAGCGTCAGGATGGAAGCGGCGCAGGAAACGGCGCGCACGCTGGCCAGCGGCGTCGTGCCAAAAACGAGATGCCACGCGCTGGCGCCGAGCACGAGCGTGGCGCGCGTCGGCGTGGGCAGGCCGTTGGCGGAATTCTTCTGCTCGTCGAGGTAAGACTGAACCAGCGCCGGGTAATTCCACCAACCCTGCCGGCTGATCTGGTCGACGTACCGCGCGTAATAACCCTCGTCGAAGCCCACGCCCTTGAACGGCTCGGAAGAACTCACGCGCAGCGCGATGCCGGTCAGGATAAGCAGCACAAAGGCCACGGCAGCGGCTGGCGTGATCGCGGAAAAACGGGTCATCGCTCGGATGCAGCCGAGCTTATCGCCGGCCCGGGCTCACGCAATCGGCATTTGGCGGCGATGATCCCGCGATTAAAACTTCGCCGCGGCCTCGACCTCGGCCAGTTCCGCCGTCGGACTGACCACGGCCACGTTCAGCCGCTCATCGTGCACCAACAGCTTCGCGGCGGCGCTGATTTCTTCCGCCGTCACCTGCTCGACCTGATGGATCAGCTTGTCGGGATTGATCACGCGGTTGTGCCCGAGCAGGCCCTCGCCGAGCCACATCATCTGGTTGTCGGTGCTCTCGAGATTGAGATGAATCTGGCCGCAGGTGTACTCCTTGGCGCGGCGCAGTTCGCGCGCGCTCGGCGCCCGGCGGGCCAGTTGCGCGACGGTTTGCAGCGTGAGCTTGATCGCCTGCGCGGTCTTCGAATTTTCCACGCCCGCGTTGATGTAGAAGCTGCCCGTCTCCTGGTAATAATTGGCGCCGGAGCTGATCGAGTAGGCCAGCCCGTGCTTCTCGCGCACGTTCTGAAACAGGCGCGAGCTCATGTTCTCGCCCAGCATCACGCTCATCAGGCGGAAAGCCGAGCGCCGCGGGTCGTGCCGCGACACGCCGCGCAGCCCGACGACGAATTGCGTCTGCTCGATCGGCTTGCGCACGACCTGCACGCGCGCCTCGGATTGCCGCCGCGAAACCGGCTTGGCCATGGCGCGCGGGCCGGTGGGAATTTGCCGGAGGAGCGGCTTGAGCAGTTCCTTCACCTCGGCGATATCGGTCTTGCCCGCCACGGTGATACAGAGGTTGCCCGCGTGATAATACTTGCGGCGCACGTTGAGCAGGTCGCGCCGACGCAGGCCGTTCACCGTATCGCTCGTGCCGAGCAGCGGCCGGCCAAGCGGATGGTTCGGCCACAAAAGCGTGCTGGCAATGTCCTGCGCCACCTGGCCCGGCTGGTCCTCGTACATCCGGATTTCTTCCTGGATCACGCCGCGCTCGCGCGCGATCTCCGCCGCGGGGAACGTCGCGCGCAGCAGCATGTCGCCGAGCACATCGACCACCAGCGGCAGGTGCGCCGCGCTGGCACGCGCGTAGTAGCAGGTCATCTCTTCCGCGGTGAAGGCGTTGAGATAACCGCCGACGCCCTCGATCGCCTCGGAAATTTCGCGCGCGTTGCGCTTGGTCGTGCCCTTGAAGAGCATGTGCTCGAGAAAATGGAACACACCGTTTTGACGGCGCGATTCCTGACGGCCGCCGACCGCCAGCCAGAAGCCGACGGAAACGCTTTCGACGTGCGGCATATGTGCGACGGCGAGTTGCGTGCCGTTCGGCAGGCGTTCCTGGCTGAAAATCATGGGTAAAGAATCGGTTCTGTGTCGGCGGGTGTCAACTCACGGCTGATGATATAAATTTAATCGCAAGACTTTAAACTTATCGACGAGTGAAGTAGTCTTTACTAACTCGTAATAAAGATCTTATGAATCTATAGGCATCGCAGTGTCAGCTTTCTTCACAGCTCAATTGGTTTAGAAGTTGCTAGGAGAAAGGAATTGATAAGCCTGTATATATTTCGTAAATTTAAGCATCTTTGCGCGTACGGAACCATGGACATTTGAGTGAGTTGCGCTCATTTTGAACCCATGGCCGATCTCGGACCTTTTCGCCACCTTTTCGGGGTGATTCTCTGCGTTATGGCCCTAACGGCCTGTTCCCGCCAAGTCGACGCACCCAGCGCCGCTCGCAGTCAAGTCCTCGCGAATCCCGGCCCACCGGTTCCTGGGGACTGGGTCATTCAGCGGATGGATACCGATCCCGACACGCTCAACCCGCTCACGTGCCAGACGGCTTACGGTTCGTGGATCGCGGACAGCGTCATCAACGAGGGGCTGCTGCAAATGAACAACGAGACGCTGAAGCTTGAGCCCTGTCTCGCGGAGTCCTGGGAAATCTCGCCCGACAAGCTCACCTACACGTTCCATTTGCGCCACGGCGTGAAGTGGCACGACGGCCAGCCGTTCACCGCCGACGACGTGAAGTTCACCTACGACAAGCTGATGGACCCGAAGGTCGACGCCGCGCTGATCCGCAGCTACTTCACGACACTCAAGTCCTGCGACGTGCTCGATCCCTACACCGTCCGCTTCACGGCCAGCGAACCTTATTTCAAGACGCTCGAAGCCATCGGGACCAGCATGCCCATCTGCCCGCGTCACGCCTTTGACCACGGCGATCCTGACTTCAACAAGAATGACTTTGGGCGGCATCCCATCGGCACCGGCCCCTACAAGTTCGTGCGGTGGGACACCGGCACGCAGATCGTGGTCGAGCGCAACGACGACTACTGGGGCGGGCCGCGTCAAATCAAGCGGATCATCTTTCAGATCCTGGAAGAACCGTATGTCGCGGCTCAGTTGCTGAAGAAGGGGCAGATCGACGTCTTCGACGGCGTGTCGCCCATCCTGTGGGAGCGCGATTTTGAGGGCGCCAAGTCCATGCAACACCTGCACCAGTTCGTCTATCCCTACCCCGCTTTTTCGTTCATCGGCTTCAACCTGCGCCAGGAACCATTCACGGACGTGCGCGTGCGCCACGCCATCGACCTGCTCATCCCGCGTGACGACATCATCAAGCAGATCGCGCTCGGCAAATATGCAACGAAGACGTCCGGCTTCGATCCGCCCGGCTCGCGCAATTACAACCATGACGTGAAGCCCACGCCCTACGATCCCGTGCTCGCGCAGCAATTGCTGGCCGAGGCGGGCTGGAAGAACGACCACGGCGACGGCATCCTCTACAAGGATGGCAAGCCGCTCACCTTCTCGCTGGTCTACGGCAGCGGAAATCCCAACGGGGAGAAGTCGGCCGAGCTGATCCAGGAATCGCTTAAGCGCGCGGGCATCGACATGCAGTTGTCGCGCCTCCAGTTCGCGCAGTTGGTCGACAAGGTGAACGAATGGAATTTCGACGCCGTGATGATGGGTTGGACCCAGGATATTAACGGCGATCCATGGCAGCTCTGGAACAGCATCGATGCCGACGTGAAAAAGAGTTCCAATTTCATCGGCTACAAAAACGCGCAGGTGGATGCGTTGATGAGGCAGGGCAAGCTCGAGTACGACGACGACAAGCGCGCGGCGATTTATCGCCAGGTGCACCAGATCATCCACGACGACTATCCCGTGTGCTTCCTGACCAATCCCAAGCTCATCACCATCGTCGACGACCGCTTCCAGAACGTGAAGACCTTCGTCCCCGTTCCCTGCCTCGACCCAATGACGTGGTGGGTGCCGAAGCCGCTGCAGAAGTACGGGGAGTGACGAGAAGCAGCCCCAAAAGGGCGACCTAAGATAGCCCAGGGTGAAACCCTGGGTTGGGTGCAAAAGAAAAGTCGCAAGCCCTGAAGGGGGCGCTTTAAAATGTTTAGAAGTTTGGCTAGCTCGCCCCTACAGGGCTTGGTTTTTTTTGCAGTAAACCCAGGGTAGAAGCTTCGGGCAAGCCCTGCGCTTCAACCCTGGGCTATGTTAGGTGGCCCTTTCGGGGCCTCATAGAAAGCGTAAAGGCGTTTAGTGAGTCGCGCTTAGCGCCGCATCCCAATCCTTCCACACCGGCTCGAGGCCGAGCTGGCGGAGCATGGCGGAGACTTCCGCGGGCGAGCGCTCGTCGGCGATGGAGAATTGCTGCGTGGCGGTCAGGTGCTCGCCTTCGGAGGCGATGACCGCGACGGCTTTGCCGCGCTGCGTCTGGTGGATCGATTCCTCGCCCGCGCCGGTGTAGCCGCCGGGTTCGGTGTGTGAGCCGGCGCTCATCATCGTCACGCCGAGACGCGCGAGCCGGTCGCGCAGCGCCGGAGTTTCGCGCGTGGAAAGCACGATGCCGACCTGCGGGAAGCAGAGCCGCAGCGCGAGGATCGTCTGGACCAGCGCGCGGTCGTTGAAATCAAAACGCGGCGCGAACTGGCCCGCGGCAGGCCGCAGGCGCGGCAGCGAGACGGTCACCGATGACTTCCAGCAATGGCGCAGCAGGTAATCGACATGCGCGGCGAGGTGCAGCGCTTCCTCCTGCCACGGCGCGAGGCCGAAGAGCGCGCCGATGCCGAGCCGGCGAAAGCCCGCCGCGTAGGCGCGCTCGGGGCAGTCGAGCCGCCAGTCGAAATCCTTCTTCGGCCCGGCGGTATGCAGTTCCGCGTAGGCCGTGCGGTTGTAGGTCTCCTGGTAAACGACGAGACCCTCCGCGCCCGCCTGCACGGACGGCAGGTAGTCCGGCGTTTCCATCGGCCCGACCTCGAGCGAAATGGCCGGGATGAATTCGCGCAGCCGCGCGATGCACTGCGCGAGGTAATCGGACGAGACGAACTTCGGGTGCTCGCCCGCGACGAGCAGCACGTTGCGGAAACCCTGTGCGTAAAGATGCCGTGCCTCGGTCTCGACCTGGTCCACGGAAAGCGTGACGCGCAGGATGGCGTTGTCGCGCGAGAAGCCGCAGTACTTGCAGATGTTGACGCACTCGTTGGACAGATAGAGCGGCGCGAAGAGCCGCATGGTGCGGCCGAAGTTCTGGCGCGTGAGCTTTTCCGCCTCCGCCGCCAGCGTTTCGAGTTCCGCGCCGTCCTTTGGCTCAATCAACGCGGCGAAGCGCCGCAGCAGGCGGCTCTGCAGCAGGGCGGGATCGCGAAAGGCTTCCGAGAAAGACATGGCCTCTCAGTATATAAGAGGCCGCGCGCTTGTCGAATGTCGCATTTCACGCCTTGTGAAGATCGCCGCTCCGTGGGAAAATCAAAACCATGAGCGCAGGGCTTCCCATCGAGATCGATCCGGAAATCATGAGCGGGGTGCCGGTTTTCACCGGGACACGCGTGCCGGTCGATTCGCTTTTTGATTACCTCATGAAGGGATCGAGTCTCGATGAATTCCTTGACTGTTTCCCCACGGTCAAGCGCGCCGATGCGCTGCTGATCCTCGCGCACTCCAAACACGAGATCGCAAGCGCGGCGTGAAGGTTTTCTTTGACGAGTGCGTTCCGCGGCCCCTGCGGCGATTGCTATCGGGGCACGACGTCCATACCGCTCAGGAAATGGGTTGGGGCCGTCTCAAAAATGGTGAACTGCTCCGGAAAGCGGAAGAGAACGCCTTCCAGGTTTTCGTCACCAGCGATCAAAACCTTCGCTACCAGCAGAGCATGACAAATCGCCGGATAGCTCTCGTTATTCTCTCCACGAATTTCTGGCCAGCTTTGAAGGGAAGTGTTGCATCGCTGGAGACGACACTTGCGTCGTTGGAGCCGGGGCAATTCGTTGAGCTCGAAGTCAACTAGACGCTCTATTGCCCGCCTGCGCTGCCGCCACCGCCCGGCAGGCCCATTCCGGCGGGCATTTGCATGACCTGGTAGCCGGTCGGCGGCTGGAAGAGCGCGGGGTCCTGCGCGCCGGTCTTGTAATTCGTCCAGGCCACGCTTACGGAGCCATCATCGGCGGCCATCTTGACCGGCGAATGGGTCGCGGAGTTGATCCACCAGAAAAAGACCTTCGCCGAGTTGTCGGTCGTCATTTTGTACTTCGTGGTGGCCGTGCCGTCCACGTTGTCCGGTCCCACCAGCTCGAATTTGGCGCCACCGCCGCCGGCGGCCGCGGCGGCTTGCTTCGCCTTGGCGTCGCTGAGCGGCATTTCCATCACCATCTTCTGCTGCTGCATCACGGTGTACATTTTCTTTTCCTCGGGGAGGATGATTGACGACATGCTCATGCCGTGGGCGTCGATGTCCGTGCGAATCTTGCCCGAGTCGACGTAAACCTTGCTCTGGATGGTCATGCCGTCCTTCATGGTGATGACTTGGTCGGCGCTGAATTGCTTGTCCGGCGTCCACGGCGGAGGCGTCTGCGCACGCAGCGGGTTCAGGAAAAGGGAACAGCCGGCCACGGCGAGGAGGGCGAGACGGGTGAGGTTCATCGCCGCATGGTGGGCCGCGGTGGCCGCGCCGCAAGCGCGTAATTTCCAGCGCGATTCGGTTGGAGCAGCCCGGCATCTACGCTAGCTTGGGCCGATGCGTAAAGATTCGTCGCTGCCGATTTCGCTGACCGAGCCGCTCGTTGCGGACCCGGCGCGCACGGTCGCGGCCGACGCGGTTTATCGCGAGACGCCGCCGTCGCAGGTGCGTGCGGCGCAGCCGGGCTGGCTCGCGTCGATCAACTGGC